>Ga0222719_10005925_pt1 | contig 10463 bp, 9 predicted proteins | sample C33_34DmetaG_FD_165039 | JGI IMG/M metagenome (GOLD analysis project Ga0222719, IMG submission 165039) | Estuarine water microbial communities from San Francisco Bay, California, United States - C33_34D | ecosystem: Environmental > Aquatic > Marine > Unclassified | place: USA: California...
TCGTCTTCGCGTGTCAATGTCTATGAATGTGCCCAGGCTCGTCCGGTCGTGGCCGCGATTCAAGCACGATTGGACGTGCCCTTTCATCGGAGTACCACTCCCAATGCCACGCTCAATACACTCCGCTATTTATTTTATCACATGAAAATGGGAATCTTTGTCATGATTCGGAATGGGAAATTACGAATCTTTGCCCCCTTTGTCAATCCAGACTATCGCAATACCTGGTCGGAACATTTGACCTTGGAAGGAGACGGGACCTTGGATACCTATTATACACAAAAGGCTGGGGCCTATCGAGAAGAACAGATTGAGCCGGATAGATCCAAATGGTGGGCCAATGGGAATATTATTTGTAACGAATTGACCAAGGAAAGTGACAAGGCCGAAATGCAGTACTGGGGAGATCACTTTTTATCGCCACTCCGAGACATGTTGGGCGAAGCCTGTCGAGAACGAGACATTCCCGATTGTGAGTTCTTTTTGAACAAACGAGATTATCCACAACTCAAAGTCAATATTGAACGAGGTGTTCCCGTCGAACCCTATGGATTCATTTATGACAAGGATGATCGAGATCCAGAACAAGATGTGGATTTGTGTCCGGAACACAAATTCAACATGTATGCACCCATTGTGAGCTTTTATGCGGCCGCCGAAGATAGATTCACCGACATTCCATGGCCCAGTTCCGAAGATTGGGAGGCGGCTTGTGGTTTGGTCTTTGCTCATACCTTTATGCACAAGAAGGATCAAGAAGGAAATGTCGTGGAGATTAATGGCAATCCTCGTGATTTGTTTACCGAAGAGAATTTTCGGAAATTTGAACGGTCCTGGGACGATGGACGTGTGGCGACCGCCTTTTTTCGTGGTACCGCCACGGGGGGTGGGACGACCATTGACAACAATCAACGTTTAAAGGTGGCGTATTTGTCTCACAAGTGGAAGGATGATCCAGTCAAGGGTGGTGACGAACCCTATTTGGATGCGGCAATTGTCGGCTGGAACAAGCGTGACAAGAAAATTGCTGATGGCCCCATGACATTTTTACGGAGTGACAAGTTTGACTTTAGTGCCGGAAAGCATCACTTTACGCCCATTTACGAACAGTCCAAGTACAAGTATTTGGTCTACGTCGATGGTCATTGCGCCGCCTGTCGTTATGGCTTCATGATGCGTTTGGGATCGGTCATTCTCAAGGTGGCACCACGGCAAGTCGCGGATCGCATGTGGTACTTTCCACTCTTAAAGCCCTTTCATGACCACGTCCCGGTCAAGGCTGACTTGTCCGATTTGGAAGAAAAGATTGCCTGGTGCCGGGCCCATGATGATGAATGTCGAAAGATTGGAGAAAATGCCAAATTATTTTACGAAAAGTATGTTGCCCGAGACGCGCTCTTGGATTACGTGGAAATGTCGTGTCGCAACATAGCGCAACGGTACGTTGATCGACGGTCGTGGTGTGAGGCACCCCCTCCGGCTCGGGCACCTCCCCAAGGGCGTAAACCGGATGGCAAATGTTACGAAGACAAGCGGACGGGGACGAGTCGTCTGTGTGCAAGGTGTCAAGCCGAAGAAGATAAGGAAAAGGCCGAATTGGCAAAGTTGGAAAGTCAAAAAGAAGCCAAAAAGGAAGACAAGTTGTCCAAGAAACAACGCATGAGACAACGAATGCTAGAAAAGGCCAAGAAAGCCAAAACTGGTGGTTAGTCGCGGCACGTTGATGTCTCTTGCAAATTATGACTAGCTTAAATACTGTTTTGATTGATTGACGTCGCTGAAATAGATTTATATCATTGATGAGACCATATTTCGGGGTCGGCTGCCAATGATTTGGAAAGATCCAATCCTTGCGTAGCCGCCAGTGGGATACCAAAGTGTGTTTGTAGTGCCGTTCGTACCTCGTGTACGGATGAAAGTTTTTCCACCAAGATTGCGACATCAATGGCACTTGTCACGTTGCCGTCTTTATCCGCCGTGTCTTTGGGAAAACGTGGTTCGGTAACTTTCAACAAATTGCCAGCAAGTGTGACTTTTCGATCAATTGTTAGCAAGCAGGTAATGAGTTTTTGAGAAAAGATACTGGAAGGTTCTTGAACTTTTTGTAAGGCTTGTGCAAAGTGATCCATGCGATCGTCCTTCGTTATGGATTGTGTGTAATTCCACTGCAGTCGTGGTATCCATGCTCCCTGTTTGTACCAAAACAAAACGATTGAATCGTCCTTTGTCTGACGTTCCATTTTGCTTTGCATTCCTTCAGGTGTTAGGAGTATTTGTCCAAAACTCTCCGTATGATAGGACAATGGATGAATGGGTGGTTCCCCAAAGCCAACATCGGCAATATAGTGTAATCCATCGTGACAGGTAACTCGTAAAACGACATGACTGGCAGTGTTGGAAAAGGCCGCATCTGGACCGGCATAGACGATGGCCGGAAATAGAATGACGTCATAGTTTAATTCTCGTAGAAAGGCGGCAAACAACAAGTTCACTTCCAAACAAAAACCGCCTCGTTTGTTTGTTAAAATCTTGTCGGCTGTTACAGATAAGTCGAGACTGGCCGGAGATCCCACGCCGTGTTGTGCCGTGTTCTCAAAGGGAATGGTAGCCAAATGAGTTTGTTGGAGTGTTTGTAATTTACCAAGTGTCGGTTCACGATCCAGTGAAGCTGGATCTAATCCCAAACGATCAAAGTAACGAGAAGATAAGGACATTGTGGCAGTCATGATTAGTTGCTTCTAGTATTCTAGTAGTGGAGTGTGGCAAACGTAGGAGATCGCAGATCTCATGGTCGACCTCGTCGTCGTTGTCGTAGATTCGTGAGAGTTTTGTGAGCGCCGGATCTGCCTCGTAGCATGAGAGTGACGTCATGTCGATCTCTCGGATGACGACCTCCTCATTTTTTGTTAGGTGCGAATCTTTGGATCTCACGCGTCGATGACACAATGTGTGACACAACCACAACAACTCAAGTCGTCGATCGACAACAAGCATAGTGTAACATCTCTTGGATACCAGAGGCTTTTGCATTGTTCCAGGACCCCTCTCTGCGTCTTTGACCTTTGCTGTCTCAGTAGTAGAGTGCATTTGATTCTGTTGCCAGTTCCTTCCAACATGACGCTGGCATTGATCCGAACGACCTGTTTGCGCCGTGCGCCGTCACGTTGCCTCGCCTCTTTCCACATGACATGCTTCCACAAGAGCACGTTGGCGTTCACGTCCATGAACCAGTCAGTAGTAACAAGTCCAAGAATTACAGTATCCACGTCGAAAAGTCCTTGGTCTGGTGGTGGTCATCACTTGTCCTTTAGTACATCTTCGTCTTCGTCTGACTTGGTACAGATTGACACCGATCCAGACTCGGGTATTGCCACATTGACCATGACACACGGACCGGTCAATTCGTTATCATTGGAAATGTGTCAAGCTTTGTCGAATGCCATACAAACTGTAGAATCCGACAAGAAACTACAAGTATTACTGCTCAAATCCTCCAATCCTTCCATTTTTTCGGCCGGTTTGGATTTATTGGAAATGCATCAAGCTCCGACAAAACTACCACGATTGCGTGACTTTTGGACCTCTTTTCAACAATTGTATTTGGATTTGTATGGCAGTCGTTTGGCTTGTATTGCTGTTATCGAAGGACATGCCCCCGCCGCTGGATGTATGTTGGCCTTGTCGTGTGATTATCGAATCATGAAACATACTCCGAAAAGTACCATTGGACTCAATGAAACAAAATTGGGTACGTGATTGATAGGAATGTGTGTTGATGTGGATTCACACTTTATTGTAGGTCATTTAGATTGCATAGAAACTCTTCTGACATTATGTGCTCTTTGTTACGACAGGTATTGTCGCTCCGCCCTTTTTGGGGTATCAGATGATTGACACAATTGGTAAACGTCCCGCGGAACTGGCCTTGACGTTGGGGACCTTGTTTTCTCCCCAAGAGGCCTTACAAATTGGATTGGTGGATCGATTAGTACCCATGGAAGAGGACATGACGGCTGCTGCAATGGAAGTGGCCAAGGATTTTTTACAAATCCCACCACCGGCACGAGTGGCCAGCAAACTCTTTATTCGTCAAGAACGATTGGACAACCTCGTGGCGACCCGTGAACAAGACTTGCAATACTTTTGTGATTTTGTCACCAATGACAAGACACAACAAAGTTTAGCGGCCTATGTCGCGAGTCTGGCCAAGAAAAAGAAGAAGGAGTAAGAGACGTTTGAGAAGACGAGGTTCCGGATGGTAGACAGTATGTACGGATGTGGCTCTTTCTACGAATATCAACGTCCGAGTTTTTTTTATAAATTGTAATTCTTAGAATACACAAGTTATCTGATTGAGAAATATTAATATCTAGTAGTAATGGTAGTATGGAAGAGTCTCAAACGTCCGGGTCGGAAATATCTTTCTCATTTCCCCGACTCTTGGGAATCAACTCCTTTCATACAGATGGGTCACGATCCTCACTTGTCGCGTCTCCCTGCTCCTGACCATTCATGCGCAGTACGCCGTTTTGCAACAGCTTTACTTTTTGATTGTCTGGTTGGCATGGTTCTTGTTTCGGTAGGTAGGAATGGGTTTGTGTTGGACACCACGTTTTTCCATTTCACGCTTGAATTGGCGAACATTGCAAATGCCGGGAAAGAAATGAGGTTGTCCTCGTTGGTAACTGTCAAAGGCAGCAAACCACCGATTCCACTTCCATTTGGGTGTTTCGGTTTCCTTGAAATAACAAATGACCGGAAACTCTTCACTGGGAAAGAAGCCATAGTTGGTAATGGTATCGTACTTCCAACGATTGCGAGTGTCGGCCACGTAATTGTTGGGTTTGCGTTCCAAATAGGCGCCCTTTTCCAAATCGAGGCCAGGACCCTTGATGTTGTAAAATTCAAAACCGTCCTTTTCAAAGACGCAACGAACACGGGCCGTCTGTACCCACAAGAGAGCGGCAAAGAGCATGTGGAAAAGACCTCCGCAAACAGCCAAGAGAGTCATGGAGCCGTCCGGGTTGTCTGTGAAAGGATTCAAAGGGGACAATGAAAAAGGGTGAGATACATGATGTTGGTATTTCCGTCGACAAACAAAGATTCATGGAAGTGACCGTTAAAGGATTCTCAAATGACTGTAGCTGACACGCAAAAAAGATTGACACGAGATCCCATCGTAACATGGATGACGAGAGACAGCGCCCACAACAAATACACAGAGCGACACTGCGGTTCACTTACGGGGATGGTACCAAAAGATCAAGGGCGCCAACGCGGCAAGGCCTATCGTGAGTGTGTAGTCGGGATCAATCACGGCATCTTTCATGGCCTGTCGTTCCATCCAACTGACTTTTCGTTCCACAACACCCTTGGTCTCGACCCTACGATCGTGTTGAACGGGATAATCATCCCAATTCGGAGGACGAACCGTCGTTGAAGCCATGTGCAAGGCAGACGACACAGGACGAGTCACAGGCGACGCTGGAGATGACCAACCAGATACCAAGGGAAGGACGGTAAGAAATGAGAAGAGAACCTTCATGCTTTCCAGAGATGTTGTCAAAGTAGGGAACTGTAGGTTATGCAAGGACCGTGGTAGCAAAGAGAAAGGATGGATAGGATATGCCTGACGAATCAAGAGAGTGTTCGGGACGAAGATCCAAGTAGTGGCAAAAGGAGAGGAAACACTCTCCAAGCTCTTTTTTGTTGAGAGGAAGAGGTCGGTGGTGATCGTGAACATCGCTCTTCCTCGATTGATCGCTGCTTGATGCGCTTCTTGTTCTTCAGCGTATCTTTGCGTGTTTCTCCGTCATCCGTCTCCACTTCTGAGCTTCTTAGTTGTATAAATAGATTCGTCAAAAGACATGCATTTCCATAAATAAGACATGTCTTCGACAACCAGATGCTCAACAGATGGCGAGAAGACTGGGGGATAGAGTAGGTGTTCTCCCACCCAACCAGTAAGAGAGAGAGAAGCCCTCCGAATGCGAGGAACACGATTAAGTAGCAAAGGCTTCGGGTCGCCAGAATTTTTGGAATATGAGGAACACAGGGGTAGGGTACCTAAAGATGGTGCCATCGTTGCAAATGGTAGTATCCTAGTTTCGACGATCCAGAGATGATCGATGATCGCAAGTCATTAGGAGGAACAGTTACGTCCATGATAGACAACAATTGCCGACGTCTCCTTTGTCGGGAGAGATGCAGGTTGGCTTCGAATAGATAAATAGCCTCGAGATGAAGACGATGCTATGCTTCGGCTCTGCGAGACAGGCCCGTGGCCTGAGGATCGGCGTATTCTCTCCCCTGATCGGTCTCTGTTTGACTCTTCGTCGCTCTACGAGTCGTCGCTCTACAGACATAGACGTTGATGCAGCAGACAAATCATTTCGTAAAACTATTTTTATTCTACCCTACCTTCCTCTCTACTAGCTAGAGCTAGAGTAGAGATAGCATAGGTAGCATACATCGCGTCATTGCCGATAGAGTGATATTGCCTTCTCCGTGTGTCTGTTCTCTTTGGTACTTGTTATCGCCTTTCTCGGCTGAAGTCACTCCGACTAGAGTAGAGAGTAGTACTGTCGGGCAAGAGAGGGGGATGATTTCGTCCGTCTCACAAAGACAGCCGATGGGAGTAACGGTCGCCCGGCCGCCGGATATTTTCGAAATATTTGGGGGAGAAAAAGTGTTGGTATGGACTATATTGTAGGACCACGACTCGAGAATCTCAATGCTTTCATCAGATATAAAAGCCTTTATTTGTACAACAACACGTACAGCCAAAATTTTGTTAAGTAATTCTGGTCGGAGTGGCCACGTAACTCAGAGAGCTCGCACGACTTGCGCAAAAAAGGACGAGTTGGAGTTTACAAAATTGCAAACTCAACGCATCGTGAGAAGTCTGGCCACGATTACAATTACGTACTCGTATCAACACAAACAAACGACCGTGTGATCACAATCACAAAAAAGTTCAGTCTGCAAACGTCTTTGCTCTCTTTATCCATTTTGATTGAGAAAACTGTCCAAGAAAACCATGTCTACTGGCCAATCGAAGTACGACGCCCTTCTTAACCCTTGCTATCAGATCGACTGGCAGAACTCGGCATCTGGCAAGCGTGTTGCTGCCACCAAGCGCCGTGTTCGTTGGCGCTTTGGCTTTTCCAACAGGGAGGCCATTGCCAAGGGTCTCACTGGCATTGAATGCCGTGGTGAAGAGCATGAGGTTACGCTTGTCTGGAGTTTGACGTCCGGCAAACGTCTCGTCATCGCCGACGGTCGTGAAGTCCACTTTTCCCATGGCAATCGTTTGGATTCCAAGTTTGAAACTTCGTGGACCATGCAAGGTGGGCATATCCTCAAGTTGATTGCCCACGCGGCTCCTCCGCTCTACGTTCCTCCCGGCTTTAAGCAATTTGATCTCCTCCTCGATGGTTGCTCCTACTTCAGTATGCCTCGCATCTTTGAACTTGGAACTCCTCGTGCCAACAAGTTTGCTATTGTTCCCAAGAAGAACAGTAATCCCAAGGCATACACCAACTACAGCCTTCCTCCGAATGTAGTGTCCCCATCCCACAGCCAGCGAAGCGCCGATGAACGCAGGTCGTCTCGATCGAGCTCGGCCGGAAGCAATGACTTTGCTCAGCCTCCTAGTCCCCGAGACAAGGCTGAACCCATGGACTTGCTGTCGGATCCAACTGGTGGCCAAGACTATCTTGACACGACTGCTCCACAAAACACGCAAAGTGTGGACACGTTCGCTCCGGTCGAGGCGACTACCCAACCTCCCAGCTACCAGGCCGTGAGCAATCAAATCTTGACTCAATACGGTCCTCCGCAGACTTCTGCGTATCCGGCGCTTGCCAATGAGTCTCATACTTACTATGCCCCACAGCCTCAGCAGCAGACGTATCAGCCTCAGCAAAATCATGCTTATTACACTCCTCAGCAGACGTATCAGCAGCACGGCTACCAGCAGCAGCCGGTCTATCATCAGCAACCGCAGTATGCTCAGAATGCCGCCGTCGTTTCGCCAGACTCGTCGATGCGCGATGAAGACCCTGGGCAAGAAGTTGGGCGGGAGCAACCGCCTTCTCCTGTCGCCCTCACTATGGAGCCGTTGTCGATTGAGGAGATGGAAGCCAGACGTCAACCACCCATGTCAGAAATGGAACGGGCTATGAAAAGCTTGGTAAATTTGGAGGATATTTCGGAGACACTCAAGACTCCCGAGCAGCGTAAGGTCGAGGAATCAAAGAAGAAGAATCGTCCTAATCGTTCGGAGCCTCTCCCTCCTACCGCCCCTGAATGGCATCTTGGATTGAATCCGAAACTCGGGGAGATCAAGGAGTATGCTCCCGCAAAGTCTGCTCCCAAGAAGGAAATCATGCGTACGCATGCCTTTGATCCAGCAGCTGCGGCTGCTGGAATGATGGTTGTTTACGGGGCCACGAGCGTTCAACAGCAGCAACAATACCAGTACTATGGACACCATTCGCAGCAGCAGCCAGTGTACGCTTCGTATTACTAGGCGCAGCGCGATGGATGTGAATAGTTCTTGTGAAAAGGCCGGAAGGATTTGAAACAGTATGCATATTTAATAACGTATATTTAGGACATTTGTGTTTTTAGTTATTTGCTGTTTCCATCGCCAGCCACACGATGAACTTTGTGCAACACACCTGCATTACCCATCATATCACTCAAGCGGCCACGGCGCTTCTCTTTCTCTTCATACTCTTCGTCCAATAGCATCCGCCCACTGGCGTATCCTCCTTGGTGACGATCTGTTGGGTCGATTGAGTGTGCCATATCGCCTTGTGCTTTCTCGGTCAGGTGGAGTCTGCGACGGGCCTCCATCTCCTTTCGGAGCCAATGCTCGGCAATCGCCAACATTTTTGCGGGATGATTAGTGGCCTGGAGTTCTTTGTACAGTTCCAAATCTTTCTTTTGCCCTTGCCATCCACACTTTCCAGAATCTGTCAAGTAAAACAAATGAGTTCCCCAATCGTCAAGGCCGTCGAAAATATGTGTGGCATAGATCACAGTGGCACCACGCTCGTCAGACTCGCGGACCAACCATCGTAACAAATCTTGTCGGACACACACATCCAAGCTGGTGGTCACTTCGTCAAGCAAAAGCAATTTAAAAGGACGGATAAGTCCAAGGAGAATTTGCACACGTCGGCGCTGGCCATCCGACAGCTGATGCAAACGCCAATCCAGGTCGATTTGTAGCATATCGACAAGCTCATCACGTCGTTCCGGATAGGAAGCTTGGAGTTTCTTCATCATGTCACGGACCGCAATATCTGTGTAAAGTGGAATGGAACTTCCGACAAAGGCCACCGTACGCATTCCCCAGTCACAATCGAGATAGGCACGGTGAAAGTTCAACCGAGTGTCGTGAAAGGAGTTAAGACCCAAAACTTTGACAGGACTTTGGGTCAGGTGCCTTCCAGCGAGAATCTTTAACAAAGTCGATTTACCTGTCAGCAATAAAATGGAGAGTCATTGTGAGAATCCGGCTCATTTTCTTGGTTGCCGAAAAACGTGTCTCGCCAAACGATGGACTTACCGGAACCGTTGGCCCCAATGATCAAACACCTTGACCCGGTTGCGAGCTTGAGGTTCAAGTTCTTGAGAACTGGAGGATTCTTGCCCCCAGTACTGCTTCCAGCACTGCTCATGTTGTAGGCAAAGGTAAGATCTTCCACCTCGACGGAATTAGGGCCGTAGTCTGGAAGAGACGGGAGAGGCTTGAGCTTTTCGACGGTAGTCGTCGTCGGGCACATGGTATCGTAGGAGTGAGAATATACGGTTCGATGAGAGGCGGTCGAGGAGTTCGCCGCACTTTTATGAGTCTTTTAAATTGTGTCTGAATATCTCGATTATGTGAACGATCCAATTGACAGTGTTCACTGACTACTTGTAGAAACGTTCCTATTGACGAGAACGTGCCCTCGTCCGATGCGCTGTTTTGTCGTCCGTGATGGGCCGACCAGCTCATTCAATCATCACGTGCCGATAAAAAATGAGTCAGACGTCATCGCCGAACCATTCGAAACTATTTCTGCTCCGAGGAGCTCAAAACCTATTTCCACGACCTCGCTCTCACAAATTTGACTCTCGGCGAGTTGCCTCCGAGAGAACGAAGCATGGACCCATTATCTTGACAAGGCTATCACAAGAACTTCTAACGAGAACATCAGTACTACAGTGGCGAAGGAAAATTGTCTCGGATCAAGAGTCAGTAATAGGCAATAAACGGCAGTGCTTTGCCTTGGCGACGGAATGCGGTAGCTGTGATTACACAACCATTTCCCGACAGTCATACCGTTGTTTTGGTCGGCAAAATTCTTCCGCCGGATTCATTGCTGCAAATCTGTGACGTGAGGCACTTCTGAACAATAATTACAGCACAATTCACAATGGCGACCCGTGAGTCCCTGGAAGCTAGA
>Ga0222719_10005926_pt1 | contig 10463 bp, 12 predicted proteins | sample C33_34DmetaG_FD_165039 | JGI IMG/M metagenome (GOLD analysis project Ga0222719, IMG submission 165039) | Estuarine water microbial communities from San Francisco Bay, California, United States - C33_34D | ecosystem: Environmental > Aquatic > Marine > Unclassified | place: USA: California...
GGTGCATAAAGCTGAGCGCAAAAAAGTGGGGCATTTGCCACAGATACAAGGTCGACGCCAAGGCTACGGGCTGTTGCCAGTCGAGTGCCGCGAGATTCACCGCCATCGAGGGCAATGTAGGATCAAAAGCTGCGGCTGTCCACCCCATAACTGGCGGTATCGCACCTACCAGTGCCCCGACCCACGTGTTGTAAATTGACTTTGGCTTCATGTATGTGTAGAGACCGGAGTACAGCAAGATATTGAAGAGGCCCAAGGAAGCAGTGATGGGATTAGTTCCAAAGTATAAAAGCGATGTTCCAGAGATACCCCATAGTGTTGCTGCTGCTGTTGCTTGGGGAACGGTCAACGTGTGCATTACCAGTGGGCGCTGTTGGGTGCGTTTCATCTTGGCATCTCGGTTACGCTCAAAGATTTGGTTCAGAGCGGCAGCCGACGACGAACACAATGCTGTTCCAATCAAACAAGCTGACAGCACATCCAGTTGAGTAGATATTATGGGACTCCCTGCAGCAATGAAGCCTGCTCCTGTGGTCGTTACGACCAAGGCTGATAGTTTTGCTTTTGCTAAATCCAAGTATGCTTGAGTGGAAGTTGCTGTGCTGCTATCAGAGATCTTGTTCGATGCTCCAACGTCGTTCTCGAAATCGGGAGTGCTTTTCGCTGTGCTTGAACTTCGCGACTGCCCGGTAGCGGTAGATGATGACGAAGAAAGGTAGCGACGACCGGGATCTTTGTGAAACTCGATTCGTTCTATGGAGGAACTAGCCTGTGCACACTGGCTAGTCACAGCACTGCGGCGGTAAGTCCTGCCCGATTGGGAGCTATATCGCCGTTTGGTTCTTCTTGATAATACTTCTACAACATCATGGTGATCGTCTGTTTTTACCAGCACATGGCAACTTGCGAATTGCCGGACGGCAGAGTCTCGTCGTACCGACCTCGATACGAGAGAGGCACATGCACTTCCGACCCGTCGGCCTTTCCCACCGCCGCAGTGGTGAGGAGAAATCATTGCTCCTTTTATTACAGCTCTCTCTGTAATAAGCCGTACGAGAGGAAAGCTCTGATCGACAGCCACAGCTCGAGGCCATCAGCGTGATACAGAATCAAAGAGACAGTTGTTTCTTCTTCACAATCCTTGCCTTGTCCTCTCGCAGTTGCTTGTGGTCGCATGGAGCTCGACGGGTCGTCTCGGCAAGAGAGGACAGACGGAGGGACGATGCTGACGTTGTCGAATCTACTTGTTATGTTAGAGATAGAGTTAACTAAGGCACCATACTTGCCTCGTCCGTCCTTCCCACCGATGGCGTTATTCTATGGCTACCATTCCGTAAACTTTTATCTTCTATTAACAGTCGTCACGGTAGAGGAGCATTAACTGTTACCGCATCCAAATGGTTGCAAAGAGCTCAGGCTGTCCTTGGCGTTCGATTGATGGCAAAACGCCAGACGCGCGAAAGATTTAGCGGGCCGAGATCGTGGAGCACGGTCACTTAGCCCCGTTTCACCGCGCTGCTACCTCTGGACAGCTTTGTTGCACATGAAGCCAACGGGAGAAGAAATAATATGTGAGACTTCCATCAATTACGACTTGATATGCTCTCTCTCTCTCTCTAGCCACTCTCTACTAGTAGCTAGAGGCTCTCCCCAGCTACATCGCAAAAGAGAGACGAAGCTCGAAGTTCGCCAAGAGTAGTTAGACCAACGAAGGTTGCTGCGTCAGCGTCCAATACTCGTTTTGCCTGTAGGTCGCGCCACGTTTTAGTCTATTATGACTCTGACGCCTTGCCATTGCCATCGGTTTTACAGGACTATGCGATCTACTAGTAATAGAGGGTAGGGAGAAGACGTTTCGTCGGCTTTTCATCACGAAGGAAAATCAGAACACGTCAGAAGGCACGAAGATGATGGACATTTTTTTGGCCACGCCAGCATCGCCAGCGAAGGCACAAGAAGGCGTCATCAATAAATGATATTTAACACATTTTTGCGTTAAAATCATTTTTAATTATTTTATCCATGACTGGCAAATACTAAATAACAAACCATCTGACATGAATCTGACAGTAGGCGTCAATGTTAAGTCATTTTAGTTTTATTTATCAATACAACGATGTCTTGGCCTTTTAATAAAAGCTGCTCAGAATGATCCAATTGTTAATAGAATATGAAGCCTTCAGAATGAAGTCATTTCGAAAGACTGCATTACCCTAAATGAAGAGCGAATTCGGATTTCGAAAGACGCTGGTTAGCAGCTGACATTCTCACCTCCCACAAAAGTATCGGAGGTTTCATCGCTTATTCATCGTTGTGGAACAGAAGTTCAGAATCCAGAGCAGAAGCGGCCTTCCTTGGTGGTCTTCTACGATAGTTGTTCCCACAATCTAAAATTCGAACAGAGTCCACTTCTCGTACCCTCGAAGCGTCTCCGCAATAATCTCTCCTTTGCATCAAAAACCATGACTCAAAGAACTACAATGAATTGTATTGCAGATGGGAGCGCAATGACCACGAGTGACCCATTCTCTAATCCTCGAAACATTTCCGAAGGTCCGGTACCAGTTGCGAGCTTCCTTGCAATGCACTCCTCTGCCCGTGGAAGGGAGGCAAGTGATCCAAACAGGGTTTCCCCAAGCCAGTGCCCTGGCCAGCCTTCGCTACTCAACCTGCTGTCCAAGAGCATGGGAGCGGACGAAGCCGGAGAAGCTTCGAGCAAACCGAGTGCAGCCCGTCTTTTGGGAATCATCGACAGCGCTCTGGACATTATCAATCAAGATGACGATGAATGGGACGACAACGACGAAGACGATTTGATGATTAAAAGTTTCTTCGAAGGTCGCCCCGAGAAGGCTCGTCAGTAAGCTCGAAACCGCTCGAGATTTTTATGACTTTTTCACGAGATTTTCACAGTTTATCACGATGGATTTAGCCATCTTTTCCGTGGAGACAATTCTAACTCAGCTGTCTCGTCTTTTTCCTGAGTTCAATACGAAAGTACCTTTATTTGCTTATTTTTCATTCTAATTTTTATTGTTTTTAATTCAAGAGTTTCACCTACTACCTGCTTTCTCTACTCTACTAGAGCTACCATTGAGCGACCGATCTCTTTCAACGCCTCTTCGCTGGCGTCCTTGCGTCGCCGCTTATCCCAATCGACTTCCTCTCTCCCTTTCACTGGTTCCACTTGATGAAAAAGGTACACAGATTGGTTAGTCTTGTTCCCATTGTTCTTCACAGCGGTGAGGAAGGAATGTTCGAAAGAGGATCATCAAATCGTGACGGACACTTTTTCTCCGAGGTGGTTGATGTAGAGGGAACAGCTCATGCGTCAGAACATGATAGTTTTTACAAAGATGACGTCAGCTCCATTTTTCTCATCGTCGTGAAGCCCGAGGCGGGCTTTCACCAACGACCATGGAGAATGAGTTTGTTCCGTCAACTGCAGCGACAGTGGAATGCCAACGGCCAGAACCGGCTTACTCTAGGCAGAATTTCGCAGACCTTGATATTTCAATTTGCAGAGCACAATCATGAAGTTGGCCGTGTTTGATCTTGATTATACGATATGGCAGCCGGAAATGTATCAGCTGGTACGTCGACGGTATCGCTACGTGTACTTCTTCATGAAATGATTGCTTGAGATGATTCCTCTCATCCATGTGGATGTGGAAAGAGCGAAATCTTGTACAGCAATGTCGTCTGTCACGCCATTTTCCTTCCCCTGTTGTTGCACCTCCACTCGCAATTTCGTTGTTACGCTCTACCTTTGTCGGATCCTGATTGCCCCGTTCCGAAACTTTGTTCAAATCGTGGACCCTCGTCTCTCATAGATTCTCTCTTTTATTTTTGATGGACATGCAGTACAGTCCACCAAAGCTTAAACCTGTATCGGCTGGTCAAAACTATTTATCACCGTCGGCTTTGAGAGAAGCCCGGACCATTCAAGATGGACACTTACTCATGGACAGTAAGGGATCCGTCATGCGGGTCTTTGAAGGAGCGTACGTATCAAGTACACGTTTGTTAGTGCAGGGCACGGTTCATAATTATTGTCGTGTCCAATTTCTTTCTGACTCGATGTGAATTTTGCGTTTCGTCACTTTCCTAGTTCCTTTGCCTTGTCCGATATCCAACGCCTGCGACAACAAGGACATGACATTCGTGCCGCCATTGCATCCAAGACAGACGAACCGAAATGGGCTAGAATTTGTATGAAACACTTGGTGATTGGCGAGGTGAGTGACAATGACGACGAGACATTTACATTACACGATTGTTTTGAACCCAACTTGGTCGAAATCTCGTACGGGAGCAAAGTTCAGCACATTCAACGGTTGCACAAGAAGACGGGGATTCCCTATGAGGATATTTGTTTCTTTGACAATGAACATTGGAATGTCAAAGATGTGAGTAAAGGCTTGCCAGACGTCAAGTGCTATTACACTCCCAACGGAATGACGAAACAAGTTTGGGAACAAGCCAAATTACACTATGGGCTGTGATTATGAGTAGAGACATCGTCTTGGTGTGTAATTTATAGAGCTTGAATGGAAGGTGACTGTCGTTTGCGATTGTGTTATCATAGAGGATAGGCCCAAGTAGCAAGTAGATCCTGTTAAATAGGGTTAAGGGTTTCGTTTCGATGAACAAGGAAGCGATTCGAACGGTTTGACGTTCGTCGGACAGACGTCGGACGAAACCAACGGCAAGATCTCGCCTTTCAACGGGCAGCGTGGTGGCGGAGCAAAGCGGTATCACCGCGGACATTCCCCTTTGAGCCAAAGCATATCTTTGTCGTGCTGCGTGTCTATCTGTTTGCGTGTTTGTGCCTCTAGAGGTGCGAAAGAAAACGAGACAGATACCTCTTTTGATCGTGGTGTTTGCTGGGAAGGAACTGAGTGATTCGCTCCGTTCAACTCTAAGTAGAGAGTGTGCGCGCCCATTGGATTGGAAGTGCCAGTTTCCTTCGTCACGTGTGACTAGAGCATTTGCTTGCAGTAACGGCTGAATCTTCAAAAGGCTTGCGCACACAGTATCACTGTTCAGCCACAAGTTTTTCTTTTCAGTGTACGATCCTTGTGGATAGAGACAAGTTGGTCATCAGAGTTGAAGAAGCTGGAACGAGATTGATTCAAACTCCGAAAGATACTTTTTCTTCCGCTTGGGTTCGTAGCTTTTCCTCTTTCATTTATCCATAGAGCGTCTGCGAGTCTGTATCTTTTGCGACGCCAGACAACTCCAATCAGAAAAAGGTACACTGGTTACGTTACGTAAATGATCATGGACGCAGCGCAACTGGCACAAGTCGAGTCATTGTGCGAAACCTTGTACACGGGTGTTCCGGCCAAATTCGATGGAGCCAGTGAACCGGTCAGTCGTCAAGAGGCCCAACAACGATTGCTTAGTTTGCAATCAAATGCCGAATACATTCCACAATGTCAATACATCTTGGACAATTCCAATTCGCAGTATGCCAGACTGGTGGCCAGTAACAGTCTCATTGAATTGATCACGATTCATTGGAATTCTTTTACGGTACCACAACGAATTGATATACGAAATTACGTTTTGGGATATTTGGCGAATAAGGGTCCGACCTTGCAAGACTTTTTGGTCTTGTCATTGATCAAATTGACCTGTCGGATTACCAAATTGGGTTGGTTTGACGATTCCACGCACCGAGAATTGGCTGACGATGTTACCAAGTTCTTACAGGCGACGGTCGATCATTGCATATTGGGGTTGAAAATATTGAATCAATTGGTGGACGAATTGAACATTCCCACGTCCGGACGGACACTGACGCAACATCGAAAAACCTCCGTCAGCTTTCGAGATGTCTGTTTGTTGAAGGTCTTTCAAATGGGACTCACTACCTTGAAACAATTGCAAACTGGATCGATTTGTAAGTTTCGGTCTTTTTTCTGTCTTTTGGGCATCTGTCGGATCTCTGACTGGGCATTCCTCACATTCGTTGCTTTATTATTATTATTATATCGCTGTAGCTGCTGATTCACGTCAACAGGCAATCCTAGGTGAGCAAGCCTTGTCCTTGACAGTGCGTTGTTTGAATTTCGATTTTATCGGGACCAATCCGGACGAGTCCACCGAAGATGTTGGAACTATTCAGGCACCAACGTCATGGCGGGATCTTTTGTCCGATGAAGCGACAACGAGTCTCTTGTTTTACTTTTATGCCAATACGGAACCACCACAGTCGTCCAAGGCAATGGAGGCGATCATCTTGTTGTCGTCAGTGCGGCGATCCTTGTTCCAAACAGACAAGGATCGGGCAGCCTTTCTTGGACGGTTGATTTCCGGCATTCGCGAAATGCTCTCCAATCGAACAGGACTGCAGCACCAAGAGAATTATCACCAGTTCTGTCGTCTATTAGGTCGTCTAAAGGCGAATTATCAACTGAGTGAACTCGTCAAAGCGGATGGATACTTGGAATGGTTGGAATTGGCGGCATCGTTTACGGTTCAGTCTATGCAAAATTGGCAATACAGTACCAACTCGATCCACTACTTGCTGGCGTTGTGGGCGCGTCTGGTGGCAGCCGTGCCATATGTACGACCAGAAACCGGGGCTAGGGGACATGTTCCGCATTTGGAGAAGCAAGTCATGTTAGTTACGGAAACCTATATTGACAGTATGCTGGGCTCGGTCGAAACCGTCATTATGAGTGATGGTGCACTCGACGACCCATTGGACGACGAAGGGTCTCTGAAAGAGCAATTGGATCGATTACCAGTCATTTGCCGATTCCAGTACGGAGCAGTTGCCAATACGATTCTTAACAAGTTTGATCCCTTGTTAAATCAGTACCGAGAATTAGTCAGTTCCACGCTTGGAACAAATCCCACGAGTGCCGCTCCACCAGAAGTTCAACAACGGGTCCAAATTATTGAATCACAACTGACTTGGCTCACCTACATGGTGGGTGCCATTGTTGGTGGCCACAGCTGGTCGTCAGCGCACATGACGGATGGTGAAGAAACAATCGATGCGAGTCTCAGTCGACGAGTGCTACAACTTGCGCAAGGAATGGATTACCGTCTTACATCCTCCAATGGAGCCGGTCGCTCTGATTCTCGTTTGGAGCAGGCCATGTTGTTTTACTTTCAAAACTTCCGACGTGTGTACATGTTTATGTGGGATCAAATGTCCGGATCAACCTCTGGAAGTTCCGGCGATACCTTGTCCGTCGTCGGAATGATGGCATCGAAGATTGAGTCTGGACCCACTGCAAAACAAAGGATCTACCAACGCATGTTTGAGCACTTGGGAATGGGGGATCATACCGCTGTTGCGAACCTGATTGTCACCAAGATGGGCAACAACCTCAAATTCTGGCCAGAAGACGAAGAACTGATTGGCAAGACTCTCGATCTACTCCACGACATGGCGCAAGGTTACAGCAGTTCCAAGCTCTTGCTAACTTTGGAGACTGTTCGATTTCTGGCTCGACACCACACTGAAGAGCACTTCCCTTTTCTCTCTATTCCTGGTAATGCGCGACAGCGGACAACGTTCCATGCAACGTTGACTCGCCTCCTGTTGTCACCATCGGGCGAGGAAAAGCTGGGGCTGTCATTTGAACAGTTCTTGGAGCCAATCGTCACCAAGCTAAACCAGCTTGGGGCGCTCTCACCGGTGGATCTCCGAGCAGAGCAGTGTCGTCTTCCTCTTATTGGTGTGTTCCGCGATCTTCGTGGAATCGCCGCCAGCTTGCACAATCGGAAAACATACAGTTCGTTGTTTGACATCTTGCACCCGCAGTACTTGCCATTGCTAGCAAAGGTCGCTGATGTCTGGCACGATCAGACAGATGTCATGATCAGCTTGTTGCGTTTCTTACACGAGTTTTGCCACAATAAGGCAAACCGTGTGAACTTTGACCAAAGCAGCCCGAATGGAATTTTACTGTTCCGATGTACTAGTGACGTCGTCTGCGCATACGGAACGAGACTGCTATCCGTACCGCCGCCGAGCAGTAATGATCCAGATGCATACAAGAAACGATACAAGGGACTAGCTCTGTCTTTGAACGTCCTCAACTCGGCTCTTGGAGGTAACTACGTGTGCTTCGGAGTCTTTGATCTGTACAATGATCGCGCTCTTGACAATGCTCTCGATGTTGCGCTACGAATGGCTCTGACTGTTCCGCTGGATGAGATCAACGCGTATCCGAAATTGAGCAAGGCTTACTACAGCTTTATTGAGATCTTATTCCGCAACCATCGAAAGACGGCATTTGCGCTGGATACCAGCGTCTTTATGCAAATCATGTCGACCGTTCATGACGGCCTGCAGTCTAGCGAAGCGACCATCAGTGCTTTTTGTGCCAACACTATTGATCATATGGCGTCGTTTTACTTTACGAACCAGGGCAAGGACAAGCCAGAAATGCTCAGTCTACAAAAGGTATGTCAAAAGTGCTAGCCACTTGTCGTGCATCTCTCAATCGGTCGACTTCTCACCTTTGTTATTTTGCCCTTTCTCGTGTCGCTTGCAGCATCTTGCCGCTCAACCCAACTTGTTTTCGAGTTTGACGGCAACACTTTTCAACTTGCTATTGTACGGACCGCCTCAAAATCACTGGGCTGTCATGCGACCCATGTTGAGTCTGATGCTTGCCAGTGAAACCAGCTTTACGCAGTACAAGGACCACCTGCTGAGTACACAGTCGCCAGAAAACCAGGTCAAATTGAACGAGGCCTTGAATAAGCTCTTGGCCGACGTGAATCGCAGCCTGGACAATGCGAACCGGGATCGGTTTACACAAAAGCTCACTGCGTTCCGTGTCGCTGCTCGCAGTTTCTTGACAATTTGAGAGAGAGAGAAGAAACAATGCTGTCATTTTACGTCAAAAGAAAATCACAAACACTACCACGACGACTCGTCAATGTCCCCCCAAAATAACCGTGGGATATCTCGAACGGCTACCACACGTCTAAAAATAGAATAACACGGAAGTCTTTAGAAAGTTAGACGGATAGTCTTAGTTTAGTGCGATAGCTACTTGTGTGTTTCTTGTTTCAACTTGTCCATAAAGTCTTCCCAATGTTGCCCATCAAATTTTTCAATGACAATCTTGGGAGCTTCTTCTTCTTGTTGTTGTTGATTGGAATCGTGACGGCGAATACAGTGAATGGTAATAGCATAGGAATCGGGATTGGATCGAGGAATGTACCAGGGCAATATCCCACACGTATTGCAAAAGCGTCGTTGTGCTACATGGGTCCCCCACAAGTACAACGTCGTGGCCTCTTGGTAGGGTGGTAACGTAGTGTTTATTGATGATGGTGTTTGATTACTTGTTGTTGTTTGTGGATTGAGAATGGTCAAATCACTGCGAGGGACAATGATATGAACATTTCCTCGCATGGAACAATCGGAACAATTACAATCCCAGGCACGGATTTCTTGACGTGGTAGAGTCAACCATCCTTGAACGTTGCCACAATGACAACGTACTAGAAACTGTTGTGGGTCCATCGTGTGACAAACTGTCGCGTTAGGATAAAGTACAACCTACTGTACAAGTATGGCGCAGGCAAACGGATCACGATCAATCATCCACATCCATCTTGTGAGTGTCGATGAAACCCTTTTTAACCTGAAACTCAATGGATCCTTTCGATGCGCCGACGAAACCAACTCGTCGACATTGTCGCTACTTTTAATGAAAACTGACGGATGTCGCAAGGACAAAGATAACTACTTTTTATGTATATATATCACGCGCGGTGAGCTCGAGTGTCCTATTTAGAGTAGAGGTGCAATGCGTGGAGGTTCACCAGTTTGAATGATCCTGAGACTCTCACTTCCTTGGACCATGGACTGTTAGAGCTCTAATATTGGCATATTGTGGTATCCGACATTGTCTTAGCTATTAGGAAAGTCTCCCTAGCTTAGGGATCTCTGTATCTATCGAATAGAACGGGGTAAGGTGTTACTTACCATGAGTTCTGTTCCACCCGGCAGTGTGTTGCCTCCCGAGATTCGTGGACTGTTTGGTGACAAGGGCGATTCTCCCAACTGGTTGGACGAAACGAGTGCCTTTCCCAACGGCGTTCCTCGCTTTCAATCCAAACAAGAATGTATTGACTTTATCAAACACTACAATACCTATCATGGAGGCTCGAATCCAGAGTATCCGCATTTAAAACATATATTTACATTGTTGGTGGGATGGGAACAGATTGAAACCATCTTGTTACCGGCCATTGAAAAGGCTCGCAACGAAGTGTCCTTTGCCAACAAAGTTCCACCCACGTACGGGCAGATTCCCGTGGAGGCACCCGAGACTGACAATGACACGTCGTCACGTGTCAATGTCTATGAATGTGCCCAGGCTCGTCCGGTCGTGGCCGCGATTCAAGCACGATTGGACGTGCCCTTTCATCGGAGTACCACTCCCAATGCCACGCTCAATACACTCCGCTATTTATTT
>Ga0222719_10005929_pt1 | contig 10454 bp, 11 predicted proteins | sample C33_34DmetaG_FD_165039 | JGI IMG/M metagenome (GOLD analysis project Ga0222719, IMG submission 165039) | Estuarine water microbial communities from San Francisco Bay, California, United States - C33_34D | ecosystem: Environmental > Aquatic > Marine > Unclassified | place: USA: California...
ACATATTTTTCTCTTATTGTTTTTCCATAGCCATCAAGCTTAGGTCCTTTTCTTTCTGTAATAAAAAAATGACCATAAGCCCGATGTAAACCAGGAAATATTTCAAAGAGTTTTTTAGAAAGGTGCTGGTTCTCCACTTTCCTCCGTAGTAGTTGTGTCTGTATCTACTGGCTCTGATGCTTTTACTTTACCAGTTGTTACTGAATCAGCTAGTTTTTCACCCTCTTTAAAGATGTCTTTACTATCAACTTGACCTGCTTCTTCTATTTTATATTTATGCCAATTACCTAAATCGTTTTCAGCTTCGACTGTAGATAATTTAAATTTATATAAAAACGAAGGTGCTTCAACTGTTTGACCTTTTACATTTAATCTTTTCATTTTAAGAAGTGTATTCCACTTTCTTGAAACACCAAGATTACTTGAAGTCATTGTTAAAACTGCGGGAGCATAACCTTCTGACGTTTTTACTAGAACAAAATGTTCAGCTGTATCAACTATTTGATTTTCGCCTAAATAAGTTTTTCTAGTTTTAGGATCAGTTGTAGCTTTTTCTGGTTTTAAATCATGAACAGCTACAAGACCTCCGCCTTTTTCTCTAGGTACCCACTCTACATATGTTTTACGATATCCACAAGGTACTACTTCTAAACTATCTTTATATAGTTCATTAGTAACAGTATTGAATATCATACCTTCATCTGCTCCATCAATGTATTTTTCGTCTTTCTTTTTACGCTGAGGCGAACCAGATTGTATTATTGCTAGTCTAGGGATAGTAACATCATCGTTACTAATATTTTGTAACCCTTTACCCGCACTTGCTAAAATTAAATCATCTGGTAATGCAATACTACTATTTGATTTTTTAGCGATTTCTTTATCACTCATTTTATTTCTCCTTTCCAAGTGTCACTTTTGCAACTGAAGCTTCATATACATTAAATAAATCCTCTGGAAGAGTTTCACCTAATTTATATTGATCTTTAGCAAAAGCTTTTAAAGTTTGTGAATGGACCGTACTGTTTTCATCATATGGTATATTCTTAAAATTTTTATTAAGAACCTCCACTAATTTATCAGCTTGATCATATTCACCTTTTGCAAAACTTACTTTAACATCATGTTTAATAAGTCCTGCGTGTCCATTTTCTTCTAACCATTTTAAAGCATCTGCTTTTTTATCTAATGGTATAGAACAAAATATATCGTCTTTTACTTTTATTTGACTACCGTCTTTTAAATCGAAACGTGTCATTCCATTACACGCTCTCATAGCATCTGGTAGTTCTTTTTCTTCTATATCTCTTATCTCTGCTTTCAAAGTTTTCAATCTTTCTTCTTCTTTAGCAAGATTTTTTTTCTTCTCTACCAATTTATTTCCAATTTGTGTAACTATTTCAATTCCAACAACTGGAAGTTTTTTCTTTTTACTATGTTTTTCAACTTCGTCAAATATCCATGTTTCTTTAGACATTACTTTCTCCTTTCTGATACATATCTATTTTTACATTATAGTAGCAACTATTTTCTCTATCCCATTTAAGTATATTTACTTTTCCATTATTAACTTCAGAAGCAATTATACAGGATATTCCAATAGCTACAGGATCACCCATCGCAAGAATAAAATCGTCATCATTATAATCTTTCAATTTTTGACGCATTAATCTTACTACAGGAGAAGACGACAATGTAATCTGTTTACCTGGATTCAATAACGGTATCAATTCGCCATATCGTCCTGCTGCAAGAATATTAACTCTTGGATTTTCTTGCACTACATAAACTTTCGCCATAGTTCTCCTTTCTTATTTTTAGATTTACTTATAAATTAAATTCTATATAAAGTAAATTAATAATTAGAAAACAGAAAGAATAGATGCAAGTACAATTTATAGATGATCAAGATTTTATAAAGTATAAGTTTAAAACTAAACCTTATAAACATCAATATGATGCATTTTTAAAATGCAAAGATAGAGAAAGCTATGCTTTGTTTATGGAACAAGGTACCGGTAAATCTAAAGTTATTATAGATAATATCGCTTATCTTTATAGAGAAGGTAAAATAGATACAGCAGTTATTGCTGCACCTAAAGGAGTATATCGTAACTGGTTAAGTTCTGAATTTAATACTCATATGCCTGATGATGTTAAAAGTTTTACAGAAATGTTAGTATGGTCTCCAGCTGAAACTAAATCTAATGTAGAAGCTCTTACTAATTTTTTAAAACCAAATCATAATCTTAAATTTTTTATTATTAATATAGAAGCTCTATCAACTAGCAAAGGAAAAAATTATTTACACAGATTATTAAATTCAAGTAAAGCTTTTTTCTGTATAGATGAAAGTACAAATATTAAAAATAGAACAGCAAGAAGAACTAAAGCTTGTCTTAAATTAGGTCGTCTTGCAAAATATAGAAGAATACTAACTGGTACACCAGTGACCCAAGGTCCACTAGACTTATGGGCTCAAATAAATTTTTTAGATGAGTATATTCTACAAGCAAGTTTCTATGCATATAGAAATACTTTTTGTGTAATTAGAAGAAGACGAGTATCAACTCATAGTTTTGACGAAATTACTGGTTACCAAAGATTAGAAGAATTACAATCTATCTTAGATAAACATAGTTTCAGAGTTACTAAAGAAGAATGCTTAGATTTACCACCAAAATTACGAACTATTAGACAAATCGACATGACGCCTGCTCAGAAGCTCATGTACAACCAACTTAAAAAACGTGCTATACTAGAACTAGAACAGTCTAAATTAGTGACTGCGCCTCTTATTATCACACGAATTCTACGTTTACAGCAGATATTATGTGGATTTATTAAATTTGACGATGGAACTGAAGAAATTATCCAAGGTACTAATCCTAGACTAGATGAACTATTAGATGTGCTTGAAGAAACACAAGGTGGTGTAATTATATGGGCTACGTTTAGAAGAACAATACAAATGATCCGTGATGCTTTAGCTAAAAAATATGGAGCAAGTAAAGTTGCAACATATTATGGAGAGACAGAATCAGAAGTAAGACAAGAAATAGTCGAGAAGTTTCAAAAAGGTGAGACTAAATATTTTATAGGCCAACCTAGAACTGGAGGTTATGGTTTAACATTAACTAATGCTAAGACAGTTATCTATTTTAATAATACTTATGATATGGAAGTTAGATTACAGTCAGAAGATAGAGCTCATAGAATAGGTCAAAAAGATAAAGTCTTATATATAGACTTTGTTTGTCCTAAAACTATTGATGAAAAGATACTTAAAACTTTAAGTAATAAGAAAAAGTTAGCTGATCAAATAACAGGTGATAATTGGAAAGAATTATTTATCTAGGCGGTCCGCCGAAAAATGCAAGCAAGCACATGAGTATAATAAGAATTGCTGTAAACCGATAATCCACCTTAAATACTCCATATTATTTTCTTTTAATTATGTCGGCTCCTTTCAATCCATAAATAGCTGAAACTACACCAATAAACAATGCTTGATACCAATATGGCATATTATTAAATTGATCGAAGAACAATTTTAATTTAGCATGTATTTCTGGATCGTCAGAAAAAATAGAATACACCAATATAAGAACAGGAGCGGAAACCAAAATAAGGACAAATTCGTCTTTCCATCCCTGTTGATTATTTTTAATAACTTCTTTTTTATATTCCAATTCTCCATTGGCCATCCTTTCAGCATGTTTCATTTCAGCCATGGATTCAAATTCTTTTGCTTGTCTTCGATTAGCTGCAATTTTCATTCCAGTCTTAATCATTCCCGGGACAAGCTTACTTGCAATATTAAGCCACATTAATAGCCTCCTTGTTTAACCATTCTTTAACATTAAAGCCTGGACAATTAGGTTTGTTTTCTTGAACATCACAATGACCTAGAATTTCAGTTATGTCTGAATACTTGTCCATTATCATATTTACTAAATCTTTTAAAGTTAAAAATTGTTCTAGAGTAAAATTATTTTCAGCACTTCCATCTTCTGCCATTCCACCAACTAAACAGATACCTATGCTTCTTGAATTATGAGAAGGCGCATGTGCTCCAGAATATCCTTCGGGTCTAGCTTTTTCATATTTACCATTACGTCTTATAATAAAATGGTAACCTACATCGTCCCAACCATTTTGATCCACGTGCCACTTTCTTATTTCATTATAGCCAATATCCATTGATGGCTTAGTTGCAGCACAGTGTATTATTATTGAATCTGTTTTTTTTCTTAACTCCATTGAGCACTCCTTCTTGGCTGTATTCTACACTTTTTTTGTTCTAAGTCTACACTCAAAATTTGAACTCTTTGATCTTTGATTCTAGGTGATCTAGAAATAAGACTTCCATCTTTTCTACGACCTACATGTTTTACATCAAAATAAGAGCTTTCTAAAGTCTTAGGATCTACTGCAATAATATCTATAGGAGAATGTGTTTGAGAACCTTTATATACATAGTAACCTTGTTCTTGTAACCAGACTACTGCTAAATTTTCACAAAGACAACCTTTATTTTTTTTAATCACGCACTTAATAAATGAAGCAGTGCTGTAGCAAGACCAGTTATTATAAGGCCCGCTGCTCCAATTAATATTTTCTCCAATCTAGCAATTTGATTTGCTAATCCTTCTATTTTATCGTGAGTTTGTTTTTGCATTATACGACATAACTTTTCATGACTATCTAATCTAGTGTGAGCTGTATTGACTGTTCTTTTAGTCATTCTCTAAAACCTCTGCTTCGAAAATATCTTCTTCTCTACCTTTCTCTGTTTTTCTTCTTTTCTTTTGTGACTCTAAAAACATTCTAGTTAGATTACCAATTGTTGCATCAAATGCTGTACCAAGACCATCTGCAACTTTTTTAGCTACAGCATCTACTGGTTCAAAAGGAGTAGGCTCACCTATATCTTCTTGTTGATCTAATTTTTCTTTTATATACTCTTTAGCTAATAATGGATTTCTATAAGATATATCAAAAGCTTTTCTTCTACCAAAGTTTTTTGAGAAACCTAATGTTAATACTTTATTTACTTTATCGATAGCTTTATCAGCAAGATTTCTTTCTGCTTTACCACCTTTAAGCATATCATCTATAATTTTAGGATAGTTACCAGCCATAAAATTCTTTTTAGCTCCATTTAAAAATAAATTATAATCTCTTAATAAATTTAAACTATCACCACCTAAATCAAAACCATCATATATTCTAGCTATTCTATTTAATACTAATCTTTTATGGTTTAGTGGACCAGCAAATATATCTACAAATAATCCAGCTTTATTTGCAGCGCCTGTCATCCCGGGAGCATCAACTGCTCTTACACCTGCAGGACTTTGAATTATTTCTAATGCATTAGCAAGTGATCTATGTACATCAAAAAAATCTTTACTAAACATTTGTTGAATAGTTCCTCTGTTTTCATTTAAAAATTTATTTAAATTTTGTCCATTAAGACCAGTAAAAGAAACTCCTAAATCAGAGTTTTGAGTTCTTGTACTTTTCATCATTCTTTCTAAAAATACTTGTCTTATATTAGTAAGCATTTCTGGTGATTGTTTATTTAAATTTATAATTAATTGTTTTACATCAGCTTTATTACCTAATTGTATAATGCTTTCTACAACTTGACCAGGTGCACCTGCATCTAAAACATTTATAGGTATTCCAGGAAGAGCTTTAGAAAATGTTGTTTGAATATCTGCTGTATTTTTAATAATATTGTCATAAGCTTCTATTGCTTTTTGAGGTGTTTTAAAAAAATCATCATATTCTTTACCAAGAATATTTTTATATTGTTGTCCATAAGTTTCTTTAAATTTATTAAAAGTCATTTTAGCTGGTTTACCTATTTCTGTAGGAGCAACTTCGTCTAGATATTTTTCATATAATGCTGCTTTAATTCTTTTTTTAGAAGAAGCATTAAATACTTTTCTATTATTTATTAATGTACCTAATACTAATGAATTTTTTAAACCTTCTGGACCTGGATTTATAAATTTATTGAATAAACTTGTAGATTCAAATTTAATTCTATCTTTTACTTTTCCAGTGTTTCCATAACCAAATGTTTGCGCAAAGTCTTGAAAATAAGATTGTCTTTTAGCATTTAATAATTCATCAAATTCTAGAATTTTTTTAGCTGCTGTAGGATTACTTAACATAGCATCGTCTATGATAGTATTTAATTCACCTTTTAGTTGTCTTACTGTATTTTTTACAGGACCAGTTGCTAATACTTGATCCACGTTACTTGCTAAAGTTCTTAATTGTACAACATCTTTAAGAGATAAATCAGCAGACTTAAATGCTTTTAAACCTTTTTCGATTGATTGTAATTTTGCTATTTGACTAACAGCGCCTACTTCATCTCCTAGTGTTACAAATAAATCATTTATAGCTTTATCATTATAATATTTAGCTTGTTGATCAGGAGAAAGTTTTTGAATTTGTTCTGGTGTTTTCTTTTTAAAGTTAGGTCTTTTGTATTTTTTAATTAATTTATTTGCTGTACTTAAAGTTTCTAAATCTAAAGGTCCTACTTTTATTTTTTGTTTTAATTGTAAATTATCTATCTGATCAGCTAAAGTTCCAATTCTTTTTTCTAAATTACCAACAGCACCGGCAAAATCAATATTAAACTCGTCTATTATATTATCAGTTTCTGTTTTAAATATTTTAGTTTTAGTTCTTTGAATATTTTTAAAAGCCTCTGCTGCTTCATCAGAAGTATTGGCAAGTTCTACATTTCTAATATTTTTAGCTTCGTCATCTATTAATTTAATTGCTTTATCAGCTGACGCATTATCTAAAGCATTTAATCCTGTTAATTCTTTTAAAATCTTTTTTTCTACTTCTTTAACATTTCCCGCATTTTCTGCAACAGCAATTTGTCTATTATACAGTTTATCAGCAACAGATCCTTTTTCTACTATACCTGATCTAGGAATTGCTTTACTTACTTCTAAAGCTAAATAGTTATCAGCGTCTTTAGGATCTATTCCTAAATCAATTAATTTTTGTCTTGCTTTATCTATTGGCTCTTTTAATGATTTATCTATTCCCCCTGAATCTAAAAACTTCTTTATTGTATCTTGAGATAATTTATCTTTAGGTGTAGTAAAAACTATCTTTTTTACAACTGCTGCTAATGGTAAAAATGCTGCTGTTGCTGCGGCATCAATTGCTGCATATTTACCTGCTTGAGCAACTGCCATATCTTGAAATTCTTCATCACTCATATCCGGATTAAAATTATATAATTTACGACCCATATATAATCTTCCTAGTTCTCCAACAAAAGCTGCTCCTCCTGATCCTGCAACTGTTCCTGCAGGACCTGCTACACTTCCAAAAGTACCACCTGCTATACTTGTAGCTATTGGTAATAAATCTCCTGATATTGCAAATAAATCTCCAGTATCTAAACCTGGTTGATTAGCTTTGTAAAATTTATTATCTCCACCTAATTCTTCTGGTACTTTAAAAATTAAACCTTGACTTTTGTATCCTTCTATTCCTACTTCTTTATTTATAACTTCTATTTTCTTTTCATATTTTTTAACTTTTTCCTCACCATACTTTTCAGTTAAATCTTGAATAAGTAATTGTCTTGTATTATTAACTAAATCTGCTGGATTATTAGAACTTAAACTTAATGCTGCTCTTAAATCGTTTGGTAAATCTTTATCTGTTCTAATACCTGAAGATTCAAATAATAATTTAGTAGAGGGTTTATAATCTACAAAAGCTGATTCTAAATCAAACTCTCTAGATTTCTCATCATTTGCAATATCTTTTTTAATTTCTTTAATGGATGATTCCATTAAATTTATGTCGTAACCACTATTTTCTAAAAATGATTTTCGATTTTCAACTTTAGGTATAGCTTCTGATTTAAAATCTTCTAATGAAATGTTTCCTGAAAGATAATTTACTATAGTGTCTTTATTTACTTTAGGATATTGACTTTGAAGTTTTTCGTATATTGCAGTTTGATTTTCATTTAATTCCATAGTGCATTATAATGATTTATTTTTTAAAAACTCTTTCTTTTCTTCTTCTAACATTTTATCAATATCTTGTTGATCTTGTTCTGTAGTTTCTTTAAATATTTCAAAATTAGTTTTAGATTGAGGTGTTACTTCTGGCTTTAAAGTAGAATAGAAATAAGCAGACGCAACTCTAAATGGACTACTTCTATCTGCGCTTCCATAAAGTTCAGTTAATATTTCATCTGATACTTGATCATTGTATTGTTCTGCAATTTTTTCCATTGATTGATTTCTTGCATTAACTATAAAGTTTGCATCTTTTTCTACTAATGCTAAATTTTTGGCAATATCACCTTCAATTTTATATGCTTCTGACGCAGCCTTTTGTGCTGCAATTAATTTAATTAGAGCTTCAGGTGTAGTTGCAGAATCACCAAGACCTTGTAGTAATACTTGAATGTCTTTATCAGAAGCTGGATATAAATCTTTTACTTGAGATACAATAGCTTGTTTACTCGCTGAGTTTAATATTTCTTTAAAAGTTACATTATCTTCATCAATTAATTTTGTATTTAATTTACCATCAGAAAAATATTTATTTAATTTATCTCCTATCTCTGTACCAGCTAAAACTTTTTCTATAGGAAATAAGAATGATTCTAAAGTACCAGTAGGAATATCTTTACCTTGTGATATTAATCTAAATGCTTCTAAATATCTTGTGTCTAAAGCATCATATTTACTTCTATCAGAAGCATATTTTTTAACATAAGAATCAGTGCCTTTAGTATACAAATCAAGTATTGCTTCTTCTGTCATATCTCTAATTCTAGGTGGTTCACCTTTTGTAGCTTTAGTTAATTGAGCTTGTGCTTTAATTAAATCAATATCTGATTTTCTTCTTTTAGAGCCAATTGCTTCTGATTCTAAAAATCCTTTCTTCTGACCACCGGCTATAGTACCAATTGCTGACTTAGCTTGAGTTATAGGAGTATATGAAGAAGCATCAATTAAAGTATTTAAACCAGAAAGAAACATCATTCTTTTTTCACGATCATCGTAGACAGTTTCTAATTTCTTTTCAGCACCTTCAGCAATGTTTGTAAAAGCTTCTCCTACACTATTTACAAAAGTTTTAAATCCACTATCTTTCTTTTCACCTTTTTCTAAAGCTTCTATATCTTCATACTGATCTACATCACCTTTTGCCTCTGCAGTTCTTTCATTAAGAAGTTTTTTAGCTAATTCAGAATCAAAAGCTTTACCAGTTACTTTAACTTCAACTTTTTCTGTATCTTCTGCCATTAGTTTACCTTTTTAAATTCAACATCTATTTTAGAATAATCGACCATTAAGTAACCATTGTCATGTACAAAAGAAGCATGTGGTACTTGATGTGCCATAACACCTTGGTATGTTACATCATCACCTTTGTAATTAAAGTTATAAATGTTTATACCACTAGGAGATTGACCAATTAATTTAATATCTTCTTTTAATCTTATATCAGAAAAACCTGCTAAAGCTTGACCTGCTCCAGCTATTTGTGCAAAAGGACTAGGAGCACCGACCGGTGTTCCTACCAATGCTGATCTTTCTTCTCCATAAGTTCTAATAGGTGCACCTGCTAAAGCACCAATCATTTGTCTTACTTGACCAGCAGGGTATTCTCTTTCTTCAATAAAATCTCTGTAAGCTTCTGTTAAACCAGCTTGTTCTATTCCTCTTTGTAAACTACCAGCTTGACCTAAACCTGCTGCAGCACCAGCAAGTCCTGATAATTGTGCTTGAGCAGCACCTAATTGAGCAGCACGATCAGCTGCAAATCTTTGTGCGCCTGATTCAAAACCAGCTTGTCTTAATCTAGCTGACGTATCAGCAACTTGATCGAAATATCTTTCTCTACCTAAAACTCTTTCAATACCTTCTCTAGATCCACCAAAAGCTCCTGCTCCAATTGCTTGCGCAGCCATTCCTCTTTGTTGCTGACCATAAGCTTCTCCTAGATCAGATAAAGTAGATTGTATAACAGCTTCTTGATATGGGTTCATATACTGTTGCATAGTAGCAGTATCATAAGTTTGTTGTCCTATTTGTGCTAACTGACCTGCTTGTGGTAAAATTTGATTAGTAAATACATCAGAAACTTGTTGTTCTTGTGGACTTATTTGAGCTACACGTTGACCAGTGTATCCTTGATAAGGTTGAGTAAATACATCTTCTGCTGTTCTTAATGTACGTTCTTGAATTTCTTTAAAGTATTCTGGTATTTGCGAAGTAACTGTTTGTTGACTTGGCGCTTGAACTATTGTTGTTGATGGTTTAAAAAGACTACCCATTGATTATATATGTTCCTCCGATATTTTTATATCCTAATTTAATAAAGGCGTTATGTTTTCTTTCAACGTCTTTACCTTGAGTTATTTCGCATAAAGC
>Ga0222719_10005930_pt1 | contig 10453 bp, 4 predicted proteins | sample C33_34DmetaG_FD_165039 | JGI IMG/M metagenome (GOLD analysis project Ga0222719, IMG submission 165039) | Estuarine water microbial communities from San Francisco Bay, California, United States - C33_34D | ecosystem: Environmental > Aquatic > Marine > Unclassified | place: USA: California...
CCCAGTTTTACTTATGGTTCCATTTTCTATAACGTTTCCGTTAGTAGCTCTTACGTAAAATATTTCAGTTGTCATTTTATTTTAGCTTATTTTATGATTATCTTGCCCATGGTATAAATACTTGACCTACATCGCCTAAATAGAATGTTGTACCATAACCTTCTTCAACTTGCATTGATGTAATTGACGCTACTTGGCCATTATAAAATACATCGAATCCTCCGCCGTCTTGACCGGGAGGTCCAGTCGGCCCTATATTTCCTTTAGGTCCGGTAGCACCGGTATTACCTTTGGCTCCTTGCGGCCCAGTCGAACCGGTATTTCCTTTAGGTCCGACAGGACCGACAGGCCCGGTAGCACCGTTTGAACCATTAGCTCCTGCTTGACCCTTCTGACCTTTAGCACCGTTTGAACCGGCCGGCCCAGCAGGCCCGGTAGCACCGTTTGAACCATTAGCTCCTGCTTGACCCTTCTGACCTTTAGCACCGTTTGAACCATTAGATCCTGCTTGACCCTTCTGACCTTTAGCACCGTTTGAACCATTAGCTCCTGCTTGACCTTTCTGACCTTGTGGACCAATCGCCCATGATGTTTGACCAGCACCTGTGTAATATGTACCTCCGGCTGGAATAGTTATCATACCTCCTAGCCATTTAAGTGTGCCTGTATCTCCGTTATGTGTTGCTAATAGAATCCATCCGTCGCCTACGTTAACTGAACTGCTATTGTATGCTGCAACTATAATTTTAGCAGCATCGTATGAATTACTCTGTCCTCTAGTAGACCTGTACCAAATTCCACTCCAAGCTGGGATCGTAAATGTTGCTGGACCGATATCTAGATAACCTGAAGCCGCTAATGATCTATCAGTAGGGATAGCAATTAATCTTTCGGTCCAAGTTACACTACTTCCATTCCAAGAAACATCTCCACCTCCACTTAGTGCAAAGTTAGCATGCATCGATTCGTATTCTGTTGGGCCAGTTGGGCCAGTCGAACCGGTATTTCCTTTAGGACCGATTTCACCTTTCTGACCTTTGCTACCATTAGTACCGTTTGAACCATTAGCTCCTGCTTGACCCTTCTGACCTTTAGCACCTTGAGCACCGACACCACCTTGAGCACCGACACCACCTTGTGGCCCGACAGGACCAACAGGTCCGGTAGCCCCGGTATTACCAGTGTTTCCTTTAGGCCCGATTTCACCTTTCTGACCTTTAGTACCTTGAGCACCTCCACCACCTTGTGGCCCGACAGGACCAACAGGTCCGGTAGCCCCGGTATTTCCTTTAGCACCTTGAGCACCGGTATTTCCTTTAGCACCTTGAGCACCTTGAGCACCGCCACCACCTTGAGGACCGACAGGACCGACAGGCCCAATCGCACCAGTATTACCAGTGTTTCCTTTAGGCCCGATTTCACCTTTCTGACCTTTAGTACCTTGAGCACCTTGCGGCCCTTGAGCCCCGGTAGGACCTTGAGCACCTTGAGGACCGGTAGGCCCCTGTGCACCGGTGTCGCCCTTAAAGCCTGGATAATTGGATACTTTAAAGTTACCTGTGTGTAGAACTTCGTTTCCACCAACCGTTGTTCCCTGTTTTAAATCTGCCATTTCTTATTCTAAGTTTTGATTTAATGTCACTAAACATTCATCGGCCGTACAGCCACTACCTGTATTTCCGCAAACTTGACATTCGTATGTTTGTATATCTTCCATGTTCTATATATTTATGCCATTCCTTTAGGTAAACCACCTGTAACACCAGATGCATATGTACTGTCTTCAATCAAAGACCATGGATCAATAGCTCCTCTGGCACCAAAGTTAAGAGGATCAACTTCCATAATAATTGGTAAAGCCCACCATGTTTTGTGATCTTGACCCTGACCGTTATAATAGTCTAACCATCTTAAGTGAATTGAGGCATCGCTTGGTTGAAATCTTGAAACTCTAATATTACCACCATTTGCTCCAATAGATCCTGCTGTTCTTTGATTATTTTCAGCACTTGCATTTTCATAGTTACCAGCCCATTTGCCCCAATAATTGTTATAGAAATCTGTACCTTCGGCATCGGTAAACCAATGCGGTAAAAACCAATAATACCAAAGAGTCCATTTGTCTTTTTCAATCGAGCCGGCGCCCGGATACATTGAGTATGGATTAGTGGTGTTGCTAGTACCTGCATAACTATAAGTTCCTACTGTACCGCCACTACTATTGTAAGTATGTGTACCGAAATAGTTATTACCTGATGTTTTTTGAATACATCTTTGCCAGATCATACCAATATACATTTTAGCAGGATCAATATTAACTCTACCAATATCACTGTATCTGTTTGAATCACCAGTAAAGTTCTTACCTTCGTGAATTGAATATTGTGTTCTATCTGTTAATTCTCTGTCAAACCATTGTACATTATTCGTATCAAATGGGCCAGAACCGTGTCTTGAATCATATAAGTTTGGACGACCTGTTAAGTTTCTACTTGAATGAAAAACAGTCCAATAATTATCTGGCTTTAACAAGCTAAATGGACCAGCTGATTCATTGATTGTCCAACCATCTAATTCATCAACACCTTTAAGTGAAACATCTCTATCATTATTTGGAGAGAAGCCACACTTTTGTACTTGTACGTTTCTAACATATGATGTACCTGGATCAATTGAGCTTGGATAATGATAGTGGCCGAATCTTAGGTATTTAGCTACTGCTCCACCTGAATTACTACCACTATTAGTGTCTCTTACTTGGTCCCATTGAAAATACAATTCAAATGAAACCCATTCTGTATCATAACTACCATGTGAAGCTGAGCTAATCCAACCATCAGAATCGCTCGCAGTCCACATATAACTTCTTACATAACCACCAGCTTCTTTTCTATCTAGACTAATTTTATGTTGGCCGGTCATTCTAACATATTCACCGTCGAAGATGTGATAAGGTCCTTCATACGGCACTGTTAAGTTTGGACCATGATCAAAGCCATAGCCTGTACCAGTATATGAAAATTCATTCATTCTTTGGCCTAATAATAAATCAGGACCATAACCTTCTGAACCAATAACATCCCAGTTTTGTGCAACATGCATACTAACCGTTGATGGATCAGCTCCACTTGCATTACTGTGTAATGCCTCTTTAATAACACCCAATCTACTAGTACCAATAACTGCATGTGGATGTCTGTGAGTTGGCCCGTTAGAGTAACCTGGTAGTTCAAACCAATGATATGATCTACCTAATTCCATTGCGTTTGTTAGAGACGTATTAGTACTAATTGCATCAAATGAAGCTAATGCGTATATTACGTTACCCCATTGATTTGTATGAATCTCATTTAATAAGTCTGCTAATTCAGTTCTAGCTGCATCTGATGCGTATGTATCGAACCTTTGGTGCAATAATACGTTTTTAGTTGCATGTTCAAATATGACTATTGTATGGCCTCTACCTAAAGTTTGAAATGTTTGAACTTGACCAGCATATGCCATACTAATATTACCCGTTCCAGTGTCGCTACAATTATAACTTGTACCATATGCGCTTATGACGAAGTCGGACACTCCGCCCGACTCGCCAATCATGTTTACTTTAGTCTCTCTGTACTTATTAATATCCATTTATATTATCTATATTAGATTGAAAATCTCATTACTGTGCCGTCAAATGTGATCGTAGCACCGTTAATACCTAAGTTAGAACCATCAAATGTAAGGTTACCTTCAGCATTTACAGTTGATCCACCGGTTGCTGTAATAACTCTGTTATTTGCGTTATTGCCAACTGCTAAGGTTGGACCAGTAGGCCCGGTAGCACCTTTAGCACCTTGTGGACCTTGACCACCCGTTGCACCTTTCTGACCGACTTCACCTTTCTGACCTTTAGCACCTTGAGCACCTTTCGGTCCGACAGGTCCGACAGGACCGATAGGACCAGTAGCACCTCCACCACCAGTTGGACCGGTAGCACCTTTAGCACCAGTAATACCGATTGGCCCTTGAGCACCAGTTTCACCTTTCTGACCTTTGGTACCTTGAGTACCTTGACCACCTTGACCACCGGTTTGACCTTTCTGACCTTTCTCACCTTGGATACCTTGCGCACCTTGTGGACCGACAGGCCCGATATTACCAGTATTACCTTTAGGACCGACAATACCTTGAGCACCGGTTTGACCTTTCTGACCTTTCTCACCTTGGACACCTTGTGCTCCAGTTTGGCCTTTCTGACCTTTCTGACCAGTCTGACCTTTCTGACCTTTAGCACCGTTTAAATCAGCCGCATCGAGCCATGTTGAACCGTCCCAAATAAAGACCATACCACTTACATCGAAATAGACTTGATTGACAAATGAACCTGTGATTCTACCATTAGGATCGCCAAAGCTACCAGATTTAGCGCCATCATAACCGCTTGAACCAGATGAACCGCTTGAACCAGATGAACCGCTTGAACCGCTTGTTCCGTTAGCTCCAGCTTGTCCCTTCTGACCTTTTTGACCGACAGGCCCTTGAGAACCTGTATTACCAGTATCACCTTTAGCACCGGTATTTCCTTTAGGCCCGATCTCGCCTTTCTGACCTTTAGTACCTTGAGCACCTTGAGCACCGATCTCACCTTTCTGACCTTTAGTACCTTGAGCACCTTGAGCACCTTTGATTCCAACTTCACCTTTCTGACCTTTTTGACCGACAGGTCCTTGAGCACCGATACCACCTTGAGGTCCTTGAGCACCTTTAGCACCGTTTACACCAGATGAACCAGAAGATCCGCTCGAACCGCTTGATCCACTTGAACCTGATGAACCGCTTGAGCCGCTTGTACCATTTAGATTATTAGCCTCAGCCCAATCAAAACCTGTCCAAATAAAGACTCTACCTGTTACATCAATGTAAACTTGATTGACAAATGAACCTGTAATTCGACCATTAGGATCTCCATAATCGCCAGACTTAGCACCGTCATGGCCACTTGAACCGCTTGTACCTGATGAACCAGATGAACCGCTCGAGCCACTTGTTCCGTTAGCTCCAGCTTGTCCTTTCTGACCTTTCTGACCTTTAGCACCGTTTACACCAGATGAACCACTTGATCCACTAGTGCCTGATGAACCAGATGAACCGCTCGAGCCACTTGTTCCGTTAGCTCCAGCTTGCCCTTTCTGACCTTTTTCACCTTTAATACCAGATGTACCAGAAATACCGTCAACTCCGGCTTCACCTTTTTGACCTTTTTCACCTTGTACACCTTGTGGGCCTTGCGCTCCGGTTTGACCCTTCTGACCTTTAATACCAGAAGTTCCGTTTGTACCAGATGAACCGCTTGAGCCACTTGTACCGTTTGTACCATCCGTTCCGCTAGTGCCATCAGTACCACTTGTACCGTGGCCACCTTGGATACCTTGACCACCTTGAGCACCTTTTTGACCCTTCTGACCAACTTCACCTTTCTGACCTTTAATACCAGAAGTTCCGTTTGTACCAGAAGTTCCGTTGGTTCCGTTAGTACCACTTGAACCATTTGTACCATCCGTTCCGCTAGTACCGCCTTGCCCTTTCTGACCTTTTTGACCTTTGTCACCGACATTACCTGTTACAACGTATGACATTAAAATGTCTGCACCGTTGTTAAATGGAATAGTTGGATCAGAAGTTGCAGTCATTGCAACGTCTAATGCAAACCAACCACCCATATCAGTTAAGTCATAAATAGCATATGTTACAAAAGAGCTTGTGTTAGTCTTCTCTGCGAATCTTACGAAACCTTTAACAGCCGAAGTTGAAGCGTCAATTGTATTTAAGAAATTTGTTATATTGTTACCGAAATCGTCTTCAGCGTCTACTGCTAATTGACCAACAGCAGAAACTGTATTACTATCGGTTCTTACTTTACCTCTACCTGGATCTGCGATCACATATGAAGAAGCATCGTGTGTATAATCGAATGTAGCACCACCGAAATCACCAGTGTTACCTTTAGCACCAAGTTCACCTTTCTGACCTTTAGCGCCATCTCTACCTGATGAACCGCTCGAGCCATTAGTACCGTTTGTACCTGATGAACCGCTTGAGCCATCTGTACCTGATGAACCTGAAGATCCGTTTGTACCGTCAGTTCCAGAAGAACCATCAGCACCAACTTTCATCGGCGTGAATGAGAATATTAATTGACCGTTAGCACTTGGCTTATTAGCTGTTGCAGCGTCAGTCGTCATGTGTTCAGTTGAAGATGTTCCACCTGGGAAGTGAGCAGTGCTTGAACCACCAACTCTTACCATATCCATTCTTAAGTCACCTCTACCAGCTGAACCATTAACAATCGTTTGGTTTGTACCTTTGTAGATGTGATATTTAGAAGGATCACCGAACTTAACTACTTTAACATAGATAACGTCATAGCCTTCAGCAACCATGTCACCAAAGAGTGAGTTCATATTGTTAACGTCATTTAAGCCGTTTGAAATATCTGAGAACCACCACTCTTCTGTACCACCATAAACAAAGCTAGTTGCCGTGGTATGTACTAATTGATTGACGTTTCTATATACTGAAGCGCCGAAGTGTACACCATCATAATCAAGGGCTAAACCACCAGAAGCTCCATCTAAACCACTTGTGCCCGATGAACCGCTTGAGCCATCTGTACCTGATGAACCGCTTGAGCCGCTAGTTCCGTCTGTACCGCTTGAACCACTTGAACCATCAGTTCCATCTGTACCACTAGTTCCGTCTGTACCACTAGTTCCGTCTGTACCGCTTGTTCCAGCTTGCCCTTTCTGACCTTTATCACCTTTAATACCAGATGAAGGTCCAATCCATTGACCGCTTGAATTAATAACTGCAGTTGAACCAACTACCACATTATTATCTGGTCTAAGAATTACGTCTTGATCAGCATGAATCTCTAAATCTTCTGGAGAATCTGTATTCGCTGCAATATAAGTATTCGTCGCATCGTTACCGAAAGCAATCTTATTTTGATCAGCTAATAAAATTGTACCATCAACTAAAAGGTTACCGTTAACCGAAGTCTTACCTAATTGAAGACCCGTGGTTGCGTTAGAACCCGAAAGTGTCGTAGTAGAATTAAGTGTAATATCTGAGTTAAAGGTAACTCCACCTGTTGAAGTAAAGACAATACCACCGGTTTCTGAGCTAATTTGCAGAATACCTGTCCCTGTTGTTTTAATGGCCAAGTTTTGACCAGCATCAGTACTCACGTGAATCGTATCAGACTCATCTGAAAGTACTTTCTTACCATTTACGTATAATGAGTTAGGACCAACATAAAGTTCGTCAGTCTCAACTGTTTTTAATCCAGTAGCTTCATTAAATGTAACTAGAGAGTGTTCAGCTCCATTAGCGTCCATGAATCTAATCGATGGTGGTAAAGTAACGTGATCGGCATCAAGACCAAGTTGACCTTCCAAGAAGGTTTGAATATCTTGAAGCTCGTTTTCAACGGCTACCATACCTTCGACCAACTCATCTACAACTGGACCAAGAGAGAATAGATCTGTATACTCTTGATTGGCATTATAGTTGGCCGGTCTATTTGCTCCAGTAAAGCCACTGTTTTGATAATTTCCTGTTAAAGAACTTGCAGAGTTAATGCTTTGCGAAGCAAGTCTAAGCTGCGCAATCATCGCTTGCAAATTCTTTAAGGATACTCTATTAGGTGCAGGCATTTTTTATCTTCTTATTTTTATTACTTCTTTAAGTTATTAATTTCGTCTTTAAGAGCCTTAACTTCGTCTCTTAGATCTGCAACAGTCTTAACCAAGAATGCTGTGATCTTTTCGTAGTAGACTGAACCTGGTTCTGAAACTTCTTCACCGTTTTCATTAGTTACGGTTAAGTGTGCAACAAGTCTAGGATCAAACTCTTCTACTTCTTCAGCAATGAAACCAACATCAGCTCTTTCACTCTCGTTCCACTTGAATGCAACCGGTCTCATCTTACTAAAGAATTCGTCAGCATTAAAATCTAAATCAATAATATCATGCTTAAGTTTTCTTGTAGATTTTTGAGTACCAAATCCGTTTGGAGAAGCCGCGTCCCAAATAACGTTAAACGGTTCACTAAATTGTGTTTCATCTTTCATTGCACCTGGACTTAATGCCATGTATGGTTCTCCACCATATGCTCCACCATTCTGCGCAAAGTATGCAAAATATTCTCCGGTATTACCATCGGTAAACATACTGTAACCAATGCCATTAAATGGTGTTAATCCAACACTAAAATCTGCGCCATCATATCCTAAGTGACCGCCCGTTGTTGGATCTAATAGGAATGTAGATTCACCGTTAATAGTACTTGTACCCGTTGCAGTTAAGATTCTATTATTAGAATTATTAGTAATAGAAGTTGTACCTGAAGAACCTGATGAACCCGAAGATCCGCTAGTTCCGTTTGTACCACTCGTACCATTCTTACCTGAAGTTCCGTTTGTACCTGAAGTTCCGTTTGTACCAGATGAGCCGCTTGAGCCATTAGTTCCACTAGTTCCGTTTGTACCAGATGAACCGCTTGAGCCATCTGTTCCGTCTGTACCAGATGAGCCGCTTGAGCCATTAGTACCATTCGTACCACTTGAACCGCTCGAGCCGTTTGTACCGTTTGTACCTGAAGTTCCGTTTAAATTACCAGCATCAGCCCAATCACTACCGGTCCAAATAAAGACTCTTCCATCTGCTGTAAAACCAAGTTGGCCTACAAATGAACCAGTCCCTAATTCGAATATACCTTCACCAGATTTAGCGCCATCATGACCACTTGAACCTGAAGATCCATTCGTACCATTAGTTCCTGATGAACCATTAGTACCATCCGTTCCTGATGAACCGTTAGTACCGTTCGTACCTGAGCTTCCGTTTGTACCAGATGTGCCGTCTGTTCCTGATGAACCATTCGTACCGTTCGTACCACTTGAGCCATTAGTGCCCGAAGTTCCGTCTGTACCACTTGAGCCATTCGTTCCTGAAGTGCCGTTAGTTCCTGAAGTTCCGTCTGTGCCGCTTGTGCCGTCAGTTCCTGATGAACCATTCGTACCATTAGTTCCTGATGAACCGTTAGTACCACTTGTGCCGTCAGTTCCAGAAGATCCGTTTGTACCATTCGTTCCTGATGAACCATTCGTACCATCCGTTCCACTAGTACCATTTAGGTCGCCTACTATTTCCCAAGCTACACCGTTCCAAATCCAAACTCTACCACTAGCATCAAAATAAATTTGACCATTAAAAGAACCTGTGATTTGACCGTTAGGATCGCCATAGTTGCCTGATTTAGCACCATCGTAACCACTTGAACCAGAAGATCCATCTGTACCATCAGTACCTGAGCTTCCGTCAGTGCCTGAAGTTCCGTCTGTACCGCTTGATCCATTAGTACCGTTCGTACCAGATGAACCGTTTGTACCATCAGTACCTGAGCTTCCGTCAGTGCCTGAAGTTCCATCAGTACCTGAGCTTCCGTCAGTGCCTGATGAACCGTTCGTACCATCTGTACCACTAGAACCTGGCTGACCAGTTAAGTCATTTCTAAGAGTCCAAATATTGTTAGGTTGAATCCATTCCCAAACTGTACCGTTAACGTCAAAATATAATTGACCCATAAATGAGCCAGTAATGTATCCATTAGGATCACCGTAGTTACCTGATTTGGCACCGTCATAGCCGCTTGTACCATCTGTACCATTTGTACCACTCGAACCATTCGTACCATTTGTACCTGAGCTTCCGTTAGTCCCTGAAGTTCCGTCAGTACCGCTTGATCCATTTGTACCATTTGTACCACTTGAACCATTTGTACCATTTGTGCCTGAGCTTCCATCGGTTCCTGAAGTTCCGTCAGTACCTGAGCTTCCATCGGTTCCACTTGAACCATCAGTACCGTTTGTACCACTCGAACCATTTGTGCCTGAAGTTCCGTCAGTGCCACTTGTGCCGTTTAAATCGGCGGTAGGTTGCCAAATAGATCCATTCCATTCCCAAACTCTACCACTAATATCAAAATATAATTGCCCAATAAATGAGCCTATGATTTGGCCATTAGGGTCGCCATAATTGCCTGATTTGGCACCGTCATAACCACTTGAACCATTTGTACCATTCGTACCTGAGCTTCCGTCGGTACCATTCGTACCTGAGCTTCCATTTGTACCATTTGTACCCGACGAACCGTCTGTACCACTTGTGCCATCAGTTCCTGATGAACCGTCTGTTCCATTAGTTCCGGACGTTCCGTCAGTCCCTGAACTTCCATCTAGTGGTGCGGCAACGTTCTCATAGTTGCCAGTTGCCGAATTATAGGCGAAGTAATCCCCATTCTGAGGGTTACTACTAATAAAATCTAATATCTGTTTAATCCTTAGTTGCATGCTAACTTTTGATTTTTTACGCGTTATATTATATATCGTGTCTTAATAGAATTAGTT
>Ga0222719_10005931_pt1 | contig 10449 bp, 13 predicted proteins | sample C33_34DmetaG_FD_165039 | JGI IMG/M metagenome (GOLD analysis project Ga0222719, IMG submission 165039) | Estuarine water microbial communities from San Francisco Bay, California, United States - C33_34D | ecosystem: Environmental > Aquatic > Marine > Unclassified | place: USA: California...
ATGTTGCTCCAGATGAGGTAGTTCTCTCATCTTTCCGTAGAGACTCTTACGGAGAGCAAACAAAAGCAGACGAGCAGCAACAAACTGATAGTTAGGATGATCAAGATCAATCAGGTCAGAAGCAGCACGAATCAGAATCTCCTGAATCTCTGCTGTCGTGATGCCATCATAAAACTGGATGCCAGACTTCATCTCAACTTGACTCGCAGACACCCCTGCAAGACCCTGACATGCCTCTTCAACCATCAAATGCATTTTATCTAAGTCAAGAGACTCAATTCGACCGTCTCTCTTTTTAACCTTAGTGCCGTTGCTCATATCTTTTTCCAAGTGGTAAACTTAAGTTTTGCTTCTAATCCAGAATATATGTTTGATTCTATCACAGACATTACATCCAGTCCAGACATCACCATATCATTTATATCCTTGTCATCAATACTATCTGGCCAAATCACTACTGACTGACCAGAACTGATTGTCTTGGATATTCGGTCTGTAATTTCTTTGTTGCGGGGTTCGTTATCATAAATCCACACAGGGCTGCTAATCCCCCAACGACTAATATCAGCGTCAGCTCCGCACATAGCAATCGCATTGCGAATGAACGTGCTGTCGAAAGGTCCTTCTGTAATGTAGACTGGAGCATCTCTTCTGATGTTATCCAATCCGTAGATTTTTGGTGCGTCATCGTCAAGCATCACGGTAATGTATTTAACCTTGCTCGGACCTAGAGATCTTCCCTGGAATCCAATTAAGTTCTTTTCATAATAAAGAGGAATGATGATACGTTCTTCATCATGATCCTCACTCTCAAAAGTCGGTTTTAGACTATTGGCAAACTTCTTAAAGTGTTCAGCATAGTAGAAATCATCAGGGTTGAGTTTCCTTGCTGTAAGATATCCTGCTGCTCCAGGATCTTCCGATGCCTTGGGAAGTTTAAGTTTTCTCTTGAACTTAGGTGCCTCAAACTTGAACTCAGGTTCATCAACAACAAAATTCCGACCAGAGAAACCCTCTTTGAACTTCTCCATCGCATACTGTTTCTGCACCACTGGATCAACCTTCTTTAGAAAGTTATTAAGCGACATAGAAGCACCACAGTTGTGACACTTAAAGTTAGTATTTGCCTTTGAAGTATAAAGATATCCTCTAGTCTTGGATTTAGTCTTCTTTGAGTCCCCGCAGATAGGGCAACGAAAGTTATAAAGGTTTGCCTTTACTCTCTTGAATCTTTCTAGTTTTGAAGATACGAGTCCAATAAACTTGGAATCAATATGATCCATTCACGAAGGTTACCGCTGGTGCCACTATAGCACTTTCAGCAGAGGATAACAAGGGTTTAAGAGTTTTGATTGCTTGTGGATTGGACAGTGCTACAACTGCTCCCAATATTCCGAGACCAACCCAAAGTTTTCGTTCCAGTAAAGATAATCGTTTACTAACACTGTCATGATCGCTGTCCATTTTATCACGGAGTTTGTCGATTTTATCAAACAGAACTGAGTCGATGTCTTCTTGTTTTGTGATTCTTTCTTCATGGACCGCTAACATGCGCGACACATTATTATTTACCTCTGCTAATTTCTCTATGGCAGAGTCTAACCTAGAGACCAAAGTCTCAAAGTTCTGCAGTCTTTCTTCTAGCACCGCAACCTTAACTTGCTCCGCCATTTTCGGGTTTCCACATTTTTCTTACACCTTTCATGTAAATATATTTCTTTTTCTTTCTTACTGGAGGATCGTCACCTGCCTCTACAGAACCAGCAATCTTTCCACCACCAATATTATTGGTAGGTGCTTCTTCACGAATGAAGTCAATAATTTTGTCAAGAGTTTCCTTTTTCATTATAGATCTTGTAAAGTTCCTCTAAACAGTTCATATCGACATTGATATCATGAATTGAAGAGTGAGGATAATCTGGTAGTTTACCTAAGAAGATAATAAAACTCTTCATGGCAGACCAAAGATCACTCTCGATTTTAAAGAACAACATTGGAGTTGTTGCTTCACCAAAGATATTATAGAGAATAATGAAGTGGTTCAGAAGGAGGTGAGTTTTGAGTTGACCTGTGTTTTTGTATCGCTTCAGTAATCTTTTGATGTACTTAAAGTGATTCAGGTCTCTGTCAAAATCCTCCTTCGTTACCGCTTGTGGATTCTCATAGTTTCGGATAGCGAATAATAAAAAATTATCCTCATTCAATTCATTAAAAAGCATATATTAGATCATGCAGGAGGATATGCAGGTGCGTTACCAGTGGTGATACCAGACATAGCAACAAGAATCTCTTTCTTGACTCTTGCATTTCCATGAGTATCAGTATAGGTAGTAACGCCAACCCAACCTACACCAGTTTCGTATGAAGTACCAGTTGCAGTGCCAGCAGCACCAACACCATAGACGAAAGAATCATCTGTTCCCCAAGATGCTTCACTGTACTTAACATCCTTAACACTAGACTTAGGCAGTTCACTGACAGTGAAATCCGTTCCAGCAATAGCAACACCACTCAGACCCATAGTAGATCCAATGGTGAGTTGAGTTGTACTTGCGATACCAACGATGATAGCATCGCCCATATATGTGCCGTTACGATCACCGAAACGAATCACGTCTCCGGTTTTAGCTGCGCCAATATTACCAAAACTAGTGCCAGCGCCAGTTACAACACCAGTGCTGTAGTTAAGACTAACTGTGCCAGCAGAGGATACATTGTCATTATTGCCCCAAAGTGCCATGTCTCTCTTCCGAAAATTTATTTGCTATAAGATATTTATAAAAAGGATAGATTGAAGATTAGTCTTCTTCGCGTGTTTTAATCGCCTTGGAAACAACTTCCAAGAGTTGATCGTCCATGTCAGTCTTGGTTAACTTAACTGCCTTAGACAGAATAACAAGACAGATCTCAATGAGTTTCTCACCGAGTTCTTCATTTTCCGGAATCTTTTTGACCGCATCGGAGATTACCTTAGATGCTAATGGGAGTAAAAATGCAAGCATGATGACCTCAACAGGTTATATTCTATATATCACCCATAAACTCTTTAAAGGTCTTTTTCTTCTCAGGAAGTTTTTTGTGCTTGGTAGATGCGAAATCTTTAGCATCAGACTTCTTCATGGATGCTGCTGCCTTTGCAACTTCAGGTGATGGGTTGGTCATGTCACCTTTTTTGGTGGCATAAACCATACCCATAAACCGTTGCTGTGCTTTACTTACTGCAGGCATTTTATTTCTTCTTGGTATCCATGATGGCACCCTTGCCATGCTTAGCACGAATTTCTGCTCTCACAATATCCATAGCAGATTTACCTTTACCGTGCTTCCTCTCTAGTTCTTTTTGAAGTGCAGTTTTGCCAGTACCAAACTTCTTGGTATTAGGTGCCTTAGGAGCACGATCATATCTGGTGTTACCGTCAACACCACCACGCTCCATGCGGCGATCTCTCAAAGAATCTTCAGTCTCTTCACCCATCGCTTTAGTTGGTTCTTTCTTCTTGATAAGTTCCTGACTTCTTCTATTAGCAATCATCTTATCAAGCATTGCCTTTTTCTTCTGAAGAGCAATCTCTTGAGGAGACATTTCCTCACCCATGTGATCAGCAGCCTTGTAACGCTTGTCACCTGCTTTATATCTTTGATATGCCGGAGTGTTTCCTTTTTTATCAGCGGCAGTGACAGTCATGCGAGTATCTTTTTTCTCTTGTGGAGTTCCTCCGTAGACTGCTTCATCAACATTCTCTTCTTTCAGTTTGTCAGCAACCTTGAGTGCTGCCTTTCTGATACCACGCTTGGCAGAGGTTTTGACTCTCTGAACCATAGGAGATGCTGCTCTCTTAGCATCTCTAGCAGCATGGTATCCCTTGTATGCCATTTTACCAAGGAAACCTTTTGCTTTCTTCTTCAATTTGTCTCTGGTTCTTTCTCTTGCAGGTGCTTCGGTATCATGACCCATGGTCACTTTTGCTTCCTCAAGAGCATAGTCTACTGCTTCAGGATCATGTCCCTCGTCAACTAGTTCCTGACGAAGACCCTCTACCATATATTCAAACTCATCAATCTCAACCATTTCAATAAGAGTTCCACCCATTTCCTCAACTGCTTCTCCCAGTTTAGGATTGATTTTAATCTTATTGTTTACTTTTTTCTCTTTGATGGGTTTTGAATCAATATCATCAGTCATGATCTCAGAGAGATCTTGTCTCCAAGAATATGATTCAAATTTTGCTGTAGTTCTAATTTTCTTTTTACCATCAGCAGAAGGAACAAACTCTCCCATTCCTTTTTCTTTGGGATCATCCTTATCTACATCACCATCATTATCAGCATCAATTCTCTTTGTTGCCTTTCCTGCCAACTTTTTTAAGTTTCCGCCATCAATTTTCTCCTCCTGCTCAGACATTCTCTTTTTGATTGCCTTACCAATTGCCTTACGACGCTTATGGAGGTACTTATCGGTCTTATCATGATCACCATCATTGTCAATATCTTTATCTTCCTGACCTACAGGATCAAGTGACTCATTAGTTGGAGGGGGAGGAAGTTTCTTTCCCTTTAATTTTCCTTGTGCCTGAAGTTTTCTGTCATAAGCAAAGACATCAACCTTGTTCTTTTTCTTTGCAGCATCAATACGGGCAGCACCCTTAGGATCAATGATCTCATCAATATGCTCAACTTCTTCACCAGTAAACTTGAAACCTTTCACGCGAGATGATCCAGCACTCTTGGCATCATACATTGGGTTGTCATTCTTCCTCTTTGGCAAATCCCTTTTAACCTTAGGATCTCTGGCTCTTGCCGCCATCGCTTCTGCTTCTTTCTTACGATGATACTCCTTATTGATCCTTCCCATAGCAGCACGGTTCTCATCAACCTGCTCTACTTCTTCTTTCTTGTACTGAGGATGGTCATCCATCTTCATACCACGTTTTTTCTCTAAACGTGCCTTTCTTTCAGCAGTTCCTTTCTCAGGATCTTCGTCACGAATACCTTCGTGCATTGCGTTATAAACATTAGTCAGATTATTAACTGCGTCCCATCCTTGCTGCTTCTCTTCAAAGTGAGGGTTCTTCATTTGAGGACCCTTAGCGAGTTCTTTACGTGCCTTCTCGTTATTAACCTGACGCTTCTTCATATCTGGTTCCAGATATGTATCGTCCTTCTTCTTTTTAGCAACTTGTTCTAAGTAAATCTTTGAAAGAGAATTCAAAGGGTTAGGACCAATACCATTAGACATGAGAATACTACGACTTCTTTTTCTTATACTTATTTATTAAATTTTTAACACCAACTACTCCAGTCATTCTTTCAGTATATTTTCTAAGAGCATCAGTCCCAACTTCTCTTTGTGAACTAGATACTCCTGAAGGACCAGGATAATTTACAACTGCTTCCATCACATCACGGATCCAGGACTTAAACATGTAGTTCTCTTTAGTCACACAGATCAAGTGGTTGGTTCCGCGACGAACAATCTTACCAACCAATCCAGTGTTTAAGTTTTCTACAATATCACCAAGATTAAAGATACTACCAGAAACATAGTGATCTCTCAAACCTTTAGGATCACACTTTGGAGCAATCTCCCACATCTCGGAAACTTCTTTTTTCTTCGCTTTGATTTTCATACCACTGCGAACAGCATCAAAGAGTGCCTGGGTGTCACCATCATCCAGTTCCTTTGGAGTACCACGACGGAAAGCATCAAAGTCTCCATCAACAACTGCCTTACGCATCTTGGATGCTGACATTCCCTCAACACCTTCTGCATCCGCGTCTCTTACACCAGCAGAGATAACACGAATCAGTTCAAAGTCATACAAATCTCCATTATATTTCTGTGCCAGATTCTCAAACTCTGCCTGACGATCTGAACCTACGATTATATTGACGTTCTTATATCCTTGCTCGTCTGCTGTTGTGAGAACATTAAAAATGGATTTCATCTCAGCATCATTAACAATATTCTCCTCAAAGTCGGGGAACATCTTCTTCATAAATCCGACCTTCATGTCAGGATCAAGTGGATTCTTCTTAGGATCCTGAGAACGTGAAGGATAAATCTTCAGATCTTCTCCTGCTGCTGCTTTTCTCGCGGCAGCAAGGAGTTTACCATGTCCTACAGTAGGAGGATTGAAACGACCAAATGCAACGGTCAGAGTTTCTGTAGTCTCTTCAGAACCTTCTCCACCCTCACCTGCTTCTGCTTTCTTTGCGGCAGTCGCTTCAGGTGCAGCCTTCTTAGGTTCTGCCTTAGGTTCTGGTTTTGCTGCTGCTCTTGGTTTGCCAGTCGGTTCTTCTTGACCTTTTGGTTTCTTCTTATCAACAAACTTTAACTTACCATCTTCAGTAGACGCAACAAAATTTCCACGGGAGTCTAACCAACCACCATGACCGTCACTTACGAGGTTCAGTTTTTTCGCCTGCATACTTGCCTGCGACTGCGCCTCTGTCAGAAACTGAAAGAAACTTTTCATTTATATTGATAATCCTTATACATTATTTAGTATCTTCGCGCAGTAAGTCCTGGTTTACCGAACACTTTAATAAAAGGTCCTGCCGTTGATGACTCTTTCTTCATAGCATCAACTAATACGTGCATGAAAACATCAAACTTTTTCTTTCTAGACATCATATAGTAACGATGCAACCACTCCATTCCCCATAACTTTGCAGTTAATCTGCTTCCAGCAGATCTACCAGTTTTCGTTCTAGCTCCCCTTTGATCTGCAAGACATGCTTCATTAAGTGCTGCTTCAAATCCATCTTCGGATGGATTAGTTCCTTCCATATATTTTCCTGGTCTACCAAAATCGATCGATTGACCATCAATCCTTGCAGATTTAAGAGTGTTATATAAATCAATCCAATACTTTTTATCGGAATTAGACCAAACACTGCCAGGGTTAGGGATATGTGGATGTTTTGCTGGAGCAGGAACTTCAGTTAAACCACATTTTTTTACAAAGGCATCTAGTTTTCCCACAGATGCTTTACCAAGCATAGCTCCTGTAGCACCAACGGCGGCACCACTATGTTGAGGTTTTTCCCTAGGTTGTTTTGCCTGAAAGGTTCTTCCTTGAACGTGTACAGACATTCCTTCTCTACCACCACCCCCATTATCAACCATATCCCAGGAAATTTCCTGTGCAAATTTCCATTCATTTGCGTTTGCATCCCATGCCAAATCGCACATAAATTTATCTGCACTAAACTCATGAAGAGATCTTCTCTTTGCTTCTCTAGTTTTAAGATTTGAACTCATCTCAAAAGTTCCTCTTTCATTTTTACCAACCTGCTTGAGGGATATTGGCATCAATTTTTTCTCTCTTATAAACTCTTCCATCAAGGCGTTTAAATTATTTAAATTCAATAGTTTATCACCAGTATCACACATCTCAGTTATTTTCTTTTTTATCTTTGCCTCATCTGATTTTTTGACTGCAACAACATCCATGGGGTTCCAACTATCAAGAGATCCTGTAACTCCACCTTTTTGTTGTGCAATTTTATTTAAAAAGTTCATCATACCACTTGATTGATCTCTTGACCAAACCCAACCTGTTGTCGAAATACTTCTCGATATCATATATTGTTGAAGACCAAGAACCTGCTCATCATAACTTCGTCTCCAAGTTGCATTTGCTTGAGGATAAACCCCACCCTTACCAAATGCTTTCTTATCCAATTCAGCGTATTGCTTATCCGTTAGACTAAATCTTTTATCACAGTGTTCTTTAAAAAATAAAATAGAACAATCTTCTTGTTTAGCAGTGTTACTCATAACACACGAATTTTTTAAATATTTATTATGAAATCTTTGCGTGTGGAGCGAATCTATCACCAACCTTCATACCGAGATATAAGATATCTGTCCAAAATTCTTGATTTTTTGAATTATTTTTTAGCGCGTCGTGAAAGAAGTTTAAAGTCATTAACTTAGCAATAGCATTTCTTTTATCTTTCGTGTAAACAGAAGAAAGATTTTCTTCAAATTCTGAATATGATTTATTACTCAAATATTTTTTCAATGAGTCATACATTTTTGAGTATTTGTCAGACTGTTTAGTAAATTCCCTATAGGATTGAGGATATTTATTATGATCGTTAACAAACGTTATTCCAGTACCATTCTTTTTCAAAAGATCTTCTACCATTTTAACAGGTGCTTGACCACCTTGAGCTGCAGGTGTAGCTTTAATAGAAGTATTGAAACTTAGATTCTGCCCTGCTCTTGTTATGTTTATAGAATAATCACCCTGTCTTCCAAATTTAACATAGGTAGTCACTTTATCTCCCATCGAAATATTATCAATATCAAAAGAAATATCTGACATTTTATATGTCTCAACATCGCCCAATCTCATTGTCGATGTATCAATATTGACAAACTTTAGATTAGCAGATTTGTTAGATGCAATCTTTTTCAAAGATAATCCAACTAGTTTTTTCTCTTCAAATAATTTTATAAGTAGGTTATTCAACTCTACTAAGTTTTGAGTCTTTGGATTGATATTTTTTGCAATGTCTTTTTTTACTTTATCCATCTCATAAACAGCCCAAATATCAGATGGACTCCAAGTTGTGTAGTTTCCAACAGGTTTAATGGGATCAAGTGATCTAGCAACATTTTTTATTTGCTTAGAAAAGAAAGTAACAAAATCATCCTTACCGTAAGCAAAGACATCCCACTTTGCACTTTGAAATTTTTTCAAAAATTCTTTCTGCTGTTCAAAATAACTATGAGTCCACTCCTCTAATCTATCTTCATATTTTTTACCAAAAAGTTTCTTCAACTGATCAGCAGTTTCTTTATCTGCTAGTATGTCTTCTTTCTTATCAAATCTTTTATTTTTGTGGATTACCTGATTCAATACAACTGTAGTTCCTTCTTCTTGGATCTTTGTATCAATAACTCCACCACCAGTGGTTCCTGGTGCTTTCTTTTGTTTTAAATTTACTTTTATACTCCCACTTCTCCCAGTTATATTAATCTCTTTCTTCTTATCATCATAAACAGCACTACCAAATATCTCTGCAAAGTATGGTTCAAGATTTTTAATGTCTTGCTCATAATCTTTATTATACTCAACATCAACAACCCTACTCTTTGGTGTCACAGTTCCCAAAGTATTAAGTAGTAAAGATAGTTTAAATTGCTTTTTTAGTTTAGGACTAGGTTTTTTTAACTCATCCTTGACAGTATTTGTATTGAGTATTCTCTTTCCTGCCATTTTTTTATTTTTATTTATGGAGTTATGGGGACTCGAACCCCAAACCTCCTGCGTGCAAAGCAGGCGCTCTACCAGTTGAGCTATAACCCCGAGGACGCCGAAGCGTCAGACATCACCTTCAACTCGGTTTTCAGAATGATGAACATCAAAACTACCACCAGGATATCGTGCCTGAAGTTTATCAACGTTCATCTCAATCACCTCATCAAAGGTAGTATCAAGTGCCATACATGCCTGTGCAAGATACCAGCAGATATCACCCAGTTCACGTTTCATGTGAAAGACATTCTCTTCATTGTAAGGTTTACCCTGGAAAAGAATCTTCTTCACAACTTCAGTAAACTCACCAGACTCTGCGGTGAGACCGAGAGCAGCAGTAAGCAACTGAGAAGTATTAGTTCCAGTTACTTCAAGTTCAGCAAGACGAGATGCCATTGCACCATAGTCAAGACTAGGTTCACTAGTTACTTCTTTAACAAACTCAAGATATTTTTCAGTATCAACTTTAGTCATGAAAATCAGAAATAAATGGTTCTTGGCAATTTTGAGGGAGTTCTTGTTGAATGGGAATTTCTTGTCCCTCAATTGTGATTGAGGGGAGTTTGAAATCCACTGGTTGAACATCAACCGTTTGATAGTGTGGTTTATATTGATAGTAATGCCCTTCCCATCGGGCATTTCTCATACCAACAAGATTAACAGCATCCCGAAGAATACCACAGTCGGCAATCTTTTCACCTCTAGGATTGAATACGGAATACATTAGAATTTAAATCCGTCAAATGATTTTTTTGGTTTTGCTTCCTCATAAGTATACTCTTCTTCTTTACCACTGTCAAGGATATCTTCCTGTGCTGACTGCTCACAATCATACAGACGCATCTTGGCACGATCAATACCAACCACAAACCTCTTAGAAATGGTTGGATCATTGTATCTATTCTTCAACTGCTTCACCATAATTTGCCCGAGTCCTTCAAGATCTTCAGTTGAAATAAGGGCAAACATAAGATCAGCAGTAGCAGGGAGACCAAAGGACTCACTAGTGTCAGTAAGCTCAACGTCACTGCTACCATAACCAGAACGAGTGGTCTGCGTGGCAGAAACGATAGGGACGTTTGCTTCGCAAGCCAACCCTCTAAGTTCTTCAGCAATAGCCTTGACAACTGTATATGAATTGACATTGCTGCCTGCGCGATACCTTTCGGAAGCACAT
>Ga0222719_10005932_pt1 | contig 10447 bp, 13 predicted proteins | sample C33_34DmetaG_FD_165039 | JGI IMG/M metagenome (GOLD analysis project Ga0222719, IMG submission 165039) | Estuarine water microbial communities from San Francisco Bay, California, United States - C33_34D | ecosystem: Environmental > Aquatic > Marine > Unclassified | place: USA: California...
GCTACTTGGGGACAACAAACATGGGGTTTCGAGAACTGGGGTACACTCGGTGATCAAACTTTATCCCTAAGTAGCACAAATCTTTCTGCCTCTTTTTCTGTAGGCACAGCAACAATAGACGCAGAACTACAAGTTGGATGGGGTGGAGACACTTGGGGTGAAAATACTTGGGGCGACTTATCAGGAGCCTTTGCAAACCCAACAGGAATTCAAGCTACATTCTCAGTTGGATCAATCACAATAACAGCTGACGCTAATGTTGATGTAACTGGAATTTCTTTAACTGCAACTAATGCAGGAGCCGTTGGTGGTACCTCTGTAGATGTTTTACTTACAGGTCAGCAAATGACTTTGGGTATCGGAGAAGAAGTAATTAATATTGGTGTTCCGGTAACAGGTTCTCAAGCTACAACTTCTGCAGGCCAAACAACTATTGATCCTACATATTTAATTGGTGCTGGATGGGGTAGAGATACATTTGGAAACTTAGGTTGGGGTGTAAATTATTCTGTAATACCTGCTGAAGGAACTGGTATTGAATTAACAACATCTATTGGAGATGAAACTGCATTTACTGATATTGAAGTAACGGTTACTGCACCAGATGCATTACAAATTACTTATGCAAGTCCTTCGTTCTCAATTCAAATTGACCAAGATATATTTGTACTAGCCTCTGAAGATCAGTTAGATGCTGAAATTGGAACTATTGCAGATGTCACGGGTACAGCTACTGTAGATATTACAGGAATAGAACTAACAAGTAATATTGGTCAAGTAGTCGGTGGTACAATTCAAGAGGTTCCAGTATCTGGAATAGAAGCCACTTTAACTCTTGGAAACTTTACTTTAGTCCAGTCTACAAATGAGTCTGTTACAGGACAAGAGCTTACGTCTACTATTGGTGATGCAGAGGAAATACCTGCTCAAATAGTGGGTGTTTCTGGTATACAATTAACATCTAATATTGGTTCCGTAACCGTTACTGGTACTGCTCTTGTAACACCTACAGGCATAGAGTTGACTTCAAGCATCGGTAGCCTTAATATAACAGCATGGGCAGAAATTAATCCTGGCGTTAATAATGTTTGGGGAGAGGTTGATTTAGCTGCCTAACTAAGGTAGAATTAAAATTATTAGGAGAAAAAATTTATGACATCTAGTTACTCAACAGATCTAAAACTTGAATTAATGGTCACTGGCGAAAACGCTGGTACATGGGGTCAAAACACAAACAATAATTTAAACTTAATTCAACAAGCCATCGCTGGGTATGAAGCAGTAGCATTAACTGATGGTGGAACTGTTACTCTTGCTATGACAGATAAAGCTATTTCAACTGCAAGAAACATGGTCATTAAATTTACTGGTACACTTACAGGAGCATCAATTGTTACTATTCCAGATACAATAGAAAAATTTTATATATTTGATTGTTCTGCTGTTAGTGGACCAACTAATTTAACAATTAAAACTGTTTCAGGAACTGGATTTACATTAGATGCTGCAAAAATATATGCTGCATATACAGATGGTACAAATTTAAACGAAATCTCATTAGACACTTTAGGTGGAACAATTGCTGCTGCTAATATTACAGGCACAATTGCAACTTCACAAATTGCAGACGATGCTGTAACTCAAGCTAAGATTGCAGATGATGCAGTAGGTGCAGACCAACTTGCAGCAGACGCTGTAGCAACTGCTTCTATTGTAGATGATGCTGTAACTGCGGACAAACTTGCTGACACTGCAGTTACTCCAGGTTCTTACACAACTGCAGATATAACAGTTGACTCACAGGGAAGAATTACTGCTGCTGCAAGCGGATCAAGTAGTGCAGCAAACTTATTTGGAACATTTGGATCAATTGGACCTTCATCAGGTAACTATACTGCACAACCAGGCACTAATTACATCGTTGCTTACATTGGTGGAGGTGGTGGAGGTGCTGGCCGAACTCCAGGAAACAATCAAAATGGAGGAGCTGGAGGTTTTGCAGTTTACGCAACTCCTATTACACAACCTTATACAAAATCATATTCAATAGGTTCTAGAGGCACTGGTCAACAAAGCCAAGGTGGTGGCGGAAACAGTGGTGGTGCAACTAATTTTGGAACTCCAGCGACGGTAACTGCAAATGGCGGCGGAGGTGCTGGAGGCCCAGGAGGATCAGAAGGAACTCAAGGAACTGTTTCTGGAGAAACATTTGACATGACAAATGTTGGACATTCTACTAAAGGAAACATAATGAACAAAAGTTTTAGAGTAGCTATGGGCCAAGATTTATTTTCTACTTCACCAACAAATTTTGATGATAACAATGCAAGAATATCTATGGGTCAAGGAGGACCTATTGGAAACATTCAAGCAGAAGGTGGCATGGATGGTGGTGCTGGGTTTTTATATATTTACGAAAATTTAGGAAGTTAATTATGGCAAAAATTGTAATGACAACAATGAGTGATGGAGGAGTATACAAAGCATTTCTTACTCAATCAGACTTAGATGCAGCAACAAGAATACTTCAATCATCTTATACAATTGTAGATTTAGCTGATGCAGATTTAATTAAAGTGTTTGAAGAAAAAGCAACTTTTAAAGTTACAGACGGTGTTTTAGGTGTTCAAGATATATCTCCAACACATAGTAAAGAAACATATCAGTTCGCTAAAAAGAAAATTCTTAATGCTCTTAGTATGGCTAGACCTGAAGTAAAAACTTCTTTAGATGATTATTTAAACACTATTCATGCAATTAATATTGACTCTTTAACTATTGATTCTGCAACGTCCTTTGCAGAATACGTAAAATCAATTAACAATAACGTTTATTACGACCACTTGCAAATAGATTAATTTTTGATATAACTCTTTTGTGCAAGAAAGAATTATATGCAAAATTTTGTTGTAATAGATGATTTTTACTCCAAAGAAAATTTTGGTTTAATGTGTAATTTTCAAAGAACGTGTAACATGAAAGGTTTACAGGTTCCTCAAAATATTTACTATCCATCAAGATTAGACGCTTATCCAACTTGGGAATCTAACTCTTTTAACAAAGAAGAAATAGAATATAAAATTACAGAAAAAACTATACTTGAAAAAACACAGTTTAAAATAAATAAACTACAGTCTTTTTTTAGAAAAGTATTAACTTCTGAATTGTTAAAGTCTCCATACAAAGATAGAAAAGAATCATTAATTCATCAGGACCCAGATAACTGTGATTGGGCTGGTGTTATATATTTTGATAGTTTTAGTATTGATGATGGTACAAGACTTTATTCTTACGCAGATCAAATAAAACCAGATGTTATTGTGGGATCTAAACCAAATAGATGTATTTTATTTAAATCTAATTTATTTCATTCTGCAGGTATAGACTGGAATAAAGATTCTAGAACTGTTCAAGTTTTTTTCTTAGAGGTTAATAAAAATGTTTGATAATGTAATAGAGTTTAGTGCTCATGAAATTTACACAAATTTAAAAAGCGAGTATCCCATTCCTGCTAAAAATAATTTACCCGAATGGTTTAAAAAATTAAATCATGACTGGAAAGATAAAACAGTAAAAGGTTGTATGCCTTTTTTAGATTCAATGTCCGCAGGATACATTTTAAAACTGCCTCAAGACTTTTATGTAAACCATAACTTTAATAAAGAAAATGGTGAAAAAGACACTGCGTTTGCATGTCCAATGTCAGAAGAATCTGGTATTTTAAATTTACATTTTGTTAATTTAAACAGACAGGGAAATGAACATCATTCTCCACAACAACTAGAGGGGTCTCCACACCTTAAAAAAAATAATAATCAAGGTGTATTAAAGTTTTTAAATCCATGGAAAATAAAAACACCACCAGGATATTCTTGTTTATTTGTTCCTCCGCTCAATAATTCAGACGATAGGTTTAGTATAATACCAGCTGTTGTTGATACAGATAACTACCCAAGAGAAATAAATTTTCCGTTTATTATAAATGGTGACAAGTATAAAACTTTAGAAACTACTTTAAAAAAAGGAACTCCTTACGTTCAAGTTATTCCTTTTAAAAGAGAAAGTTGGAAGATGAAAATAAAAGGCAAAAAAACTAAACAAATAACAAGGGATCAATTTGGTTTTTCTTTAAAATTTTTACACAAATATAAATCATTACATTGGAATAAAAAATCATGGAAGTAGATAATTTTATTAAAGTATATAATAATGTTTTAGATAAAAAAATTATCTCTAAATTTTTGTTATATGCAAATCACTCTAAACAATTTCAAGATGCTCCAATTGAAACTAAACAAGGAACCATAGTCAATACCGACATCAGAGACGTAAAAACTTTATTTTTAAATGATAATAACCATAGTTTAACAAATGTTCACTGGTACAATTATTTTAACAATTGTTTTATTCAAAATTTAGAAAGATACAGAAAGGATACTAACTCTGAGTATCTTCATTATGAAAAATATTTTGAAATGAATGTTTTAAAATACCACAAAGATAATTTTTATACATGGCACACTGACCATGGATTTAAAACACCTAGAACTATGAGTGTTATATTGTTTTGTAATGATGAGTATGAAGGTGGAGAAATCTTTTTTAAATTACCTAATCAAAACGACTTTATTATTCAAGGCAAAGTTGGTGATTTAGTTTTATTTCCTAGTAACTTTATGTATGCTCATTGTGTTAAGCCGGTTACAAAGGGAGAAAGAATAACTGTGGTGGGGTGGATTGTTTAATGAGTGCTAATATATTCCCTTTGTTTTCTCAACCTTTGTTTTCTACAGAGGTAGAGTTAGATAACCAAGAATTAAATTTAATAGAGGAAAATTTAAGAAAAGAAAAAATAAATCATAGTGAGATAAATAAACTTAGCGAAGATCCAATTAAAAATAAATTTTATACTGGTCCAGAAAATATATTACATAAAAATCAATATAAAAATTTAGCAAAGGTAATTATTAACTCAATTAAAACATTTAATGATTTATATTTAAAGTATAATACTGACTTTGTTATAACTAAATCTTGGGTTGCTTTTTCTCCAGTTGATAGTAGTTGTGAAATTCATAGACATGAAAACTCTTTTTTAAGTGGTGTTATTTACATAAAAGCAGAAAATAACAGTGGTAAAATTGAATTTGAAAATTTTAATCATAGAGACATTTTAGTCTTTCCTAGAAATGATAACACCATTTATAATATAGAACGTTACTGGATAGAACCTAAACCAGGTTTACTATTGTTGTTTCCAAGTAATTTGTATCATAGAGTTCATAAAAATAAATCAGGGAATGATAGAATATCAGTGTCTTTTGATATCATGCCTACATATTTTATAAATAAATTTAAACATGAAGCATAAATTAATTAAAAATTTTTTAACAAAAGAAGAAATAAATATTCTTACAGATTATTGTAGAATAATGCATAGACAAAATAAAACAAATTTTGACAATCAAAACAGTAATGGTGATTCTAGTTTTTACGGAGACCCATTAATGGAATCTTTAATGTTAAACAAAAGACAATTAATTGAGAAGAACATTAAATTAAAACTGTTGCCTACCTATTCTTACTTTAGAGTTTATACCTATCAGTCTGATTTACCAAAACATAAAGATAGACCTTCTTGTGAAATTAGTGTTACGGTGCATATAAACTCAGACGGAACTCCTTGGGAGATTTATGTTGGAGACAAAAAATATATTACAAAACCAGGAGACGCTGTTTTATATAAAGGCTGCGAGATAGATCATTGGCGAGAACCTTTTGAAGGAGATTGGCACGCTCAAACATTTTTACATTATGTAAATTTAAACGGGCCTAATAAAAATTTTTATATGGATCAAAGAAGAATGTGGGGAGATGTCAAATGAATCAATTAAATATCTTTACACATTCTTTATTTTTTACCGATCAAAAAGATACTGAATTTAAAGAACAAGTCAAAAAAACAAGCACAGTAAACAAAGATAGTTTTGAAAAGATTGTAAAAAATTTTATTGTTGGTCTAACAAAAAATTATAACATAAATAAAAATCAGTTGTTTATTAATAACATTAAGTATGTTGAAGATTTAAAAGAGGAAACAAATTTAAATATTGTTAAACCTAATGTTTTGTTTCAAATAATATACATGTTAGATGTAGATGAGGATTGTGGTTTGTTTTGTTTTGAAAGACAAACTGAAGTGCTTATTGCTCATACTGATTTCTTAAGAACATTTAATTTTATAGCTAGAGAAAATACTGTTTTATCTATTCCATTTAACATTGATTTTAAATTGACTAAAAATAAATCAAATAAAAAAAGAAGGTATATTTATTTTACTTTGGACATAAAATGATAACAGGTATTTTTACTATTCCCCTTCTTATTGAAAAATTAGATTTAAAAACTGATGATATAGCTATTTATTGTAAGGAACTAAGAGACAAGACTAAAACAGCTGATGTAAGTAATAGAGGCGGTTGGCAATCACCACCCTTAACAGGTGTACATGATGTTTTAAACCCTTTGTTTGACGAAATTTTAAAATTAGCAGAAACATATAGAAATTTTTGTTATTTAAAAAAACCATTGTCTATAAAAGATGCTTGGATAAATATAAATAAACACAGAGATTATAATGTTAGACATGTGCATCCAAGATGCCTGGTCTCTGGAACTTATTATGTAAAGACAAATTCTAAAAGTGGTGATTTAAATTTTCATCATCCTTCAGATTTTTCTATGACTTACACTTGGGATGATAGTCTTATTTCAGAGTTTAAAGAACATAACTCTGGAACTTGGATATTGCCTCCTGTTGAAAATCAACTTGTTATGTTTCCATCTTGGCTACAACATTCAGTAGATGATAATTCTAGTGATGAAGAAAGAATCTCAATAGCTTTTAATTTAGATTTTAATTAAAATATTTAAATTAAAACGAATAGCATCTTTTGATGGAGGATTACCTCTATGCTCAACCATGCTTTTATAAACTTTTGCTTGACCCATTTTATCTACGTGAAAGATATTGTTAACAAACGTTCCTCCATCAGTTGTGTGGGGATTATATAAAATACTTAAATAATCTTCTGTATACTCGTCTTGATGATAATCAGTATGGTTTCTTGGAAAATACATATTCCATAAAAATCTTATTATTTTGTACTTCTTCATCTCCAATGTGTCGCAAACTTTTTTTGTTATTTTATATGCTTCTTTATTTAAAGGAGAATCAAAAGGTTTACCGTCTTTCAAGGTCTCAACACTAAAACCACCACTTCTACCAGAAAACAAAGGTCCTATTAAAGCACCGTAGTCTTTACATTTAGTTAAATACCATTGGTGATAACAAAGTTTATTCAATAGTGCTAAATTTTCTTCTTTTGTTAGTATATCATCTATAAAAGTAACTTCTTTTTTAGTATACATATTTAATAGTTCTTTCTTTTAATAAATCATCTCTAATATCTTTTACATCAAAATTAAAAGAAATTATACTTCTTCTTTTTTTTGTCTGATTAACACCAGATCTATGTATAATATGAGATGGAAAAACAATAAAATCACCTTCCACAACCCTTAATGAAATGGCTCTATCTAAATCAAGAGGATCTAATAATTGAGTATATTGATGATTATCAAATTCTAGATAGTACACGCCAGTGAAATTATTAGCGTGAATATGCCAACCATGAGTACCCTGGTTTTTATATTGTTGAAACCATAATTCATGTATTTTAATTGTTTTAAAACCTATTTTAGAAACCATTTTAACTAAATGGTCGTGGATATGTTGACCCGCATATTTAACCCAAGGCCTTTCAAAGTCCGAAGATTGATTCCAATCTAATTTAGAAAAGACATCGTCAAATTCTGCTTTATTTAATTTAATTTTTGATCGATCAATTAACAATAATAGGTTATCTTTAATGTTTAAATGATTATTAAAATGGGCCTTTAAAAGTGGGGTTTCTATAGAAAGATTCATAAAAAACATATAGTATAGTTTCTGTAAAAAATAGCAAGTTCTATACTACCATTAGATAACATTTAAATAAGCAAGCAGTTATGGTATAATACGGCATGCCTTTAACAAACGTACAGATTAGACCAGGGTTTAACAAACAAGTAACTGCAACCGGAGCCGAAGGGCAATGGACTGATGGTGATTTTGTTAGATTTAGATATGGTTTACCAGAAAAAATAGGCGGTTGGCAGCAAATCAATGGTGATACTTTAGCCGGCGCTGTAAGAGAACAATTAGTTTGGGCTGATTTAGACGGTAGAAGATACGCAGCGCTCGGAACTAATAAAATACTAGCAATATATTATGAGGGTTCTTTTTATGATATTACTCCTCTAGATACTGCTATTACAGGAATTACATTTGATACTACAAATACCTCAGCAACAGTTACTGTTAATAAAGTTGCTCATGGTTTAAGTGTAGGGGATTTATTTACTTTTACCTCAGTAACCCCACCTTCAGGTGCAGGTTACGTAGCAGCAGATTTTGAAACAAATACTTTTGAAGTTGTTATAACTTCAAGCTTAGACACTTTTACAATTACAATGGCTGCAGCAGCAACTGCCACCACTTCTGCAAGTGGTTCAGCTACTATTAATCCTTATGTAAAACCAGGCCCATTAACTCAAAGTTATGGGTATGGTTGGGGTACCTCTACTTTTGGTGGAGCTTCAGGAGTTATATCTACTTTAAATGGTGCGTTGTTAGATGACACTAATGGTACGGGTGGTACAGGATCTTCTATTACACTGACATCAACAACTGGATTTCCAACATCAGGAACTATTAAAGTTGGAGCAGAATTTATTTCATATACAGGAGTATCAGGAAACGATTTAACAGGTATAACGAGAGACGTAGCAGGAACACGATCAGCTCATGCCGATGGTTCTTCAGTAGAATTTTATACAGCGTGGGGACAAGCATCTACAAGCTCTTCTGTATTACTTGACCCTGCATCATGGTCGTTAGATCACTTTGGACAAAAACTTATAGCAACCGTAAAAAACGGTAAGACATTTGAATGGAATCCAATTCAAGCATCCGCAAGTGCTTTACAAACCAGAGCTACAGTTGTGAGTGGAGCACCTACGAGATCAGTAATGTCTATTGTCTCAGAAAGAGATAGGCATTTAATTATACTTGGAACGGAAACCACTATAGGTTCAGTCGGAACTCAAGATAAAATGTTTATTAGGTTTTCTGACCAAGAAAGTATTTCAGATTATACTCCAACCTCAATTAATACTGCAGGTACTTTTAGATTAGACTCAGGTGTTAAAATTATTGGTGCGGTTAAAGCTAAAGATTATATTTTAATTTTAACAGACACTTCAGCATATGTAATGCAATTTGTTGGTCCACCATTTACATTTTCAATTAGACAAGTAGGAAGTAATTGCGGAGCCATTGGTCAACACGCAATGAAATACGTTAACGGTGCTGTATGGTGGATGGGTCAAGCAGGAGGATTCTTTGTATTTGATGGAACTGTTAAATCTGTACCATGTTTAGTAGAAGATTTTGTATTTACTAATAAAGGAAACAATCTTGGTATTAATTATAATGCAGGAGAACAAGTATATGCAGGATTAAATCACTTATATGAAGAAATATTTTGGTTTTATTCTAAAGATGGATCAACAGAACCTGATAGAGTGGTCACCTATAACTACACAGAAGATACTTGGACAACTGGATCTTTATCAAGAACATCTTGGCATGATTCAACATTATTTGATAATCCATATGCTACTCAATTTAATTTAACAGGAACTCCTACATTTCCTACAATACAAGGTGTAACAAATATTAATGGTGCAACGACTTATTATGAACATGAAGTAGGTAATAATGAAGTAGATTCTGCAGGTAATAAAACTGCAATACCTGCGTTCATTCAATCAGGAGATTTTAATTTAGCAATAGAAGGTGATGGTCAAATGTTTATGTCTATGAGAAGATTTGTACCTGATTTTAAATTGTTAACTGGTAATGCTGAAGTGACAATTAAACTAAGAGACTATCCAACGGACACCGCAACATCTTCACCGCTAGGTCCATTTACAATAACAAGCTCTACGGATAAAGTGGATACACGTGCAAGATCACGATTTGCTAGTTTAAGAATTGCAAATACATCCACAGATGAAAATTGGAGATTTGGAACATTTAGAGCAGATATACAACCAGATGGTATGAGGGGATAATGGCTAAAGTAGATATTAATATACCAGAACCAACACCAACTTATACTGAGGAAAACCAAAGACAAATATCTCAATCGTTAAGAACGTTGAAAGATAAATTAAATACTTCTTTTCAAGAAGAATTAAAACAAGAAGTCGAAAGAGTTTCTTGGTATACAATGAGGTAATATGAGCCAAGGATGTAACAACGTTAATGTAGAAACAACAG
>Ga0222719_10005934_pt1 | contig 10443 bp, 16 predicted proteins | sample C33_34DmetaG_FD_165039 | JGI IMG/M metagenome (GOLD analysis project Ga0222719, IMG submission 165039) | Estuarine water microbial communities from San Francisco Bay, California, United States - C33_34D | ecosystem: Environmental > Aquatic > Marine > Unclassified | place: USA: California...
CATGTGCAAGTCCTACACGATTATCCTGATCTATTGATGTTAGCCAATTTCTAGAATTAGAATTGGTCACTAAAGGATATTGACTTTTACAATTTTCTTCAATGGTGAAACAAGAGCCAGTTATTTCCTCTATAACACTTGCCAAGAAGATAGCCTCAAAGTTTGTCGCTTTAGTTTGGGTAGGATCCACCTTGACATCTATAGAGTTGATATCGTAATAAATCTTACCCGTGTCATTGACACCACACTTGTTGTTTGCCTGGTTAGGCATATCTACTATCACCTGAGATTTTTTTGTCAGGTCATAGTAAATGGTTAACAATAACGTGGAAATGACTAACGCGTGGTTGGCGAACAACGCGAGAAATGCCGAACAGATGGCGCGAAATGAAGCTGTGAGACGTTCAAGAGCCGAAGCTGCTGAAGCTAGGGCTAAGGCAAAAGCGAAGAAGGCGAAAGAAGCTGCTAACAAGGAGATGAACGCAGCTCGACGGGCGGCTGTTGAGAAGTCGGCGGCTGAAGCTGCTGCAGCGAGAGCGGCGCGGGCTGCGTCAAGGGGTGAAACTTCGAATCGTCGTAATAAGACTAACGCCGCTAACAAAGCTGCTAAGAAGGCTGCTGAGAACGCCAAGAAGGCTCAAGCAAATGCCGAAAAAGCCGCGGCGAATGCCAAGAAGGCTCAAGCAGAGGCTCTCGCCAAAAACGTAAAGAATAAACTGATTGCACTTTCGCGTAGAAATATAAATAAACGCGAAATGGCTAAACAAGGTAGGAAGATTTATATACAAGCTGTAAAAAGTAGACTTCTTCACCCGAATCAAGGTGCTAATACGGCGATTTCTCAGCAATTTTTATCTACGTATGACGAATTTACGAAATTTGTCAGTCAAAACTAACTGAACAATCGAACGAATTACACCGCGCATCCGCTAATAAGCTCAATGTCCTGGCTAACGTCGCCGCTAACCAGCTAAACAAAAGGGGGCGTATAAATAAGACCAAACTCAATGCTCTGATGAACGCAGCTCTGAACGCTCTATAAACAATTAATCAAATTCATCATATCTATGCTTCCCGAACAAATCATAGACCCAATCCCCATCGACGATCTCCTCCTCGATGAGTTTTTCCTTGAGACGCTCCAATTGGGGCATGTTGTTCTTCAACATGGCGAGGGTCTCATCGTAGCAGTCCCCAACAATGATGTCAATCTCATCATCCACCATAGCCGAAGCCTCCTCGGACATCTTGCGGTAGTCGAAGAAGTTTCTACCGAACCCATAGGTGGTGACCATCTCACGGGCGATTTGGTACACTAGGGCGTAGTCGGAGGAGGCGCCCGTGGTGACCTTGTCCTTCCCATAGACAATCTCCTCCGCAGCACGACCCCCGAGAGCCACCTTGATCTGGGAGAGGAGATACTCCTTCGTGTACATCGCAGAGTCGGCATTCTCCTCATTAGGTTGGAAGAAGGTGATACCACCCGCGGCACCCCGAGGAATGATAGAGACTTTGCGCACCGTGTCGTAGTCAGGGACGAGGACACCCACGATAGCATGCCCAGCCTCGTGATAGGCGACGAGTTCCTTCTTGCGCATCGAGAACTTCACATCACCCTTAGCCCCAACGACGATGCGTTGATAGACATCCTCGATGATTTCGTTGTTAATGGTTCCACCAGCATCCCTAACCGCACGGATGGCACACTCATTTAGGAGGTTAGCCAGGTCAGCACCAGAGAATCCAGTGGTCTGCTTGGCGATATTCGCTAGGTCAACCGTCTCATCCAAATTCTTGTCCCTCGCGTGGACACCTAGGATCTTCTTACGACCTTGGACACTCGGGAGAGTCACCTGAATCTTACGATCGAAACGACCAGGACGGAGAAGAGCATCATCTAGGATATCGATACGGTTCGTAGCAGCGATGACCACGATACCAGTCTCGTTATCGAAACCATCCATCTCAGTCAAGAGCTGGTTGATGGTCTGCTCACGCTCATCGTTAGCGGGCATACCACCACCCGAACGCTGCTTCCCTACAGCATCAATCTCATCGATGAAGACGATACACGGCTGATTATCTCGTGCCTGCTGGAAAAGTTCGCGTACGCGCTTGGCTCCAACACCTACGAACATCTCAACGAAGTTTGCTGCGGAACACTGGATGAAGGGGACGTTGGATTCACCAGCGATGGCTCGAGCGAGGAGGGTTTTCCCTGTACCCGGAGCACCAGCGAGGAGGGCACCTCGGGGGATTCGGGCACCACTTCCAAAGTAACGTTCGGGATTCTTGAGGAAATCAACAATCTCCTCAAGTTCCTCCTTCGCTGCATCGATACCTTCAACATCCGAAAAACGGGTCTGAACCTCCTGGTCCATCGTAAACTCCGTGGACTTTCCGAAGGGGTTAGGCATTCCCATTCCACCAGAGCCACGGGAACCGAAGATGGCTCGAAGAACCGAGAAGAGATAGATACCAAGGATCAACATGATCCCAGTTTCAGCGAAGGACATCGGGGGTCCTGAAGTGTCGATGAGAACCTCGGCGTCACTGTCCATCAGGGTTTGCCAAAGCTGTTCAGTTTGAACGATACGAACGTCGCCATAATCACCATTCTCCTCTTGAAACTGGGCGACATTCTGACTGGGTTTAACAATCACAGCGGGAAGTTCCTTGTTTTTGAGTCCTCTGATAAATTGTGTATATGTTCTTGGATGGTATTCCACTTTTCGTTCCTTGGTATCAACTTTGACACTGGGTGCGGTAAAACCCTTTCCAATGCTGAACATATTGTATAGTACACGTGGCTTTGTTTTAAACTACTTTTTCGACATAAAGTGCATCGAATTTTTTTCCGGTCATGTTCGCAATTCTCAAAACAATAACACGTGTCACAGAGTTCTTTTATATTTCCATGTACACATATACTACCACCATTACACACACTGCAGTTAACATACATGAATCTATGTGGACATAGCATGTTCCTTATATCTAGCAAATATCATCTTTTCCATCATGTAATACATTTGGTATGCATCAACTACACTCGGACACCTGTATTCTTCGGGCATACACTCAGGGATACCCTCCTTTGAGTAGTAGGCTGTATCACTACGCTTCTCCTCAAAGTGAGAAGGACGATTCTCATATAACCACATGAGATGTCTCGCACATGTATGTACCTTTCCGTATCTACGTGTGTACTCAAGGGTTAAAGCGATCCCAATTTTACACGCGTACAGGTAATTCTTAAGACTCGAACCAACCCACATGGTCATGGGGTGTTTTGCATGAGCGGGTTTGTAACCCCTCCTCTTACCATCTTTGGTCAGGGGCGCGTTTTCACAGACAAAGTCCTGCTCATTCGAAAAGAACCAAGCTGTATAGAGCATTTGACAAATTTCCAATTGAATTTTCACAACATGTTGATCACAAGACATGTGTGCAATCTCAGTAGGAATCAACGAAAGAAAGAAAATGTTCATTCTTGTAGTCGTCCGTGTTATAGACGCGGACTTCCACGTCTCCAAAGAAAACAGCCCCACTGGGTAACTTCCAGATCTTTTCCTTTGATTGCTGGTTCGCGTGATACGTCGCTTCCTTCAGGGTGTAGAAGAAGCCACGTTCGAGAATTTGGTTGGCGAGGACAACGTTGGTGACGAACATTTCAAGATGGTTTATTACATTTATGTTTCTACTTAGGTGTTAATCATCCCCATCGGAGACATATTCCTCTTCTTCTACAACTTCCTCGTCGTCGGGTTCAACATCGAGTTCACCCTCATCTGCAGGAACTTCTTCTTCCTCGTTGACGTCTTCTTCAGGTTCTTCAGAAACATCTTCAATATCCTTCTTCTTCTCTTTTTTTACCTTTTTCACTGGTTCCTTATCAAATATCTTCTGAAAGATTCCAGGTAATTTTTTAGCGTATTTGAGCTGTTTTGTGTTATTTTGTTTCATCTGTTCGATAAACGCTGGACTGAATCCATGCGACTTATACGCTTGTAATACAGCTTTAAACGGTGGTTTGCGAGCATTTCTGTAATATGTCTCATGTAAATCCCATATAGCTGCAGACAACTTCACACGGATGGTACCATTTTTTAAAATGCGAAGTTTTAAATAGACACGATCCGGTACATCCAATTCAGGTTCTTCTGATGCTACCGGTGGAATAAGTGGTGTGGGTTTAGGTAACACTGGGTCAACGTAAGGAATACCAAGGGCTTTGTTGTTTGCTTTCAATAATCGTAAATAGTGATCTTCCATGTACACTGGACCCTTCACAAATTTAAAGTGTGTACATTCACCTGGATTCATGATATCATACAGTCTACCACTTTGGGGTCTCAAACCGGAAGAAAATCCCGGTTTGATCCTAACAGGTCTGGATGGTCGCTTGTAAAACATCTTGATTTTCGGGGGTTGTATCTTCTAACTTAGGCGTCATAAAATATTCCAACTCACACCGAATAACATGTTCGGATTGTCTATTCACATGGGTGAAAAGGGGACCCCAAATCTCAATTACTTTACGCTCCTTGTCGTACCACAAGTAATCGAGACCAAGTGTATGTGTGAGCCAATAAAACCTCTTTCCAGTCTTACCGATGAACGCGAAAATCCTATCTTCGTCGTACATTGATACGTCCATTTGTGAGTAGTGAACATTCGGGGGTGTGTATGGCGCCATCGTTTCTCTTATTCTGTGATTGTTCCTTTTGTTTAAGTAGGTTTCTCACGTGTTTTTGAGAGAATACCTCTCTCTTGTTTTTCTTATCGTTCTTGGTAACACGTTTTTTGGGTTCTTTATAATCCATTTTGTTTTATACGACGACTATTTTTACTTAGGCTTCGTCTTCATCTTCGTCTTCGTCCACAAGTGATTCATCTTCACTTTCATCATCATCTGATTCCGAACACTCAAATGTTTCATCATCACTATCATCCAAAAGTTCATATCCGTGTTGAACTTTCATATATAGATTCGTTTCCTGTAGGTCATTTGTGTCGTAAAACCCGGAAACAGAATCCTTTGAAATTGTCACCCCTTCTTCACTGAAATCGTAAACACTGTGTTTGTTTTTTTCAAGAAATTGTACGATGTATGAGTCATCATTTTCCTCGATAATACGAGCTAACTGAACCGTATCATCTTCACAATATACATCTACGATCATCTATGTTCACAATGAAATTTAAATCTTTAATAATATTAATGAATACTCTAAAAAATCGAGGTGTTGAGTATATATCTAGACGTCCAGTGCGTGTCGATGATGCTGTGATGTTCGACATAGATGACACACTCATCTTTAAAGATGGTACCCCTAATACACCTATGATTGAACTCCTACACATAGCCAGGAATTTGGGGTACAAGATAGTGATCATCACAGCGAGACCGGGTATGGGTATGGTTATAGGTTTGACACAGAAACAACTTCATAAATATAAAATTACATACGACTACCTAGGATTTACGAGTGCTAGAACAAAAACATTGATGAAAAAACAATTACCGTATACCTTTGTTTTATCGGTCGGTGATTTAAATACAGATCTAACTGATTCAAAACATACACTCAACACTTCCAGTTTCGGTTACAGTTGAGACAACTGACGAAAACCGTCATAGGTTCATCTGCTGATCGAGTCTGCATCTCATAGTATGTGGTCTTCATAGACTTACAACGCCCACATTTGAAAAATCCATCTTGATTCTTGGCTTCTTTCGCAATGTATTCCTTCCTGATTTCTTTATGAATTCTATCCTGAATAGCCTTGGCATATGGACCTTCGTACCACAGTTTATCGGGTTTCAAATTAATGACCTCACTTGTTTTTAATTTTTTACCTGTAATATTCATTTTTAGTTCAGGTGATCTTTGAATATTATATTGAAGCTGTAAAAACTTATGCTTATAAATATTCGTAAACCTGTGGTTTTCCCATGCAGCATCTTCACATCGACTGATCGAATGATTCAGGATGTTTTTTTCGAGATTTATACATATCACGTCATCAATAGGTAGTTCCAGTAATTCTGATAATCTATTGATGACGAATTGGCGGGTTGGGTTTTCCATTATATAATTATACGTGAAAAAATATACGACTTAGGGCTTGGGTAGACCTTTGTACGGGTCATTGCGCTTGCAATCACCCATGTTTTCGGGGGAGCAGGTGTCGAAAAAGGCACCCACACGACGAGCGGGATTCGTATCAACGAGCCCGTACTTATAAGCAGATTGTTCAGGACGATATTTCTCACTGAAAACAAACCTTGGGTCACGTTCCTTGCCGGGAAAGCCGAACATGAAGTACGCCAAAGCCACCAACGCTAGTACTACGATAATCATAATGGTGCGCTGCATTGTTATTATATACATTTCGCAAATATTTTTTTATGAGTTGTGATTAAGATGACTAGGGCTATTCTCATTCACGAGATTGAAAATCAAATTGAAGAAATAGAGTTAGACATCGAGCCATCAAAAAATGAAATTTTTAAATTGTTGTCGGGAAGGGGTACATTCATTGGACAATGGCCTGATATAGATGTAGTCATCATGAAACCTGAACATGGTTTGATAGAGAACGAAAACACTTTACCATTCCCATTTCATGGGGAAGTGGTAAAGGGTAAAATATTACTCATACGTATGGATGAAAATTCAGATCCCCAAGATTTTACATTAAATGAATATATGCAACTAATCGGAACTGGGGACAAACGCGTCGCAGTTTAGAACAGCGTTCGCGTACTTCATACACAACTGGAAATGTACATATGCCCAGTTTACAGGATTGTCTACAGTGGGCTTTCCGGGTAAAGGGTTGTTATTCACGATGTCGATAACATCAATCTTTTCACCACCCATAGATTTCGCCATAGCATTGCCGATCTTCTTCAACCACATAGCGTGTTCTTCGTTTTTACAGTCGAAACTCCTTACGAAATGCGCCATTTATATTACTTGGGATTCTTTTCTATAAGTAGACGCGCACTAGGATCAGTCACATTCGTCCACTTTGGACGCCAGATTTCACTGATGAGATGATCATTCTCCTTCCCATACATCTTCCAGAAGATGTTCCTGTACAGAGCCTCCTCCTTAGTTAGGGGTGTGTTGTGACCACGCGACTTTACCCTCGTTTCCTTGAATACCACGTCGTCGACATCCTTCTCAGCGTACTTTTTGACCTCATCCACCCAATTCGTACCCACAGCATCACTCATACCATCCTTCTGCCGCCAGAGGATTTCATGGGGGAGATACCCCTCGAAAGCCTCACGGAGAATTCGTTTCTCCATACCGACCATCTTTTCGTTTTGGTTGATTGTCATACAAAAGTCGATGAAGTTCTTATCGAGAAAAGGGACAATCAGGTCTAGACCATGCGCACCCGCACATCTATCCGCCCGCAACCCATCAAACTGGTGAATTAAACGAAGACGCCTCATGTTTTCACACGCGAATTCATCCACATTTGGTGCGTTACGGAAATAGAGGTACCCGCCCAAAATCTCATCACTCCCCTCACCTGAGAAGATGTAGCGACATGGGGTGTTCTGCTTGATGTACTTGCAAAGAAGCCACATGGGTGTACTCGCCCTCACCGTCGTCGTGTCGTACGACTCTAGGGAATGGACTACATCATTAAGGTGTGCGATACCTTCCGCGGGTGTAAACTTAACCTCTGTGTGGTCAGTATCCAGGTACTTCGCCACCGTCCTCGCAGCTTCCAAGTCTGGACTCCCTTCGAGACCAATTGAGAAGGTTCGAATCTTACCAAGCTTCTTGGTGGCTATGGAAGCGATGAGACTACTGTCCAGACCACCCGAAAGGAGAAACCCTATGTCTCGCTCAGTGTTCTCGATACGGTCGTGTACCGCGTGTTCGAGTGTTTCTCTCAGTTGACGTTGAAACCCGGATTTAATGTATTTGTTCACACGCCAGTAACCAGTGTGATAGCATACAAAATCATTAATATACGAATCATACATATGCCCTGGTGGGAAGATGTGAATTTCACTATTCAGGAATAACAAAGCCTTGACCTCACTCGCAAAGGCGATCGAGTTTTCAGCGTACCGTGTATAGAAGAGGGGGCGTACACCAACATGGTCACGGGCAGCCATGATCCGCTTCCCATTCGTCCATACGAATGCGAAATCACCGTTGATGAGGTCAAGGGTCTTCATCATTCCATGGTCCCTGATCATTGGAAGGAGAACTTCACAATCACTGTTACTCTTCTCAGTACCATCACGGAAATCGCGGTGGTTATAGATTTCGCCATTACAAATGAGCATCTCCTTATCCTTTACAAATGGCTGCATACCAGCGTCAGTGAGATCATTGATCGAGAGGCGGTAAAAATCCATACGACATTTACCCATTGTTTCGCTTCGATACGCATCCGGACCGCGGTGAGAAAGGAGGTAGGAAGACACTTCTACTTCTTCACCGGAGAGGGCTAGAATACCACACATTACTATTACAAGTTACATTATTTTTAAGCTAAAGTTCATCAGATTCCTGTACGCGATATCGTCGACAACTGCGTCCATCTCTTGACCGGACATTGAGATGGATTCAGTATTTCCAATATCCTCGGTTTCGAAACGTAATACACAATAGAAAGATGCATTTGTTCTACTCGCAATTCGATCGATTGTGTTAAAATCGTACGTCTCTATATCCAGGTACCGCTTTACTTGTTCGGGGGTTCTCTGTTTTACATGCATATTGCTTTCTAATTTTCTACTACGCTTAGACATATCGAAACATGGCCAAACACCATATTTCGATCTAAATAATGATACATAATTTACACATTCCCTAGCCCTTGTCCGATCCGAAAAACATATATACCTTGGTTTAGACATGGGATCTACAAGGGTTAGGTACGTCCCATTCATATTAAGTTTTATGAAATGAAACTCCATATAAATTATATAAGGAAAAAAACTTTAAATAGTGTATATGAACTTCCCCCAAACCCCTGGTCAATGTAAATATATGCTCGCGCTTAGGTCTCCTAAACCCATCGTGATTGGGACGGGACCAGCTGGTTCAGGGAAGACGATGTTGGCGTGTCAGATTGCTCTAGAACATATTGGAAAATATCAACGCCCGAAGATTGTCCTCACCCGTCCCATCGTAGCCGCAGATGAAGATATGGGGTATCTCCCCGGGGACATGGAACAGAAAATGGAACCATGGACCAAACCAATGTATGATATTTTCGAGAAATATTTGAGTCACAATCAGATGGAACGATTTATCAGTATCGAACCATTGGGATACATGCGTGGTAGAACATTCGACAATACACTCATCATCGCAGATGAAATGCAGAACGCTACACCAAATCAAATGAAGATGCTTCTTACACGTGTGGGTCAGGGTACAAAACTCATTGTTACCGGAGATCTAGCACAGTCTGATTTGGGACCAGAAAATGGACTCGAGGATCTCATCTATAAGATGCAATGTCAAGACCTGGAGTATATCGAACATGTGGAGATGGAGGATGAGGACATCGTACGACATCCAGCGGTTAAAGAAGTGCTCAGTATTTTAAGAAAATGACCAAGGTTATTCTCGCTCTCCCCGGGCGCACATTCTCCGGAACGTTCCTCATGAACTGGTCTCAGACTCTCATGGAACTCACGAAGAAGGGTTATAATTTCATGGTCACTAATGAATATTCAAGCTTTGTCACATTTTCTCGTATGAAGACTCTCGGTCTCGATGTCCTTCGAGGTGCTGACCAGAAACCATTTGGTGGTCAAGTTGAGTATGACATCTGGCTCACAATCGATTCGGATATTGTCTTCACACCTGAACAAGTCATCGAGCTTCTTGAGGATACCAAGAAGTATCCAGTCGTCTCTGGTCTTTATCGAATGCAGGATATGAAGCACTACGCATGTGTCAAGGAGTGGGACCTGGAGTACTTCAAGAAGAATGGTTCGTTCAAGTTCATGGAGGTTGGAGAACCTGAAAAGGAAAAATACATCCCAGTAGCCTACAATGGTATGGGCTTCTTCGCGTGTCGTAAGGAGGTTCTAGAAAAGATGAAGTATCCATACTTTACCCACCCTCTCATAGAGATGGAAGGTGAAGATGGGAAATTGTTACGCGATACATGTTCGGAAGATGTCGCATTTTGTAAGAATCTCAAAGATGCCGGTTTTGAGGTAATTGTGAATACGACCCTCCGTGTCGGTCACGAGAAAACTCTCGTAATTTGAGTCTCTGTACGTCATTGTTAAAATGTCTAAGATCTCGATCAACGCGTTTGAAACGTTTCTCCATCTCAATCCTCTCTTTCTTAACTCTTTCGTACCATTCCTTCATCTCATAGATTTCCTGATCGATTTCCATATATCGCTCGGCAAGTGTATAGTCTGTAGGAAGATTT
>Ga0222719_10005938_pt1 | contig 10438 bp, 14 predicted proteins | sample C33_34DmetaG_FD_165039 | JGI IMG/M metagenome (GOLD analysis project Ga0222719, IMG submission 165039) | Estuarine water microbial communities from San Francisco Bay, California, United States - C33_34D | ecosystem: Environmental > Aquatic > Marine > Unclassified | place: USA: California...
GTTTTACTTTCTTTTATTCTTTTTTTTATTCCTACATTATTCCTACATTTCCTACATTTGTAAAAAAAAATAAAATAATATTAAAATAGAAATAATAATGTTTGTAAAATTCAGTACATCGAAAAGGAAAGATAAAAAATATACAGCTCAATTTTTTGACGATGACGGTGATATTATTAAAACAGTTCATTTTGGTCAGTCTGGCGCATCCGATATGACTCAACATGGGAATGAGGACAGGAAAAAATTATATCTTCTACGTCATAAAAAAAATGAGAATTGGAACGATTATCAGAGCAGGGGCGGTTTGGCTCGTTGGATCCTTTGGAATAAGCCTACACTAGAAGCGAGTATTAATGATTATGTTAAAAGGTTTAAACTAAAATTAAAAAAATGATTCATACTTAAGAAAAAAGGCTGATTATAGATTATATAAGATGCTCGACTATTCATTGGGTAAGATATACACTATTAGATGTAGATACGACGACACTCTAATTTATGTAGGCTCAACCGTTGAAAAAAAATTATGTGATAGAATGTCAAAACACCGCGCTTGTAGCAAAGAAGATAGATCTATGAATACGCCTTTATATAAAGAAGTTTATAAAACAACCTGGGATGATTGGTATATGGAACTTTATGAAAATTACCCATGTGAAAACAAGGCGCAACTGAACAAAAGAGAAGGTGAAGTTATTAGAGATATTGGGAGTCTTAATAAACGAATTGCTGGACGGACTGATAAACAGTATAGAAGCGATAACGCAGATAAAATTAAAGAATATAAAAAAATATATAGACATGAGAACTCTGAGAAAATTAAAGAAAAACTGAAGGAACATTACCACAATAACATTGAAAAATATAGAGAAAAAGGAAGAGAATATTACCAAGCCAACACAAAAAAAATAAGTGAATATAGACAAGAAAAAATCACATGTGAATGTGGTGCGGTTATCTGTCGTATTGGTAAGGCTAGACATGAGAGATCCAATAAACACATTAATTATATTAACTCGTTAAATTGAAAAAAATGATTCATACTTAAGAAAAAAGACAATAAGGATAATTAAAATCTCACTATATATTAAAATGAATTTAGAAGAATTGCTGAAGGCTTCAACTGACTACTCAACTATAGACTCAAATGATATAGATCCGGTTAAGTATCGTCCCAATTATAAAATTATGTCGGATGACATAGCAAAACTAACAGATAAATTAATGAGTTCGAAGGTATTTAATCTATTAGATAATATCGTATCAATTGATGAAATATTTAACACTTTAAAACAGGCTGATAAAAAAGATAATGTTTTTACAAATAAACTTTATAACCTGGACTATATCAACCCTAGGTTTTATACCGGTAGAAAAAAGGATATTATAGAAATTGGTCCTAATCTTAAACAGAAATTAACAACGATGTTTAATAATATAAATCTTCCTGAGAATGATCGGAATCTGCTATATTTTACTATAAATCATAGATTGATACATTATAAAATTTTGAAGCATATTATTGATAATAAAAATTCATTAGAAACTTATAAGACACACCTCAATACGATCACACAGGTGTTTAGGACCAACTTAGGTGCTGCTTATCCGTTATATAAATCTTACAGGGCTTTAACCAGCGCTTTACATATTAGCGTGTTGCGTCGTTTAAAATCCCTTAATATCTCAACTAAGAAAGATGAAGAAAAGATATCTCCGTTTGATGATCTGATTAGGGTCCAACTTAAATTACAAAAGAATTATGAAGAAGGAAAAAAAATATACAGTAAAAACTTACAACTACTGTACTTTAGTTCCTATGTACTTACTCCCCCGGTTCGTGGAGAAATCAGATTATTAAAATTTAGTTTTGATAAAGAAGAGGCGTTAAAAGATAATGATAACGATTATATATATCTAGATATGGATAATGAGGACCAAATTGCGGAATTTATATTAAACAAAAATAAAAAGTTAAGCGATAGCACCTCTTACGAAGTTGGTTATATAGGAAATAATGGGAAAAATTTATTTGGTCTGGAACTAACAAAACTGTATAAAAAATCATATAATCAATTCAAACGCACATATTGCTTCGAGAATATGCGTACTGATAAACCTTACTCAGCAGACACTGCTAAGAAGTGGTTAGACGTAATTGATGGTAAAAAAATCGGTATAAATTCTATTCGAAGCAGCGTTGCATCTTACTTCCATAATAATAACTATAATCACAATGTAAAAGAAAATGTTGCTAAGAAAATGAGACACTCTACAAATATAGCCTCGAGCAATTATAACAGAATTGATACAACACCACCCAAAGATAATGAAAAACAACCAAAAACTATTAATATTAATGTAATTGGTAATAAACCTGAGTCCACTGATAAATCGCGTATGAAAAAATATTATGAGAATAATAAAGATAAGATCCTTAAGCAACAATCGGAATTTTATAAAAATAACTTGGAAAAGGTGAGAGCTAAAAAGAATGTTGCGTATCTTAATAGAAATGAATCTGAGCCACGTCAGGAGAACATAGTAAAATATAAATTGGAAAAGCGTGATGGAGTTTGGATAACGTTATTATAATAATATCACGTATATATAAATATGGAGAACCCTAAACTAAAACATAATATAGAGGTACTAAAAGACCGCTGCCATGTAGCGAGCGTGCTATGCAATAGAGCATCTATTTATTATACTAGATTCAAAAATATATTGTTATTTCCTAATCTTTTAATATCGTCTGTATCAATGATTATTAACCAAAATGGAATTGATCCACATGTTTTAAAATATTATAACACATGTGTTAACGCTATAACTGTCTTTCTTATTGCTATAATGAACCAACTGAAAATATCTGAGAATGCTGATATTTTTAAATCATCTTCTAATAGCCTATTAATGCTTTTACATGAAGTGGAAAATGCGGAGAATAAAGAAGCAGATGTTTCGACTGAATTTATTAGTAATTCTACTCAAAAATATGACATGATCATGAGCACGTTGCCTGTAATCCCTTCTAGAATAAGAGAGAAAACTAGAACAGAATATGGTGGGAAATACCATCTCCCATTAGTAATAAATGGCATTCCTAAAGTCTCTATTTCTGAGGCTGAAGTTTAAAAAAATGATTTAAGTATTATTAAATATATTATCTTTGATAATATTAAAAATGGAAATTGAAAAGACAAATGAAAAAGTTTATTCAACTAATTATTTCGCAATCAAACAACGTGAATATATGGCTAATGACCCTATTAAGTATGAAATTCATAAGAAAATTAATGCTGTTTATATTAAAAATAGATATAACAGTGAAAACCCAGAGATTAGAGAGGCTTTTAGAGAACAACGAAAACAGAACAACAGACGTTATTATCTGAAGAAAAAAGCCGCCATGCTTCAGGCTGCTGAAGTTTCCAGATAAATTTATTTTTCCTATTTCAAATTTACTTAAATATTTGAAAAAAAATGATATAAGTATTTAATTTTTAATATTATCTAAAGAATTATTTTCTAATCTAATAGTAAAGATAGAAAAATATGGAGTATGAACGTGTTATTATGACTAAATTACATTATCCAAAAGGGGAACAACGTCCAAGGATTGAATGTAAGTCATTTGTTGAGGTACAAAATTATATGAATGCCGACTCTTCTAACAATAGTTCTTTTGAATATATTATAGAGGATTCCTATTGTAAAGTTTATTTTGATGTTGAATCAATACCAGAGCAATGTAGAGATGATGAAACATCAATGCATAATATACAAATTAACAAAAAAGCAGAAGAGACAATTAACCTATTTCTTTCATTAAATAATAATTCAGGATTTAAAATTTATTCAATGAGTAGAGAGCCCAGAAAAATAATAGACTATCCAGATTCATTCAAATTTTCACATAGATATTATGTTGACTTAATATGCAGACCCGCTGAATTTGGTAAGCAATTTAAAAATTTCTTAAAAAGACAAGATGATTATATTCAAAGCATCTTTGATCCAGGTGTTTATTCAAAAAATAGAACATTAAATGTTCTTAATGGTATTAAACCTTTTAATAAAGATAAAGATGTTCATTATCCGTATGGTGCTTTTACTAAAAAGAAAATGTTAGACGATTGGCATTGTTTGTTTGCGACATATATAACTAAAGATATGAATCATATTAAATACGCTAAAGATTATGAACAAATTAATAAAGACCTTAGACCGGTATTAGGACCAATTGAAGATAAAAATATTATAATTCCGGTTATTTCTACAGAAGAAAAAGCAAAAAAATTTGAATGGGTTTCTAACTCAATTTCTAAATTTGATAAGAAAAGAGCGACAGATTTTGATTTATGGTTTAACATGCTTTGTTGTATTAAAAATTTGAGAAATAAATTGAGCATTTCAATTTCTGAAACTTATCAATTAGCGCATAGTTTTTCAAAAATAGGAGATAATTATGATTATAATAGCGTTGAAAAAAAAATGGATGAGATTATGAATAATGGGCGCGATGATGGTTATGGTTTAACATATTATAAGGAATGTTTGCAAGAAGACGACCCAGAATATTACGCATCATCTCTTAAACCAACAACTTATAAAGAAGTTAAAGCTGAATTTGAAAAAGAGAATTTTTTGATTAAAAATCCTGTATGTTATGCTTCAATTATAAATGGAAATGTATATTTTAATAAAAAAAGTGAGTTTAACTGTATCCACGAAGGTAAGAAATATATAAAACATGTTCCAAATTTAAAAACGGGTGAGATGAATAAAAAGACTTTTGAATTTGTAAAAGATTGGTATAAAGATGAGAATAAGAAAGCCTTTGATGAAATAAAATGGACACCACCACCATTGAAATGCCCAACAAACATATTTAATTCGTGGGTTAATTTCAAATATTCAGAGATAGAGACTATAGATGATGGTAATGACTATGTCTCTATTTATAAAGAGTTTGTATTAAATTTATTTGGTGATGAAGAAATAGCAAATTATATTCATGCCAGATACGCAGCGCGATTTCAAAAACCAGCATATAAAACAAAAGTGTGTGTTGTATTGTATTCTGAAGATGAAGGCGTTGGAAAAAATACTTTTATTGAAGTTATTTATAAATTGTTAGCAGATAAAGGCATCCAATTGGACAACGCAAAAAAATTATATGAAAATCATTCCACTTTTGAAGAAAAAAGATTATTTATTTGTATTAATGAGGCACGAGGTGCTGATAATTTTGAGAATGCGGACACATTGAAGACCCGTATTACTGAAGACACGTTAAATGTTAATCCCAAAAACATTAAACCTTATTTAATTGATAACCTTTGTGATTATGATATGACAACAAATAATATCAATGTTATTAAACTTGATGATAACAGCACGAGAAGATGGTTTATGACAGAAACAACTTCGTATTATGCCGGAAATACAGATTTTTTTACATGGTTCCATAAAAATATAATTAATAATGAAGTAGCTTTAAAGCAAATTTTTGATTGGTATATGTCTTTTGATATTGATAGTGTAATTACAACCGGAAATTTTCAAAGTGATAAAGATAAACCTGTTAGCAAAATTACAAGTGAAGTAAAAGCAATGAACAGAGATAAGGTTCTGTATTTCTTAGAAGATTTTGCAAGGTCATTGAATACTGATAGCCGAAAAATATCGAATAAAGATTTATTCAGTGAGTGGGTTGATTTTAGCAAATTTAATAATTACAATTACAATATGAACAATATTCATTTTGGTAAAAAGATTTCTATGATTAGTAAGCAAATTCAAAAGACATTAGGTATGGAAGCAATTAAGAAAGATTTAAAACATAGTACAACAACAATTTACCAAAAGCCTTTAATGGAATATATCAAATATCTAAACGATATTTCAAAATAATTTGGGGGACTTGGGGAGATAAAATTGCTTTTTGGGGGGGATAAAAAATTTAAGTCCCCGAAAAATATTTTTATATTTTAACCATAATATGCTTTGAATTTGTATATTTTGGGGGTATATTATATTATTTTGGGGACTTAGGGGAGATAAAAATAAAAAACAAAATATTAAAATAATAAATAAAAAAAAAATAAAATGGTTTTTGGACATCCCCCCCTCCCCAAGTCCCCCCCTCAATTTAAACCGGGATCTTCCTTGCTTTTTAACATTTTGGGGTGTTTTTTGGGGGGATAAAATTTAACCCCCCAATTTTTATAGTTCCCCATATTCCTTTAAGATATTAGTCAACCCTTCGCCTATCACTTCATTATTATCGTTAATTAATATAGGGAAACGTTTTACTTTATATTTTTTATAAACCACCTCATTTTGTGTTAAATACTCAGAGATAGTTTGACAATCACCGCAGCCATCTTTGGTAATAAGTAGCATCATACTATGAATATATTATATATTATTTTTATACATATGCTTCTGTTTTAGGACGGGTTTTAAATTGCCCTGAAATTTTACTTAAAGACTCCTTCACCTTATCAGCAGAGCTTAAGCCGCTATCTACAACTTTTGATGCCTTTCCAACACTCTCATCAAATTTATCAGTGTATTTATTAAATTTTTGGGATGCTTCAGAATCAGCTCCAAATATACCACCTACTACCATTTGAGCAGGGGATTTTACTTGCCCTGAAATCTTCTTAACTTTTTTCAATCCTTGCCCAATTTTACGACCAAATTTGAGTCCCTGTCCGATTCTACGAACTAATCCAGGACCGTAGCGCATTGCTAGAGAGGCTAATCCTGTTGCTAGACCTAACATACTTTTATAATGTTTTATAAAAAAAAAAATCAAATTTTAAATAAAAAATTTTGCTTTCAATTCTTGTATAAAATTCCCAATTAATATAAAAATATCATTCAATATTTCAACAATTTTAAATGATTCATTAATTTCTGTTTTTTCATCAAAAAACGACATGCTTATGTTATAATCAGTTAAATTTGGAATAATAACACCATGCTCATTTGTAATATAAATGTTAAAACCTTGGATAGATTTGCTATGTAGAAAAATTCTATGTCTATCTAAAACATCTCCTGTAGATGAATAAGATATTAGACTATAGGGAGGTACGTTTATGGGCACTGTCAATATAATCTGAGACTCATTAAACGCACCATCTTCGTCTTGATCTAGATTATTTAAGCTAGCGTTTATCATAGTAAAGTCGGCATTAATTATATGTATTAATAGAGTACTATCCCCTGATACATTAACAATAGAATTACTATACACGCCTTGCGATGTTATTTCAAAATCAACATTATCTAGTAAGCTCAAGAATTTGCCAGAGTTAATAGGTCTAATAAAAACACTTGATTGTGATATATTTTTATAAAAAATTTTATTCCTCATGTAATCATAATTACAAGTAAATAAATCAGAGTGTGCTGTTTTTAATATATTTACAACGTCCAAAATTCTTGGATTTCCCTCACCTAAACTATATACAGTTTCAGCACCATCCACAATAACAATATATTTATCATTATAATTTTGTTGTAGAGAGTACCAATTTTTAATGCAAAAAAAATTATTAATTTGTAAATACGCATTCTCATCTAAAACAATTCTATTAGATGGTAAATTTACTCTGTAATTGTTATTAGCATTTAGTTGGTCATTCTTTGTATTTATATGAAGATGATGAATATTCATTTTACTTATTTATGAGATATATTATCTCTTATTTTACCAGTCATTAAATGATTTATTTCACGGGTATCATCTCTAAAAACCGGTTTCTCTTCAAAAACGTTAAATTTAATAAAGAATCTGTCTTTGGTGTTTAGTGTATTATCAATGTTATTGACCTTAGTGTAGTCTTCAAATCTCAAAGCAATTTTAAGGACTAATGAATTCGATTGAAACATGTTTTTAGCAGGATATGATATAGCAAATTTATCAAAATGAATAACAGAATTCACATCACCACAATGAATAGAAACGTGGTTATCATTATCAGTAGTGGTAAAGTTTTGGTCATTCATATCAAAATAAGGTGCCATCACTTCAAAATGTTTCATATTATGATGTACAATATGGCATCCTATAGTAGAAATCTGCACCCTTTGATTTTCATTAAAGTTTAATTTTTGTGGTATATGCCATTTAAAAAATATTTCATTATTTACAACTGTACAAGTTGCCTCACTGCCCCAAAAAGTGTATTCTGCATTTTGAACACGTCTCTCAATATTCATTTATTAAAAGCATAGAAAAATTTTTATTCAATATTAATAGACCCTTTTTGTTCCATAATCTCTTTCTTCATTTCTTCAAAATTTATAGAAGGTCCCCCCTTACCTTTAGGGGCTAAATAATCAATACAAGCCATATGTAAAAAAATATCAGGTACTCCTGGATATTCCGCTTTACATTCCTCAACAAGCGCTTTTAATTCCTCTTGATTGATTGGTTTGTTTTTTTCATTTTTAATACGTCGCGCATTTCCCATTTTATATATTTATGAGATTTTAATTTTTAATTTAAATCCGATAATCTGTCCTCAGTCAATAAAAGTTTATCAAAATTCATTTTGAACCGGTGGGATTTATGCGTATCTGGGTGAATATCTATAACTAACGAGTTTCTGGGTTTCTCTGTAGCATGTAAATACATCTCGCTAAAATCTTTACGGTTTATATAGCCTGATACTTCATCATAAAATTTCTCTAAAACCTCTCGTGTATCACCATATTTAAAAATTTGGTAAATATCAACGTTCTTTCTAATCACAGGTCCTATAGATTTTAAGTACTGCGTAGTGTATATTAAACTAATTTGTTTATGACGATGCTTAATGGTCAATTTACTCACTAAATCTGAGCCGTTTTTTTTGAAAACATTAGGGTCTGATATCATATCATCAAATATAATAAAATTAGCAGGAGGGTGATTATATCTTAATTTTGGTAATTCCTCAGGAGCCATAAAATCGTGTCTTTCTAAAATATTTAAACTGTCATCATCAATATTTTTATATTTAAGTGCCCTTTTATAAGCTTTAATGTATTCACGCCTTTCTTCAATATCATTTTTCACTTCTTCAATATCATCTAAAACATCTTGTAAAATTTCGTCTGAATATTCAGTATATATGTCATTGCTATCTAAATGCTTTAAAGTCAAAAATATAGGGTTATAGGGGCTATCAGCCGTTGGTGAGAATAAAATAATACGTTGAGGAATAACATTGCCGTCACAATCTTGTATGGGGTATTTTTCATAATTTTTTAAATGCTTGACGACGCTATAGGATTTACCACTATTCTTAGAGCCAACAGATAAAAAACAATGATATAATGGAGGTAATGATTTATTAATACTACGAGGGGGTGATTTTTTATTACAATTTGGAGGCTTATTATCTAAATTTTTTAATTGTTTTTCAATAATCATTTATTTTAATATTATATTTAAAATCTCATCATTGACATGCTTTTCTGATATTCGTTAATTTGTTTATTTAATAATTTTTCTTCAATTAGTTTATTTGAATTATATTTTAATAATTGTTGATAATCATAATCTGGTTTTTCTATTTGTTGTTTTTGTTTGGGTTTCCGTTTTACTATTATTTCTTCCTCCTCCTCTGAACTGCTTTCATAAACGATACGACGGATTACTTTTTTTTTAGGTTTCCTTTTTTTCTCTACTATTTCTTCTACTTCTTCTTCCTGTTCCGGTGTCTGTTCTTCCTCTTTATCTAAATTATCTTCTACTAATTTATTAACAACCGCGTCTCGTTTTTGTTTCTCTTTCATATATTTTGATAACTCCTTTTCTTTAACTTTATCATAAATTATTTTTTCCTTCTTGGTTTGCTGTGATTTCTCATTAAGTTTTTCTTTTGCTCTTTCACGCATTAATCTTAATTTTTCTAATGTTTTTTCATCAGGTTTCCTACCGTTCTTGTAAGGTTTTCCCTTGGAATTTAAAAGTGGTTTATCATTGATTTCATCATCCATGTTTTAATGTATAATGAGAAAAAAAAATTCTTAAAAAAATCTTTGTTTTTACTTTGGAATAAAACTGTCTTGTTTGACAATATCCCTTATATATGATACTGTAGATTGGCTAACATGAAAAGGGGAATCCCTATTGTTATAACCTATGGTCGGACCCGCTTTAACTTGATCATATGGTCTGCTATCATACGCTATATATTTTGATGACTTTAATACATTGTTTAAATCATGATTAAATGGTACTTGTTTATCTTTCCTAAGATAACCAAATTCATAATTGTTAACAGATAGATCAATTTTATCAGTAGAAGCCTTAATAGATTCATCATAACGAGATTTTTTCAAATTACTTTTTAGCCTAGATTTTTGAAGATACATTTTTATTTATATTTATAAAAAAATTTTATAAAACTTTTTTTTTTATAGC
>Ga0222719_10005939_pt1 | contig 10437 bp, 13 predicted proteins | sample C33_34DmetaG_FD_165039 | JGI IMG/M metagenome (GOLD analysis project Ga0222719, IMG submission 165039) | Estuarine water microbial communities from San Francisco Bay, California, United States - C33_34D | ecosystem: Environmental > Aquatic > Marine > Unclassified | place: USA: California...
CGTGATGAGTTGTTGAAGAAAATTGACAATATTAAAAACAACAACTATGACCACTGCGAAGATGCAGACATAGACTACAAAGACAAATACTCCAAAGACATTGAATACATGTCTATGGAGTTAGATTGTGAGCTTGATAGAATTAGAAAAAGACGGGCTTATTAGTTCCCGTCGTCTTCGTAGTCGTTGTTGGCGAATCTCTTACCGCCTCCTTCCACAAAGCCATCAGGGTATCTCGCCCTGAGCTTCCTCACGTTCTCTTCTGCAACGTCTGATAGATCAATATTTAAATTGTAAGCAGCCATGGCGACGTAATAAAGAATGTCACCAAGCTCTCTTTTAGCATCATCTTTTTCTAACATCTTACCATGGAACTCACTCTTCTTGATGAGTTCACAATACTCACCCGCCTCACCCGCAATCCCAAGAGCCCAATTCAGAGCAGCTTGGGAGTAAGTAAGGTTAGGGTTAGCAGTTCGCTTACACTCTTTCTGGAATTGATTGAAGTTCATTATTGATCCATTTGTAAGTTTTCTCAATACCTTCTCGGAGAGACATAGACGGAGCCCAACCGAGCTTTTCTTGAATGAGCCTATTGTCTGAGTTTCTACCCATCACACCAAGAGGCCCTTCGACGTTGTTAATAATACACTCCTTGCCAGAGATTTCTATAATCATTTTCCCAAGATCGTTGATGGATATCATCTCCTCAGATCCGATGTTAACCGGACCCGTAAAGCTTGAATTCATGAGACGTTGGACAGCCTCCACACACTCATCAATGTAGAGGAATGAGCGAGTTTGGGTGCCTGGACCCCAAACTTCGATACTACCCTCAGACTGAGCGACCTTACGGCACAGAGCAGCAGGGGCCTTTTCCTTACCACCATCATAAGTGCCTTCAGGGCCGAAGATGTTATGGAATCTGGCAATACGGACATCTAAGCCATAGTTTCTTGAGGCTGCTAGGAATAATCTTTCACTGAACAACTTCTCCCACCCATACTCTGAATCGGGATTAGCAGGGTATGCAGAGTCCTCAGAGCAGAGAGGGTTATTAGGGTCTTCCTGGTTGTGGCTCGGATACATGCAAGCAGAGCTAGAGTAGAAGACCTTGGACTTCCACTTAATAGCGAACTCAGCGCAGTGAAGATTGATCAAGCCAGAGTTACGCATCACGTTGAAATCATTTTCACCCGTAAAAATGTAACCCGCACCACCCATGTCGGCGGCCAGTTGATAAATCTCATCTACGTCCCTGTATGTATCTCTTAGAAACCCCCAACTGTCATCCTTAGTGAGATCCAGTTGATAATAATAAGTGTAGTAATCATCTGAATACTCATTACTAGGCTTAATATCAACTACAATTACCGTATGACCTTCGTTCTTAAGCTTACGAGCAAGGTGATGACCAATAAAGCCTGCTCCACCACAAATTAAGATAGTCTTCATATTAATCTTTCTCAAATACAAAACAACCAACACCATATGCTTTATCAGTATATAAGATATCAGTCATGTTGTGTGGGTCTTCCTTAACCCATCCTTCCCCTACTAAACGATAGCAATACTCTTCAACAACCGAAGAGCCCTTAGTTAGGTTCCTAATACCTTGCCAGTCATAGTTCTGATGATACTCCTGCCATACGTGCTTACCGTATGGAACAGTAAGGATTATCTTGCCTCCATCCTTGAGAATGGAAAGTGCTTTCTCGTAGCCTTTTCTGTCTTCTCCGTCTCTGTATTGGAGATCCCCTTCCGTACATTGCGGAAAATGTTCCAAACTGGATATGAACATTACACAGTCAAACTTCTCAGGGATACGCATTGTTACAAAGTCCCCTCTATACTTCCCGCCTCTAAAGTCTGCCACCTCATGAGTAGCTTCAATCTGGTTGAAAGCTTCCATTACTAAGTTATGAGAAGGAACATGCGTAGGTATGCCTCCAACGTCTAGAACTTTAGATCCAGGTCTATCTTTAAGATACTTTATCAGCATCTCTCTAGCAAAGATAGATTCTACAGATCTTTCAGAACCGTATACGTTTTCTATAGTATTATGCATAGTGTTTTGGGGTTAGGATAAGGAATCCTTGATGTCTATGATCCCTAATGAAGTTGTGAGAATCGTTGAAGAGATCGGTACCAGGAGTGATATCCTTCTTACCATACTTCTCTACAAATTCAGCATTGTAAAGCTCGAAAGGACCATCTTCGTATAGTTGAAGATCGTCAATGATGAATACATCCCCGTAACCCTTTCTACTACTGTGAATTAGCTGTAGCTCTCTTACCAGAGGCATGTGCAGGCTTTCATCTTCTTTCAGGTGATCATAGTCGTTGAAATGAAAATCGGCTCCTGGGAAGTGAGCATCTAACCAAAACAAAGTGGGCGAAGGTCCAAGCTTGTTTAGAACTTGCTTTAGCCCTTCTAGTGAATTATCGTTGAATAAGGTAACTCTGTTGTCGCCCTTAAACTTGTTCTTGCACTCTTCGAACAGTTGAGGCATATACTCAATGCTAAAAAGAGATTGGAAGTCGAAGGAGCAAGCAAAGCCTAACCCCTCCCCTCTACCTGTTCCAGTCTCTACGAACTGAGTGCATCCAAAGCTGTCAATGTAGTTCTTAAGATTGTGTTTGTGTAACTCGCCCATGCTTTACCCTCCAATACTCATAAAGATCAGACATAGTCTGTTCAATCGAAATAACAGGCTCCCAACCAGTCATATCATAAAGCTTCGAAGTATCTCCGTGTTGGTAGAAAATATCATGTGGTCTCCAGAAAGGCTTGTGAATAACCTTCTGAACAGACTTTCCATGAATATCAATTAACATATCGGTGAAGAACTCCATCTGACGAGGAATAGAACCGCATACGTTAAATACCCTACCATCCGAAGCCTCACTCACCATAAGGTAATAGTAAGCTCTAACAGTGTCTCTTACATCCATTACAACGCGAGTAGTGCTTAGGTTTCCTACCTTTAGCTGGGTGATGTCGTCATTGCTGGCAAGTTGGTAAGCGTCTGATGAAATCGAGAAGGTCTTACCTCTCCTAGGGCCAGTATGGGAGAAGGCTCTAGTAATAAACCCTCTGATCTTGTTATTAGTGAATCTTTCCTGAAGGTAAAGATCAATAGCTGCTTTTGAATTACCGTAAGGATTAGAAGGTAGGATTGGGTCATCTTCCTTTAGCTTTCGACCATCCTTTCCAGTGTTGCCATATACCTCAGAGGTTGAGCAGAACATGAATTTGGTCTGTGGGCTGTTCGCAATAACAGCTTCAATGAGGTTAATTGATCCCATTACATTAGCATCAAAGGTTCCTACAGGGTCCAAGAAGCTAGTTGGAGGGTGTGACTGAGCAGCGAGGTGGAAGATGCCATCATATTCCTTAGAAGATACGATATCATTCATTCTCTGACGATCAGTTAGGTCTCCGTATACAAAGTTTATTAGTTCGAAGTTCTCAGTAGAAACTACATCAAGAATGTCAGTCTCCATGCCGTTGCTACCGCGAACAAGACCATCAACTTCATGACCTTCCTCAATTAGTAAGTTTGCTAAGTGTGGTCCTGCAAATCCAGTAATGCCGGTGATTAAGTATTTCATCCTTTTATAACGCTATTTTTTCCTATAAAGTCTAGTTTCCAATTAGTTGAAACTGTAAATCTATGACCAGTTTCAACGACTGGTCTTTTCAGGAGATACCTATTGCGTGATAGGTTAAACACTACTCCATCAAGAAACTGATGAACTGAACTCTCTATACAATATAACTCTTTAGCTTTCTGAAAGATCAGATACCAGTCTGGGATATTATAGCCATCGATAGGCTTAACTTCTACAATTTTATAATTAACATCAGGTATAGTCGCAACTTCGTTTCTTGAATCTGTGTTATGAACCACAGCATAAGGCTCATCTTCGGTTAATTCAAGATAATTGAAAAGACTCAACTCTTTGTAGTAATTTCGAGTCCAAGAAAGCTTGTTCTTTTCATCAAAAGGAACCTCGGCCAACCGATATTTGCACAACTCAAAGTTCTCATTGAATCTTTGAGCAGTTGAGTGTGGTCCTCTATCAGCTAAATTTAGAACCTTGTCATAATCATCAAACATTGGCAGAATCTTCATAACATCAGACCTCAACCAATCCGAATGTAATGAATCATCTGACAGGATAATGGGTTTGACGTAGTCAAAGTATTCTAGTGTTGGAATAAATTGCTTTCTAGCAGGCCAATGAACTTCATACCCTCTATCCGCATACCACTTTGCAATAGGAGCACATACAAAAATATCACCGTAGGCTCCCGGCTGAACTAGCAATGCTTTCTTCATTTCTTTATCCAAAAAGAATTACCCTGACCGTTTCCGTGTTCATTATCGAGACCAATGGAGTGTAGGTCGAAATCTTCTAAATAATCTTCAAGATCCTCCTTATAACACTGCCCCTGATAAGGCTCCGCATCCCAAGGCTTGATAAAATCTTTTGTATAAATTTCTAAAAATAGTGAATTACAGTTTTTTAAGGGAGACCCCTTCAACACACTGAGTTCAGCCCCTTGAACGTCTACCCATAACAAGTCTATACCACTCTCAGAAAAAAGAGAGTTAAGCGTCACACAAGGCAGATTAAGTACGCTTTTTATTTGAAAAGGGTGTCCGTGTTTATCTCCTTGAAATTTTAATAAAGATCCACTTCCCTCTCCACCGTTGCCTAGCTCATAAAATTCAACAAACCCATCGGAATCAGATACAGCTTTGTTGTATAGTTTCACTCTACTATTACTGCCATAGTTTTGTTTTAAAACATCAAAATGCTCGGGAACAGCTTCAAATGCATGAATAATGACATTAGTGTAGTTACTAAGAAGTCTTTGTATTTCATAACCGTGATAAGCTCCGACTATGACTATATTCTTAATGTCTTCTGATTCTTTATCAATTGCCCTATGGAATGAAGATTCAACATCCTTCTGTATAACATCATAGGCGTTTCCCTGTGGGTAATGGTAAGTCATATCAATTGCTCCTTAAAATCTTTCCATATAATTTCTGGCGTTAGCTGGGAAAGAATCTTTCTATTTTCAGAGTGCTCTTTCCAAAGTTCTTTATAGTCTGGTTGAAGCGTAAGGAGTGTTGTCCCTAAGTCTTCATCGTCTTTTATTTCTATAATAGACCTCGGACTATAGAGATGTCTCTGCCCTTGACGGTCAGTAGAGATTAGGATCGAACCCACAGCCATTGCATCAAAGATTCTCCAACTATTCCTATCCATACCCGTTGGATTTAGTCCAATACGATAATTAACCATCATCTCTAGATTATTGTTAACTCTCGATACGGAAAACTGTTTTACCTGATCTCCAAAGTATTTACTTTGCCAGTCTAAGCTTATGTTGCTGTTTGTAAAAACAACTCCACCAGCATAAGGTATATTGTTATCCTCAAGGCTATGTAACCACTGGTATCTTTGATTGTATATCATGTCACCGGGCGCATACTCTGCTAAAAACCTAGGATCCGCAGGGGCGTTACCCTTATAGGAGCCTATAAAAGTAGGAGAGACAGCCATGTAGGGTATTGCATTCTTTGCCCTGAAAATGGGAAGATCTACACTTGCTATATTTTTTAAGAATAAGAACGGGATCACGGGTAATCCCACATTCTTTAAATTGTCCGGTCTAGTGTGACTCTCTTTGAAAGATACTTTTCCGTAGGCTACAGCCTTATCTTTTAATTGATAGTAAGCAACATCAGGGTCAAAGTGATCCCAACTATCCTCACCATCAAACAGCAGGATAGAGTCCGCTATCCCCTCATACTCTTTGTTATAACTTGGGCTTATAAATGCCCATTCAAATCTCTCTCCTTTCTCAGGCTCTCCAACCTTAAGATTGAAGCCTAACATACGAAGGCCCTGCTCTACTCGGTAGGCATGATTATCCCTACCTCCTATAAAGTTAACTCTCACTATTTCCTAGTCCTAAAGAGGTATGCATAAATCGGATCACTTATGTAGACCTCATTGGTTAGTAGAGGCTTCAAACGCATTGAGTAATCTTTATCTTCTCCCATGTTTATTTCAGGGAACTTAACTTGCAAAGCTAATTCCCTTTTGACAGGGTTAATATGGTTGGGATTTCTGTAGTAGTTTCTAAGCGATGGGTGTTTGCCGTTTGGCTCATCAAACCACTGATTAAAGCGTAGGGAATGGTAAGTTAAACCCCTGAGAGAGTAATCCTCATAATGCAATAAATGTATACCCACGACATCAGGAGATGTTTCCACCGCTTTTAAAATACTGGACACATAGTGATGAGCTACTATATCATCGTCATCAACAAATGAAACATACTCACCTTTAGCCATATCCAATAAAGCATTACGCTTACTACCTATTGACTGATTAAGATCGCCTTCAAACACTAATAACTCTACATCATCAGCGATTTGACCGTTTAGAGATCTTTTAAGCCTTTTAAGGTAAGAGGCTCTAGAAGGCATCGTCGGAACTAGAATGGAAAGTTTCATATCTTTAATGGAATCCTGTTCATCGTCGCTTGCTCGCTATGCCCGTCAGCTTGATAGAATATGGGATCGGTGACTGCGTATACGTTATACTCGCTCATTGTCTCCGCTATGGGATCATCAACACCTCCCACTGGGCGATCAATATGCTTAACTAGTAAATTTTTAATATGATCCCTATAACGTTCCGACAAGTAAATTATGGAATGCATACTTAGCATATTATAGACAGAGTTTACCGCTGGGTTAGAAGTGGTTGTCGCAACGACCCCGTAAGGAATTGTCATACCCTCTAACCTACCATAAATACTCACACCTAAATATAAAGCATCAGCGTCATCAGGGATTTCAAACTCCTGATCGATGTTAACAGATGATCCATTCAAGACCTTAATATCATCCTCCAACAATAAACAAGGCAATGAGAGAGATTCTAGTGCTTGAAGATGTCCTTTTGCAACTCCGACAGTGTAAGGTTTGGTTATACCACCATCATAACGTTTAAAGCTCAATTTGGAACTATCCAGTAGTAGCCTTGTTGCAGCATCTCTTTCTGGATACTTCTCAGAAGTTAAGTATGCGACATCTAAATCTTTAATTCGTATTTTCATTTAAAACATCCGCAATTCGCTTTAAGTTTTTGATAGATATGTTCTCAAGGTAATCTATCATTTCCATCCCTAGCCTACTAAACCAATCAGATTTAAAGGCTCCTGAATTATCTGAGGTGATTACGTTTAAACCCAGACACTTTGCTTCCACTAGCAGGCGACAGCATGTTTCTCTAGCTATTGGAAAAAATACAAGAGCCGAGTAATTTGAAAGAGATTCTAAAAAAGAATAATAATCTTTATTACCTATCAAATCGTAATTTATCTTCATGTTATCACAAAACTCTTTGGCTTGCCTTGTGTTTTTTATCCAATTACCAGAGTTAAGAACCGCAAACTTACTATTTTTCTTAGGAGTTTTTCTAAGGAGATTGGATAACACATTTAGTTCCTCTTTAGACCAAACACTACAATTCAAACTTTCGAAGTTTCCTTCGATGTTATTTAACCTGAATACATTTAAGTGATCTTCAGTTTGGACAAATGTTACTATCGCATTTTTATACAGATGCCTATTAATAATTTCGTTTGAGGGAACCAAAGATCCTTCAAACCTCCAAGGGTGTCTAGTGTGGTGAAACTTGTAATCATGCTCAATGATTACGTATCTACAGTTTTCAGCTAAATAGTCTATCTTGTGCTGCGGCAGTAGAGAGATGTTGGACAAAATATAGAACTCACCCGCTACTGGTTCGAAGTAAGGACTCGTAACCACTTTAAAATTAAAATGCTTTATGATCGTGTCGTCAACTCTTTCAGCACCTCCTGGGGATTGATCAACTAAGAAATCTGTCACAAATGTTGCGGTCATACGTATCTCGCCCCTGGTCTTTCAAAAATGGCTGCTGGATACACTCTATAGTATTCGTGAATAATATTCTTCTTCATCCCCTCAGCTAACGAGTGAGCGAAGCTTTGATTTCCGTAAAACTCATCACACCCAGCAATTACTCTTGCTAATTCAAGGATGGTTTCAGTCTTGTAATGTTCAATTTTAACATCAAAAGTATATTCCACAATCTCGTGTTCTTTTTCAAAGCCAACAAACACACAACGATCTTTTATCTGAGGCAGTGTCAACTCCCAGAATTCGTGATTGCCATGCACCCTAGGAGATCTTGAGATAACAATTTTCTTATCCAGAATTATAGGCTCCACTCCAGTTATCCAGGGTTCGTTTCTATGTGTCTTAGACAGGTTGAAACAATCTAAATGAGAGTCTGAGAGGTTATTAAACTTAATATGATGTCTAAACTGATCCAAATCATAATCAACCTTCTGTCCTGACAAAGGCTCAACTGAGCTAATGTAAGGTTGAAGCTCAAGCAAGGGCTTCAAAGACTCTATCGTTTTAATATTAAGTTTAGTTCTCGTCTTATGCATCCATCTAACATAAGGACTGCTCTCACCGCCTTCCGGGTCTAGGTATAGTTTACCTCCACCTAAAGCTCTAATAGTTGGAAGCGAAAAGATTATATCACCTATATCTCCACTATGTTTGAACGTTTTCATCTTGCAACTTGTATTCTGTGTCCTTCATGGCTTGAAGATAAAGATCATAACGAAGATGAGCTTGCTTACGACCATCAAACAAGTCTTTAGTTCTATCGTGTAGATTCTGACCAAGCTCAATACGGTGCTTCTTGTCCTTGCAAAGCTTAGTAAGGATCTTCACCCACTCAGACTTCGGAGCATCAGGATCAATAAGATAACCTGTCTCTCCGTTGATTATAGTCTCATCGTAACAGCCTACATTACTAGCAACCAATGGAATCTTGTAACGTGAACACTCCGCAACCTTGATGTCCGACTTCGAATCATTGAAGTTGTTCATCTGTAGAGGAGCTATTGCAACGTCCATATCCGCGTAGTAACGCCCGTAAGCGTCTGGGGGTAGTGCGTAGTGTATGTTGTAGTTTTTCTGCCCCTTGAAGCCTCTCAGAAGCTGCTGCATGTATTCAGGCCACACCTTCGCTTCCCAACCAGTCTTAGGTTTGTTAGGGTCAGGTGGTGGGTGACCATAGAAGTTCCATTGCACATTCTCTCTACCTACCTTTTGGTTAACGAGGTGTGGGATGGCATTGAAGACCTTTACGTCGCCTCTGTGGTGAATACCTGCTGCGTAACCGATGCGTGTAAACTTTCTAGTTGTCTTAGGATGATTCCACGAAGGTAACTTGTAATCTAAAACATTCTTAACGACAGCAAGACACTTACCTATGAACGGTCTAATTCTTTGTGCAAACTTTACTTGAGTGACAGTAACTAAGTCTGCATTGTAGTAGCAGAACTTAGTAACCTCGTCTAACTTATTATCCTTGTAAGTATCATATAGGTGGTGCTCTTCATAAAGATCTGTAAGTAAGTCGTCTGTATCGAAGTGGACAAACTTACCAAGCTTCTTTGCAATACCGATAACTCGACCAGTGTAAGGACCACCATACTTCAAGATGTTCGCCACAAACACGATGTCAGCCCAATTCATATCAGTGAGCTTGTCCTCCGGTGGCGCGTAATTCTTAGCGGCATCAACCTCTAAAGGATTGTCGTTGAACCTAATCTCAACCTTATCTGCAAGTTCTTCTTGCATCATCTTCATGGGAGATAATTGCCTGTAATAGCTACAGCCTCCATGATTTGCATACACGACTAAGATCTTCAACTTTCGCATAGGCATATAATAGTCCTATGTATAAAAAAAACTAACCCAGATCCGAAGACCTGGGTTAGAAACTTCATCTAGACTACACGTATTGTTTTTTACTCTGCCGCTTTCTGCTCTCCTTCATACGCTTCCTTAGAAGCCTCTGAACTGTGTGCAACACCTATCGCTCGACCCAGCGAGACCACAGCATCCTTCAGTTCCATCTTACCATTTGCAGGCACAGCAGAGACCATAGCGTCCTTGTAGTGCTTTCTCTTTCGACGCGAGAAGAGAACTCCCAAACCTTCGAGAGCAGCGACACCCGGCCAAACAGCATTGGCTACACCCAAACCAATACCCACGGCATTTTCAGCCCAATCCTGCTTGGGGTTGACCAGTTCAATGGTCTTTTCAGTCGGATCAACAACTTCATCCTTACCAACAATCACAAGCGTTTCACCACTCTCAGCGAGCTTATCTGCAACCTTAGGAGGAAGAAGACCTAGATCGGCAGGGACGGCATTCTGCTTATTTTCTTCCTTCACATTGCTGATAGTGGTGACAACCTTGTCTCCAAACACACGCTCCAACAGGGAGCACGATGCACACGACATCCCCAGCACTGCGGCGAGCAGTGCAGGGA
>Ga0222719_10005940_pt1 | contig 10436 bp, 12 predicted proteins | sample C33_34DmetaG_FD_165039 | JGI IMG/M metagenome (GOLD analysis project Ga0222719, IMG submission 165039) | Estuarine water microbial communities from San Francisco Bay, California, United States - C33_34D | ecosystem: Environmental > Aquatic > Marine > Unclassified | place: USA: California...
GATCGAGAGGACTCAAGACTTTCACCCCTCTATAAACACTCTGCAAGTCATCAACGCAAGGAGAAACGATGACTTACTACTCAACTAAAACATACGGACACAACATAGGACTATCTGCGGTGTTCAGGCAACCCAACGCAGATCACTCACACTGCCACCTACTGCACGGATACAGCCTGGCATTCAAATTCACGTTTGGTTGCAAGGACCTAGACAACAAGAACTGGGCAGTGGATTTTGGAGGACTCAAACCTCTGAAGGCATGGCTAGAAGATCACTTCGATCACAAACTCGCACTAGACAAAAACGATCCACACATGGAGAAATTCCAGGAGTTGGAACAACTTGATCTGGCTGAGATAAGAATATTTGATGGCGTAGGTGCTGAGATGTTCGCCAAACATGCATTTGAATTCGCTGACAAACTGATCAGGGAAAAGACTGATGGAAGATGTTTCGTGGACAGTGTGGAATGTATGGAACACGGAGCCAACAGTGCCATCTACCGAAAAGAATAACTTTATACATGATATGGTGAGGGTAGGTCTTGTAGACAAGGCCTACTACTTCCAGATCTACGACACTCCGTTGGGACACAGGTGGTTGGAAGCCCTCAAAGACAATCTCAAACAAAAAAGAGTGTTGGAGAAGAATTTCTGTTTCCTTGGCTTCGCTGATTCGAAGAGGGACCTACGGTACCTTTGTAGAGAGCTGAACAAAAGTGTCGAAAAGATAAATTCTTTCGCTTTCAACCCGCCATATGAAAAGATACATCCATTCAAGTCCGACGACTTTCAATACAGTTCAAACTTGCCCATAGGAAAATGGGATGATGGGGATATATCAAAAACACTAGGTAAGAGATTGAAACACGAGGCCTGCAACCTGTTACACAGGTATTTTGAAGAACTGCAAGGCACTGCATGGCAAATGTCAGAATATTATAAACAAGCAGATGTGGAGACAAAATACGCGATCAGGCAACTAAACAACATCTGTCATGAGATAGAAAGTTGGGTCAATGCTGACAGGAAGAAGGCCTTCGAGCCGGAATGGATGAGACCATCACAGATAACAACTTTCCTAAATGCACCAAGATTTGATCTACATGAAGAAGATTTTGAACTTTTCAAAAAAAATAGATACGATCGTGAGCTAGGGGGAGTATATCTACATTGGAGTCAGGTGGGTAAGACACTTTATGAGGTGTTCCGAGACGAACATGCTCCAAAAATGACCGACGCACTTTGCTCTGAAATAAATCATCAGAAATATTACTCAGGAGAGTTCGATGTAGAATGGGGACAGACAATAACTGAAAAGCAAGATTTCAAAAAAGAAGAAATGGATGACTACAGAAATTGGCTTAAGGAAAATAACTATGACTGGGAAGATCCCAAGTTGTCATTGGGTTACATCAAGGTAGGACAGATAGATATACAAAGAACATTTGGAACTAATGCTACGATACACGACATACACGAAACTATGAATAGTAATTTAGACATAACAAGTATTAAAACAATAACAGGTCCGTCTGTTGAAACGGATTATCCCTACACACTTGACAGTGATAACTGGAAGCATATACAGATGGAAGGGTTGAAAAGAGGGTATGAATCACGTAGTGTGCGTTAAGTGGGGTAACAAGTACCCATCCAATTACGCGAATGTTCTCAAAAGCATGGTCAAACGTCATACCACAGTGCCTTACCAATTTCATTGCCTTACAGACGACCCGAACGGATTAGAGCCAGAAATAAATGTAATTAAACTGCCAACAGACCCATGGATCAAATCTTGGTGGAGCAAACTTTGGATGTTCGCACCTGAGATTCCGTTAAAAGGTAACATTCTGTTCTTCGATCTTGATGTAGTAATATTTGACAACATAGATCTACTCTTCTCACACCCGGGCAAGTTCAACATTATAAGAGATTTCAACAGGTGCAGGGTCAAGGACTGGAAGTTATCTAACAGCAGTTGTATGCGGTGGGAGGCGGGCACGATGGATTACCTGTGGAACGAGTTCAAGGACAGGTCAGCACAGATAATGCAACAGAACCATGGAGACCAGGACTGGATAACCAAGAGGGCCAAAGATGACATCACATGGTTCCCAGACGAATGGATAAGATCATACAAGTGGGAGATGATAGGTCTCAAGGATACGAAACTACTGACCAAGGATGGCAAAAAGTTTTTCAGGAAACCCGTTGACATCAATCCAGGAAATAAAGTGGCAGTGTTCCATGGATCACCGAATCCCATGGAGTGTGCGGACCAATGGGTCATAGACAATTGGAAATGATTTTTGAGAACAAACATAACTGGCCACTGCAACACTGGCATATAGAACTTTGTTCAAAGTGCAGTCTCAAATGTCCGAGATGCAGTAGGCAGGAAGTCCCGCAAGGATTGACAAACAAAGATCTTTCATTGCAATGGTTCAAAGATAATTTCACTGGGAAACTTTTGACTGATGTAAAGAAATTAACATTTTGCGGAGACGATGGAGATCCAATATATGCAAAGGATTTGCTTAAAATCCTATCATGGTTTAGAGAAAAGAACAGCAATGTACAATTTGTTATTGTCACCAACGGCTCATACAAAACAAAAGCATGGTGGGAGGAACTAGATGGCATACTAAACGCAAAAGATCATATACATTTCTCTTTAGACGGCTGGGATCAAGAATCAAATAACATTTACAGAGTAAACTGTGATTGGGAATCCATCATGATGGGTGTGAACACCCTTAGGAATACAAAAGCATTCAAAACATGGGCCGCTATCGCTTTCAAATTCAACGAGGACAAAATCGATCACATGAAGGATAGTGCTAAAAAGTTGAACTTCGACAATTTTCAATTAACACTGAGCACCAAATTTAACAAAAACTATCCAAGTTATCCTATAAATGATACACTACAGCCTAGTGACAGATACATTGCAACAGGAAGGTTCACTAGATCAAAAACTGCATTGACCGGGAAAAAATGGGTTGATGAATGTCTTGAAATACACACAAAAAAGTTTTACAATGTAAACACAGAGAAGAAATCAATTATTCCCTTATGCATGATTGGAAATAAAGGACTGTATATCAACGCCAAAGGAGAATTCAAACCATGTTGTTGGACAGGCCTAAGGTATGAACATAACAAAAATATATTTGCTTACATTGATTTTAATGAAAAATTAACAACGGTTTTGGACAATAACAAATGGTCAGAATTTTTTAGTGACATGTCCTCGGTAAAGGAATGCGGTGAAAAATGTTCTGTGAAAAAATGGACTTTAGAACATGCAACAAACTGGTAGAAAATATGGCGATGTAAAAGTCAAAAGAAACAATCCTAGTTTGGATGAAGTACCTGACGATTGTGGATACATGCAACGGTTCGAGTACAACGTAGACATGAACAGCAACGGCATCATGAGTGAGTGCATAGACTGGTGCCAGGAAAATTGTGAAGGCAAGTGGGGTTGGTGGTTCGAGCCAGCGGGCGAGATAGAGAATCCCAAGAACCACTGGGAGCATCAAAACGCATACATGAGTTTCGAGAAGAAACTGGACGCGACCAGATTCTGGATGAGTGTGGGAATACAAAACAGTGGCAGGAGAGAAGCATAATTACTAGTATGAAACCATTTGAAATAACAAACAGTGCAAAAGCACAGATAGAGAGATTACTCGAGAAGAACACAGGCAAGTATGCCGTTAGCCTAGCGGTGCTGGGCGGTGGCTGTGCAGGATTCAAGTACGAATGGGGATTCGCCGACACCAAGGAAAATGTCGCTGAAGGCGACCACGTGGAAGACTGGGGCACGGGCAGGTTCGTGGTAGATGAGACCTCATTGTTGTATGTCATGGGCACCAAGATCGACTGGGTGGAGGAGACCTTTGGATCACAGTTCGAGATATCCAATCCCAACAGTTCAAGCTCTTGTGGTTGTGGAGAATCATTTGGCATCTAATGGATACCGCTTTCATAATAGGCAACGGTGAATCAAGAAACATCTTCCCAATAGATAACCTAAAAGGACACGGTGTGATATATGGTTGCAACGCCATATACCGAGATCATCCCATGCTGTGTGATCACATTGTGGCCGTGAACCCTCCCATGTACGAGGAACTGGCCCAGTGGCACAACAATGGCAAGGAGTCTTCCCAAATACACGGCATAGAGGACATCAGCAAGTGGAACTACATCTGCGAGGGCGATCACGAGCACCACATACCCGAGGGACTCAAGATTTATAGGGTATGGAGGGGAGGTGATGTCAAGAAGGGTGGCAAAATAAAAACTAACGACTTCTCCAAAGCGAGAGGATCAGGTTGTAGTGCGGTGTTGATGGCCGCGGAGTCAGGCATCAAGAACATCGTCATAATGGCGTTTGACATAATGGGTGCCCAACAATGGGAGATGGACACGCCCAGCAGACTTCAGAATAACATCTACAAGAACAGTATCAACTACCCAGACAGGGCCAGCATGAAGGCCTACCTCAAGTACGAATGGATGTATCAACTTAGGCAGACTTTCAGGAAGTTTCCTGGAACAAATTTCTATTTCATCAACAGGAAAGAATACCTGGAGGGCAATCCTTTCCTGCGTTGGTACTTCGACCAACCCAACATCAAGTGTGGCATATACGCTGACCTGCAGAGATGGATCACGGGATCACGTGATGACATACGTTGGAAACAGTTATAGGGTCTTGGTACTGCTGGCGTCCAACTGATAAACCCGACGCATCTTGACACCCACTGATTGGGCGAACTTCTTGGAATCACATTTACTACACACGTGTTTGTAGTCGTTTGACGCACGTTCAGGATCCACCTTGCTCTTGGGCCTCATGAATGTCTCAGAACATGAATCACACTTGAAAACATAGATCAGGTTCTTCCTGTGGTAGTTGTGCATGGTACCCAGTTTGCTCTCCCTCTTGTACAACTTCATCGTCTTTAGGGTTTCTATGAACATATTCGTATTTAATAAATACGATTATTAGATTATGGCAAGATTAACGATAGACACAGGAACAGCAGGAAATCCAGCGACGGGCGATACTTTACGTACCGCTATGACCAAGGTCAACAGCAATTTCGCTGAGTTGGCCGGTGAACTACAGATGTCGGGCAACACCCTTTTGAGTGCTGACACAAACGGAAACATCATATTGGATCCAAACGGCACAGGACAGGTACAGATAGAAGCAGACAGGCTTGTGATCAAGACCACGAAAACGGCGACTGCCGTGGGAAACACGGGTGACGTGGCTGGTTCAATCAGTTGGGACGCAACAAATTTATATGTATGCACTGCGAACTATGATGGTTCAACAGTGATATGGAAAAAGATCACACTAGCGAGTATCTAACATGGCCCAGGAAGTAATCAACATCGGTGCAATAGCAGATGATGGCACAGGTGATACCATAAGGCGTGCGGGCATAAAGATCAACAACAACTTCACGGAGTTGTACGCTGATCCGTTGGTGGCCACCACGCTGGGCTTCAATCAGAACGAGATCAGTTCAACCGAGTCCAACGCGGACATAGTGTTGAAACCATCTGGTACTGGTGCTGTGCTTTTCCCCGCGATAAGGATCAACGACAACAACATCGAGGGCACAAGATCCAATGATGACTTGAAATTCATACCAAACGGGTCGGGACAGTTGGTCATAGACGGCACAGGATTTTCAGGCACATCGATCACGGCCAGTGACTCCGCAACGATAAACATCAATGAAAATTTAATAGTGGACGGTGATCTCACAACCACCGGAAACGTAATGATATCCAGCACCATGAGTGCTCAGTCAGGATCCACTATAGGTAACCTGACACTGGCCAATGGATCCATAACGGACTCATCCGGTGGCATCAGTTTCGGTGACGAGAACATCACCACAACGGGCACCGTGACTGCCGCAACAGGATCATCTTTCGGAAACCTAACTTTGGCCAATGGATCGATCACCGACTCATCTGGAGACATCAGTTTCGGCAACGAGAATATAACCACCACGGGGAATTTCAATGCAGGAGCAACAACATTAGGTAGTGCCACAGTGTCCGGTGCATCTTCATTTGCCGGAACGACCACGGTAGACAACCTCACGTTCAATGACAACATAATAGGAACCAGTTCCAATGCTGACCTTAACCTCACACCAGGTGGCACGGGAGTGGTCAACGTCAGTAATCTCACCATAGACTCCAGCATCAACCTCACGGACAACGTGATCAAGGTCACCAGATCCAATGACGACCTGGTGCTGTCAGGCAATGGCACGGGCTCCACACAGATTTCAAACATCGATCTAGATTCAGGCACCATTGACGACACAGTGATAGGCGCCGCCACACCGGCCGCTGGAACCTTCACCACGGTGTCCTTTACAAACACGGAGATCAACGCTGGCCAGCTCAACATCAAGGACAACCAGATCACGGTCAACACCACCAACGCTAACCTCGAGATCAGTGCCAGTGGATCAGGCAACGTCCTGATAAACGGTTTCAGTTTCCCAAACTCATATGCGGCGGGACAATTCATAAAGACGGATGCATCTAAGAATCTCTCACTGGTCACCTTCCCAATTCTGTACGTGGAATCAAACATCGCGGACGGCACGGTCACCATAACAGGTGACTCCTCTACACAGACCATAGATTCATTCAGTGCGTCAACACACAGGAGCGTGAAATATTTGATACAGATGTCGGACAGCACGGCGGACAGGTACGCATTGGTGGAGGCCAACGTCACACACGACGGGACCAACGCCTACATCAGTTCTTTTGCACGTGTAGGCAACGGTCAGGGAGATGGATCAACGGCGTATGAGTCAATAGTGTTGAGTGCGGACATATCGGGCGGCAACGTTAGGTTGCTAGGAACAGTAAATAACACTAACAACCAAGTAATAAAATTCGTGAAAAGGGTGATAAAAGTATAACATGGCACAACAGACTTTAAATGTAGGAACAAACGCAAACGACGGAACGGGTGATACTCTGAGATCCGCCATGCAGAAAGTGAACGACATGTTCACGGAACTGTACCTATCTCCACTCACAGGTGGTGACCTTGATTTCAGTGGGAACGAGATATCCGCCACAAGATCAAACGAGGATCTGGTGTTCTCACCTGCAGGAACTGGTGGCGTGGCATTCCCAGCCATAAGGATAAATGACAACAACATCGAGGGCACGAGATCAAATGAAAATATAAATTTACTGCCTAATGGCACTGGATCTGTCGTGTTCGGTGCAATTAAGATAAAAGGCACTAGCCTATCATCCGATGACTCAACAGCGATAAACATCAACGACAATTTGATCGTGGACGGAACTGCTAGTGTCACGGGCACGGCCACAGTGGGAACGTTGAATGCCAGCACAGGATCCACTATAGGTAACCTGACACTGGCCAATGGATCCATAACGGACTCATCCGGTGACATCAGTTTCGGCGACGAGAACATCACCACAACGGGCACCGTGACTGCCGCAACAGGATCAACGATTGGGAACCTGACACTGGCCAATGGATCCATAACGGATTCATCTGGAGACATCAGTTTCGGCAACGAGAACATAACCACAACGGGAACACTGGACGTGACTGGACTCACAACGCTTTCAACTTTGTCTGTCACAGGAACCACGAGCCTGGTGGGCACGACCACCATAGACAACATCACTTTCAACGACAATGTCATAGCAACCAGTTCAAACGCTGACCTGAACCTCACACCGGGAGGCACCGGTACAGTGAACATCAGCAACCTTACCATAGACTCTAACATCACTATAACCGACAACAACATTACAACAACGCAATCAAACTCAGACCTAGTGCTTTCAGCGAGCGGAACAGGATCAGTAGTGATGGCCAAGGCGGACATCAACAGTGGTGCCATCGACAACACCGTGATAGGTGCAACCACGCCGGTGGCGGCAACATTCACAACATTGGCAACCACCAGTGGAATGACCATCGATGGTGTGACCATTACAGACAACACGATTTCGTCAAATGCCTCCAACGCCGACCTGGAACTTTCAGGAAACGGCACAGGAACGGTGTCCATCAGCGGTTTCAGTTTCCCAACGTCAGACGGTTCAGCGGACCAAGTGCTTAAGACGGACGGTGCTGGCAACATAGGATTCGTGACCATTGCAAGTCCATCCACATTGAACCACTCAGAGATCGGTGACAACAGTACAACTGTGGCCACATCTGCCACTACCGTCATAGACAGTTGGTCTAGTGCTTCGTACAGGAGCGCCAAGTACTACATCTCCATATCAGACGCCACCAACAGCAGGTTCGAGATGGTGGAAGCCACGCTGGTACACGGCCCAAGTGCTGACAGCACCACGGAGGCCTACGTTACCGTGTTTGGAAACACGGGATCTTACACCGATCCACTTTGCACATTCACGGCGGACATCGATGATGGCAACGTCAGGTTATTGGCAACCAACATCACCAACGACAGCACCGTGTTCAAATTACAGAGAGTCATAATAGACCTATAATAATTACATTAGGTTTATAGAATTTACAATAAATACCCATAACAAAAAGGTAACAAAAAGGATTAATATAAAGTATGGCTAGACAGAACATCAACATCGGATCAAGTGCAAACGACGGCACGGGTGATCCGCTAAGAACAGCATTTGACAAGATCAACGACAACTTCGTGGAACTTTACGGTACGGACAACGACATCAACACCCTGGACGCGAACCTGGATGTAAGCACTTTCGCTATCACAACAGGTGTCACTAACGGTGACATAACTGTCACACCAAATGGCACAGGTAGCATCAAACTGGGTGCAATGAAATTCGTTGGCACAACAATGAGTTCTGACGATTCAACACAGATCACAATAGCAGAAAACATACAGACAACAGGAACTATGAATGTCACAGGTGCGGCCACTCTAGCAACGAGTTTGACACTAGCGACAGGTGCAACCGTCACAGGTATCTTGGACGAGGACAACCTGGGCACAGACAGTGCAACACAATTGGCCACACAACAGTCAATCAAGGCATACGTTGACGCACAGGTGACGGCACAGGATCTGGATTTTGCCTGTGATGATTCGACAACTTTATCAATAGACCTAGATTCAGAGAGTTTACAGTTCTCAGGTGGTACGGGTATCACCACAGCAGGTACAAGCAACACTGTGACCATCGCAATTGACGGAACAGTGGCAACACTGACTGGTTCACAGACCTTGACGAACAAGGTTCTGACTGCACCAACTATTAACGCGGCCACAATGACAGGCACGGTCACAGTTGACAGTATTCAAATGGAGTACAACACCATCACAACCAATGCCTCGAACGCCGACCTAGAACTAGATGCTTCGGGCACAGGAAGTGTGAGATTGATTGCACCCACAACAGCAGTCTCTACGCTGACCACAGCAGACATCACCACGACAGGAACACACACCATCACGGGTCAACTGGATGCAGAGGGTGTGAGGATCAAGGACAACACTGTGACAACATTGGCTTCAAATGCCAATCTTGAATTGAGTGCCAACGGTTCAGGTGTGGTAGATGTGAAGAATGCAATGACCACTGTTGGACAGACTATTACAGGTGACGTTGCAATAACAGGTGCAATAGATGTTGACAACATAAAGATTGATGGAAACAACATTACTTCAACCAACACAAATGGTGGTATAAGTTTAGACCCCAACGGTTCAGGTAACATCAGCCTGACTGCAACCAACGTCATCGTAAATGGGGAATTGAACGTTGGCAAACAGACAGTTGGTAACACTCTGTTCATGATGAGAGGTTCAAAAATACAACCCAACGACACCAATGACGATATTGTTTTAGAATCAAACGGAACAGGTTCAGTGGTGCTTGATCAGGTTTCTGTAACCGACAACAAGATCACAACACATGTTTCAAACGCTGACTTGCAGTTAGACACGGACGGAACAGGGTACTTAGACATTAGGACCGACACACAGACGACTGTGGGATCGGCGGGAGGTGCCAATGCACTGCCGGCTACGCCAACAGGTTACATCAAGATCAAGATTGGTGGAACACTCAGGGTAATACCGTTCTACGATCAAGCGTAGTAATAAAAAACATAGTCTTTTAAAAGAGTAAATGAGAAAGCACAGTAACGGCCGTGGTAGGCATAAAACAGCTCATTCCGAGATCAAACGCTTGGAGGAGGCCATCCGACGTGAGCAAGACAAGATCACACGTGAGAACCTACTACAGCACCTGGAACACTGGATTCGTACACAGAATAATAGCCGGTAATCGCCAATAAATACCCGTGTAAGGAGTAAGATTAATGGCAACACCAGTGTGGTCTACCACTGCAGGTAAAATTGCAACCAT
>Ga0222719_10005941_pt1 | contig 10433 bp, 6 predicted proteins | sample C33_34DmetaG_FD_165039 | JGI IMG/M metagenome (GOLD analysis project Ga0222719, IMG submission 165039) | Estuarine water microbial communities from San Francisco Bay, California, United States - C33_34D | ecosystem: Environmental > Aquatic > Marine > Unclassified | place: USA: California...
CGCAATGAGATTAGTAGGCTTAAAAGCAGTAGGAGATGGAACATTAACAGGTTTCGGTAGACTATCTTTAGTTTTTAATGGTTTAATAAGATTATTAGCCGGTCCAGCAGGTTTAACACTAGCATTTTTTGGATTATTTAATGCAATAAAAGGTATACAAGATTTAAAAGCACAAGATGCCATTCAGGAAATAATAGGTGAAGGCGCAGATGCAACTGTAGCCAAAATAAAAGAACTACAAGCAGAAATAACAAACTTAGAAGAAACCAATACTAAAATGGTCACTACATTTAGTAAGACTGGTAAACTTACTATATCATATGAAAAAGATGTAAAGGAAATAGAAAGATTAACTGGTGTTATTGATAAGTTATTTGAATCATTATCAATGGAAGACAGAGCAGAGTTTTTAGGATTCGAAGGCTTACCAGATGATCATCCTATAATGGTTACTAAAAGAGAAGCCGAGGCAGCCGCCAAAGCCGCAAAAGGATTAGCAACAGAAATAACTAACTTTATGTTAAGTTTAGGTAAAATGCCTCGTACAGATGAAAACTTTATAGGTGCAATAGAAAAACTTAAAGAACTAATGGGTGATCCTAAAACTAATGATGAAATATTAGAATACGAAAAGAATCTTAACACAATATATAGATTGTTTGGTAAAACAAAACCCAAAGATGTGGTTAAACCTTTTGAACTACTAAATGAAGAAGTTTCTAAAGTAAACGGATTACAACAATATAAAAATGTTGTAGAACAAATAAAAGAACAACTTAAACTAATGGGTATAAGTTCTGAACAAGCAGAAATACTTTTAGGAATACTAAATAAAAAAATATCAGCAAGTGAACAAATATTCTTTACTTTCCAGGAAGCAGTAGATTCTGCAGGTATGGCATTGGGAGATGACTTAGCAAATGCTTTAGTAGAAGGTGAAAGTGCATTAGATAGTTTCCAAAACTTCTTTAAAAGTGTTGTAAAAGAAGTCATAGCAGAAGCAATAAGGCTCACAGTTGTAAGAGCATTGATTAGCAGTATATTTGGTGCTTTTGGATATGGTGTAAAGTTTGGTTCAAGTAGTGATATAGCAAGTATTTCTAAAAAAATACCAGGCAAAGCAATGGGCGGACCTGTAATGGCAAACAAACCTTACATTGTTGGTGAAAAGGGTCCTGAACTTATGGTTCCAGGCAGTTCAGGCACTATAGTTCCAAATCACGCAATGGGCGGTATGACCACAGTAAACTACAATATTAACGCAATAGATTCTGCTAGTTTTCAGCAGAGAATCGCACAAGACCCTCAGTTCCTACATGCTGTAGTAACAAAAGGCGCAAACGATTTACCAAGCGGTAGGAGATTTTAATGAGTTTTCAAACAATAGTAAATAATGCCACAAACATTAGCATAAACAATATGCCAGTGACAGGTGCTGTAATGAGTAGATCGCAAAGAGTAAAAACAGCACAAAGAGGACCTTCAATATATACTTTTGAAGTCACAACTGGTAGACCTTTTGAAATGAACGGCACAAACCGTGCTATGTTGCAGGTGCTACAAACAAAAAACAGAACTACAGAAGAAGAAATAACACTCAGTGCCACAACTGGTATGGGTTATATAATGGGTTATGCAGGAACTTTAGATAGCACTCAGTTAAATGCTTTAACTATAGATAGTTTTTCCGGTAGCACACTAACTTTAGATACAAGTGCCACTAGTGGTATTATAGCAGGTGATACACTATTTGAAGTAGGTGATTATATACAACCTGCAAACAGCAGATATACATATCAGGTAAAAACTACTGTATTTGGCAGTGACATTGCTTTAGGCTTAGTAGATGTTGAACTACACAGAAACATACTACCTAGCACATCAGATGGTGGTAATAACATTGTTAGTCAAGGATTAAATGTTGCTAACAACTGCACATTTCATGTTAAATGTATGAAAATGCCGGCGTATACATTAATACCAGGAGAACTATTTACATTTGATAGTGGGTTTACATTCGTAGAGGTTATACTGTAATGGCTACTACTATATCACCAGTAGTTGGTGCAACAAACATACAAGCAGTATTGTTTATCAAGTTAGGCCCTATAGAAGGCACAACATATTATGTAGCAAACACATATAAACCTTATACAGTAGACGGAAACAGTTATACTGCATTAGGTAGTTTTATGGGACTCACAGATATCAAAGACGAACTTCGTGTAAGTAATGGAGATGTAGGTGTTTCATTTAGTGGTATACCCACAGATCAAGATTATATTAGTTTAGTACTAAACAGTAAAGTAAAAGGTGCTCCAATAGAAATAAGCAGAGGATTTATTGCGGCAGATGGCAGTTTAGAAGGAAATACAGTTTATAGAAGATTTAAAGGTGTCATTCACAACTATGGTATATCAGAAAGTAGACCGCAGTTTAGTGATGAAGCATTTCATAGTGTTACACTACAATGTAGTAACATAAACAGCATTTTAGAAAATAAAATAGCAGGAAGAAAAACAAACGAACAAGGTATGAAAGAATATTATCCAACTGATGGCAGTTGGGATAGAGTAGCAACATTGATGTCTACTGCTTTTGACTTTGGTAAAGGATATGGAGAAAACACAACAGGTAGTGCTGGTGGCGGTGGCGGTGGTGCTAATGCTAGACAACAATCAATAGCTCAAAACCGTAGATAATAAGGATGTGTAGATATGTTAGTAAGGCCAGCAACGCAGGCAGATGATGACCACATTATAGATTGTTTAAGAAAGTTTGCAGAAGAACAACCCATAAGCAAACTCAAAGCAGAAGCAAATCAATATAATGATCATCATGTAAGAAAGATTTTAGATGCTATAAGACAAAGAGGTGTCATACTTATAGCAGAAATAGACAGTGAAATAACAGGTTTATTAATGGCAGTGGTAAATCCAGATATCTGGCTACCACAGATTAAGATCATGAACGAACTTGTTTGGTGGGTACATCCAGAACACAGAAATAGTAGTGCTGGATTAAGATTATTAAAAGAATACACTAAAATATGTGAGAAAAAGGTGAAAAGAAAAGAAATACATACATTTACAATGACTCTTTTAGAAGATTCGCCTGTTACTAACATAGAAAAACGAGGTTGGTCATCAATAGAAACCAACTATGTATACGGAGTAAAATAAATGGCAGTATTTTCGGCTATAGCGGCGACATTTAACTATTTGGTGTATACAGGTATCATTATGGTGGGTGCAGGTGGAGCCGGCGCTCTATTGGCTATACAAGCCGGTGCGGCATTACTCACAGGTGCTATAGTTTATGGTGTTGGTAAAGGTGTTGGTAAGGCACTTATGCCAGATTTCCCCACAGGCAATACAGGACTTAATGGTGGGACCAGAGTTCAGTTAGCACCTAACACAGGATACAGAGTTCCTGTAGTTTATGGTCACTCATTTCAAAACGGTATAATAACAGACGCCGCAATAAGTTCTGACAATCAAACAATGACATATGTTTTAACCTTTAGTGAAAAAACTACAGGCACAACAACATTGGGCGATCTATTTTGGAACGACAAGAAGTTAGTATTTGCTAATAGCACATCACCAAATGTTACAAGCACAATAGATGAAGATGGCACAACATCAACAGATTATGCTAACAATGTAGAAGTATATGTATATGATGGCGACGGAGATAGTGCAAATGCTTTAAGGGGTAGTGTAGATGCTTATACACTTGTAAGTCACTGGACAAGCACAGAAAAGAACTCAGGCACAATATTTGCTGTGATTAAAGTTACATTTGATCCTGAAGCACAACTTACAGGTTTAGGCACAATAACAGCAGAACTCACAAACAGTTTAGATAATCCTGCAGATGTATTGCAAGATTTTTTAACTGATACTACATATGGTTGCAGTATACCTTTAAGCAGTATAGATACTACAAGTTTAGCCACTTTGGAAAGTTATTCAGATGAACTAATAACATACACTGACAAAGACGGTGCAAGTGCAACACAAAAAAGATATACTATTAATGGTATTGTAAATACATCAGAAGATTGCAGAACCAGTATAGACAGATTGCTAACTGCTTGTAACAGTTTCTTTACATATGATGCCAAACAGGGTAAATGGCGAGTAAGTGCCAACAAAGCAGAAACCACAGCATCAGCATTTCAGTTTAACAATGATAACATTATAAGTGACATTAAGTTTAGCTCAACGGCACTAACAGGTCAATATAATAGTGTGGAAGTAGAATATCCTGATAAAGATCAAAAGGATAAAAGCAACTATGTAACAATAGACTTACCAGCAAACCAAAGAGAAACAAACGAACCAGATAATCAAATGACCCTGCGTATGGAGTTTGTAAACAACAATGTTCAAGCAGAATACTTAGCAAACCAACAGTTACGCCAAACCAGAGATGATTTAGTAGTTATCTTTACAGCAGATTATACAACATTAGGTGTAGATGCTGGTGATGTTGTAAAACTATTGGAAACAGATGTTTATGGACAAAATGATAAACTTTACAGAGTTATACAATCAGTAGAAAAAGAAACTGATGATGGTATGATCACAGTAGAGTTTACCTGTGTAGAATATAATGCAGATGTTTATACAGTAGAATCAATCACAGAGTTTACACCAGCACCTAACAGTGATATTGCTTTATTTAACAGGTTAGGAACGCCTACGACGCCCACTGTTGACAATGAAAGAAGTTTACTTAGTTTACCCGCATTCGATGTCAATACAAATACACCAGCATCTGGTATCTATACCAGAGCAGAGTTATGGCACGATACACAAAGTGATATGAGTACTAAAAAACTCCTGGATACATTTAGATCACCCACAACAATAGGCACAGGCACTGAAGTAGAGTTTACAGTTAAAGGTTTAGCCAGTGGCACATACTATTATCAGACCAGAGTAGGTAATGATGAGGCATTTGGAGATTTTTCAACAACATCAAGTGCTCATAACTGGACTGCTAATGTTTTAATCAACCCTATAACTATTATAGATGGTAATCAGCCAGTTTTAGGTGTAAGTGGTGGTAACATCATAGTAAACACAGGTAGTATTGGCACAACATTTTTAGATGCGGCAGTAAATGCCAACTTAACAGCGGCTTCAAATATTGTAAATGTTCCTACATACAACTATTTTACCACAACAAGTGCCGCGGCACCCAGTGATAGTGTTTTTAACACACAGGTAGGCAGAGATCCTATCAATAATGACATCATAGTAGTCACAGACAGCGGTGATAACACCGTTCAAAAGGCTTACATACATAATGGCACTAACTTTGTAGAAAACACAAACTTCTTTAGTGGTGGATTAGTTACAGACGGCACTATAGGTGCAAATGCCATAGTTGCTAACAGTATTACAACAAGTCAGTTAGACTTTACACCAATAACAACAATAGCAGGACAAACAGGTGCTACAATAACTGCCGCACAACTTAGCAGTGGCGGGTTAAGATTAACAAACGATAGTGTAGCAACATCATTGCTTAACGGAACAGTAGATGTAGCAAATGGTGGCACAGGCAGAACATCAACAAGCAGTTATGTAGCAGATTTAAGTGCCGCAGGTTTAAGATTAACCAGTGATGTGGTAGATGTAGCACAGGGCGGAACAGGTAGAACAACAACTAGCAGTTATGTAGCAGATTTAAGTGCGGCTGGATTAAGATTATCCAGTGATGTTGTAGCAGAAGCACAAGGTGGCACAGGATTAACCAGTTTTAGTAGTGCCTTAACAGCACAAGGTGTAGGTTTTGTTAGTGGTGGTAACGCAAACTTAGGTGATTTAGCAGTATTAGATGACATAACACTTGCTAAAGTTACAAATGCTGGTAGTTTAGCCGCATTAAATAGTGTTGCTCTAAATGGTGCTACCACAACAGGCACATTACCAGAAACTAAAGGTGGAACTGGACAAACAAGTGATAGTGCGTATGCTTCACATTTAGGTTCACAAGGACTTATTGTAACAGAAGTAGCAGGTAACAGTGGTAGTGTTAGTGCCGCAACTATTGTGTCAGCAGGTAGCATACTTGTAGCAGATAGTAATGTCAGTAGAAATACAAATGGTGGTGTAACAAGTATAACAGGTGGTGTTATAAACACCGGTACACTGAACGCAAGTTTAGTAAATGTAACAAACTTAAATGCTACAAATATAAACACAGGAACATTATCAGCAGACCGTATTGCTACAAATGATTTAGTTTTACCAAGTAATGGTGGTAACAAAACTGCTGTAGGTCCATTTAACGAAAATGATATGACCTATAAACATTTAGGTGATTTAGGCACTGGAGCAGGATTCTATACTGGTTATATTAGAGTATACAAAGGCTCATACCCCGGCGAAGTTAAAACTATAAGTTTCTTGTTTAGTGATGGCACACACGGTGCTAATGGAACACCACCAGGTGCTACATATAATGTAAATACTATTAGTGCCTTTGTAGATACACCTCAGATAAGCAGTAGTGCTTCACATTATATTACAGAAACACCATTACTTTATTTTCTAACAGGAACACTTATCACTGATAGTAGATTAAAATCGAATGCCAACCAAGATACTGCTAATATTCCTTTTGCTTTTTTATATACAGGCACAGGCACACCAAAATGCTTTATATACGCACAAGGAGACAGTAACAGTCAGTATATAGGTGGTAGTGAAGTTCACTTTGTTAAGTTTAGCACATAGGAGATATAATGAGTAATAGATACGAAGATTTTACAACAACTTTTACTATAGATAGAGCACATCATAAAAAAATAACAGATGATGGCGAGCAAATAGTTACACAAATATATTTTGATGTAAGCGGTGAAGATACAACAGGTAATACGCATACATTTAATAATCAAATAGTAAGTTTTTCACCTTTTGCTACAGATACTTCAGCAAACACATTTATTCATATAGATTCAGTAACAGATACTATTTTAGAAAACTGGGTTAAACTTGATTACACAGAAGAAAAATGTAATCATATATTCAGTAACTTTTTATATAACAACCGCGATTATTTAGATGTTGATCCTTAAGTTATAATAAACAAAAAAACACAAAATCGGATAAATACAAGTATAACAAAATAGGCTACAATACCACAGTATTTTAGCAAGAACCTTCAGGAGTCAAAATGAGCAGATTGTTAGATTGGAAATCATTTATTGGAGGGGCAGACAATATTATTTCCATGGATATGTTTCCCCAAGAACAACAAAAGTTTACTTACCAGTTCGGAGCAGTAGATGTTTCAGGTTATACCTGGGATATAGATTACCAAACGGTAGTGGTAGATAGTGTTTCTTTTAACAGAAATACCGGAGAACCCAACTATACAGATTCAACAGTAACAGGATTTTTTGATTCTCAACAAGCAAATGTGTCTTTATATGTAGACGATAGTGATGCCGCAAACGGTAATGTAGTTATTACAATACCAAGTAATAGATACACAGGACAACTACTGCCAAACAGTAGATTAAAAGTTCCTACTACTTGTTTTAGTGTAAAATGGACTGACATTGACTCACCCACAACAACAACACTACATAGATACATTATATCAGAAAGATATACGGCAGAAGTGCCTATTGGAGATCCCACACTAGAAACAACCGCACAAGGCGGCTATACGGCAATAACATAAGGAGTATCACATGGCTAATGTAACAGTGGTAACTTCTAATCCAAGTATTACCGTAGATCAAAATAATAATGTAATAAATGTTTCAACAGTTGCAAGTAATGTAACAGTTGGACCAACTGTTCCTGGAACACTTGCTAATACTATAGCAACATCAGGTAGGTTTTCAACATTACAAGTAGGTAATGTAGCAACAGTACAATATACCTTTCCAACAGATTCACCCACAGTAGATCAGGGTTTAAGAGCATACGCAAATGGCACACTATTCTGGAGTGCTGATGTAGGTTTAGTAGATAGTGTAAATGGACAAACAGGTGATGTTGTTTTAGACACTGACGATATCAGTGAAGGTAGTAGTAATCTTTATTTTACTGATGCAAGAGCAGATGCTCGTGTAAATGCTGTTTTACCAGATACAGACAGTTTAACTGAAGGATCAACAAATCTTTACTACACTGATGCAAGAGCAGACGCAAGAGTAAACTTACAAACAGGCACAAACTTAGATCTATCAAACAAATCAACAAGTGATTTAGCAGAAGGCACTAACCTTTATTATACAACAACAAGACAAAATACAGATTTTGACACAAGACTTGCTACTAAGACTACAACTGATGTCGCAGAAGGCACAAACTTATATTATACTGATGGCAGAGTAGATGCCAGATTAAGTTCAGGTAGCATTACAAGTAACATTATTACAACAGGTGGTAATATAAGCACATCTGCTCATGTAATAACAAATCATTTAACACCTATTACTGGTAATACTATTACTGTTGCTGGAAACATGGAAGTAAGTGGTAACTTAAATGTTGTAGAAAAAGTTGATTTGTTACTACAAGACAATGAAATAATAATGAACTATGGTAATGCGGGGGCAAGAGATGCCTTTATTATTATAGACAGAAGTGGTAGCACTTTAGCAAATGTCCAACTTAAATGGAATGAAACCACAGACAGATGGTCATTCACAAACGACGGTAGCACATATAACAATCTATTTGTAGACGGCGATACTATTTCAACAAGCAATGTAACAGTAACAGATACACTAATAACTGATACTATAGATAATCGCACAGGTAGTACTGTAACAGTTAATGCTAATATAAATGTAACTGGTAACAGCACATTAAATGGCATAACTAAACAAACTGAAGTAAGGCCAATAAACCTTACAGACAAATATATACTGACTGGTAACCATTTACAACTTATTGACTCAGGTTTAGTAGGTAGTGCGCCAAACAGTCAGGGTGGTAGTATAGGTGACGGTGTATTTAAATATGCAGAGCTACAATCTGAAGGATTAGAAGCCACAAGAACTAGTGTAAATATAGCAAAAACTGGTTCTAGTGTAATACCAAATGGTTATAATCTAGCCTTTAATGCTACATCAGGTAGTGCAGACATTACTGTGACAGGTTATGGTGACTTTATGGACAAGTTTAGAAGTCCATTTAATACCAGTATAAACACTGGCAGTATATCAACATTTATTACAGATAATATCACAGTAGGACAAGTTCTACATCAAGATCTGGGTGTAATCGGTGCATTGGGATATGCAGGATTTAATGAAAAGTTATTATATGTCACAGGCAAAGATGCTAGTAATAATATAATCACACTAAATGCTACAGCAGATGCTAATCATACCAGTGATACTACAAATGATTTTGTTAATGGCAAATATTTAAGTATTAATGACGGAGCATATAACACTACAACAGGAGCAAGAATAGCCATAACTAATGGCGTGACATTTGGTCTGGCTAACACAGAGTTAGGATATTTTCAACTAATAGGAACTAAGTACAAAGGTCATAACATGAACTTTGATTTATCAGATCTAACATTTAGCAGTAGTTTAGTAGGTAGCGATTTTAATATAGGTGCAGATAATAACTTATTTACTGGTAGAACATATGCTAAACTTGGTAAAAGCACTATATCGGGTGATGTATATCAGGATGAGCCTATATTTAGAGCCAGCGGTGGTATAGTTATAGGTAATGAAACTGAAATGGGTAACAGACCGTTTGTAGATCCTGTTCAACCATTTGGACTTAATATTGGTTGGGACGGAAAGATTGAAAGTCTAGGTTACAACCACGCTAATAAAAACTTACCTGTTACTCAGTTAGGTGTAGGAACATTTACAGATTATAGTGGTGCTAATGAAGAGGGACCATTTAAAGCTTTAGCAGGTCCAAGATTATTGTTTAGTACTTTTGATGGTAATGTAGATACGCCTTTGGCTGAACAATATCCTAGACCTGGATCAGAAATGGGTCGTATTACTGGGTGGGGAAGAAGCCAACAAAACCCAAATAATAGTACATATACTCCACCAAGTAAAATGAGTTTTTATGCTTCTAAGTTTACAGGCACTGACTTTACAACAGACTTTGTTGTAGCAACAGGTTCTGGTTCACAACTAAGACAAAAAATAGCATCAGATAGTAGTTATGAAACTAATACTATAGCAGGTTCTAGTAGTAGTTTGCATTTAAGTGGTAACCGGACATTTTTAGGACCTGAGATAGACAAAACTTTTACAGCAGGATATAAAACTAATACATCAGCACAAAACAGAGCTGGATTAGAAAAATATGCAGTTGCACAAAATATATTTGCTACTGGTGGTGCTGGTAGTGCCTTATATGCTACTAATGGACACCATACACAAAAAAACAAAGATATAGAACTTGGAA
>Ga0222719_10005944_pt1 | contig 10431 bp, 7 predicted proteins | sample C33_34DmetaG_FD_165039 | JGI IMG/M metagenome (GOLD analysis project Ga0222719, IMG submission 165039) | Estuarine water microbial communities from San Francisco Bay, California, United States - C33_34D | ecosystem: Environmental > Aquatic > Marine > Unclassified | place: USA: California...
CTGGAAAAAGGCATGGAATGATTAAAAGAACTACGAAATTTATAAGAAATGCTAGAGGGTCTACTGTAATGGTAGATGCAGATGCTAAAATCGTAAAAAAGAATTTTTTAAGAAATAGTTTATAAAAATATTTATGAAGAGGAATTACAATGTCTAGAGTTAAGCGCGGAGTTACTGCTCATAGTAGACACCTTAAAGTGATTAAAGCAGCAAAAGGTTCAAGAGGTAGACAAAAAAATACTTTTCGTGCGGCTATACAAAGAGTTGAGAAAAGTGGGCAATATGCTTATAGAGATAGAAAAGCTAAGAAAAGATCTTTTAGAGGTTTATGGATACAAAGAATCAATGCGGCCGCTAGAGAACTTGGCATGACCTATGCGGTGCTAATTAACAGGCTAAATATTGCAGGTTTTGATATAAATAGAAAAATGTTAGCTGATATTGCAGTAAAAGAACCAGATTCTTTTAAAGCAATTGTTGAAAAAGTAAAAAATTCCTAAAATTAATTATTAAATTTTGGTTTTTTTTGAAATCTTAAATTATAATAAATTCTTCACTTTGATATATGTAAATTTATTAAATGAAAGAGCTTAGGTTATAATGTCTGATACTAAAGATATAGAAGATAAAATTTTAGTTGAAATATCAAAAACTCAATCACTAAAAGAACTTCAAGCAATTAAAATTAAAGAATTAGGAAAAAAAGGGCGTATTTCAAATCTAATGAAGTCTTTATCTGAAGTAAGTACTGAAGAAAAAAAGGTTTTAGGGAAGAGTTATAATGAATTGCGTGCTAATATATTAAAAGCATTTGAATCAAAAGAGCTTGAAATCAAAGATGCAGATATTCTAAAAAAAATAAAAGTTGAAAAATTAGATATTACTCTTCCTGTTAGACCAGGAAATAATAATGATGCTGGAAAAGTTCACCCTATAAGTAGAACAATAGATACAATTATTGATATATTTTCTAATTTTAACTTTGTAGTTGAAACAGGTCCGGATATTGAGAATGATTTTAATAATTTTACGGCATTAAATATTCCTGATGATCACCCAGCTAGACAGGACCATGATACATTTTATATTTCTAATAAAGATAATAAAGAAAGAAAATTATTAAGAACCCATACCTCTCCAGTACAAATAAGAACAATGTTAAATCAAAAGCCTCCAATAAGGATCATTGCCCCTGGTAGAACTTTTAGATGTGATGATGATGCAACTCACTCACCTATGTTTCATCAAATAGAAGGTTTAGTTATAGATAAAAATATCAATATGGGGCATTTAAAAGGTCTAATAAGGTCTTTTTGTGAAGAATTTTTTGAAGTTAGGAATTTACCTATTAGGTTTAGGCCTTCTTTTTTTCCTTTTACAGAACCAAGTGCAGAAATAGATATAGGTTATAATAAAAAAGGCAACTCTATTAAAATAGGGCAAGGATCAAACTGGTTAGAAGTAATGGGTTGCGGAATGGTTCATCCTAAAGTGTTAGTTAATTGTAATTTAGATCCAGAGGAATGGCAAGGGTTTGCTTTTGGGTTAGGTGTAGAGCGGTTTGCTATGTTAAAATATGGAATATCTGATTTGAGAAACTTTTATGAAGGTGATATTCGTTGGTTGAATCATTATGGGTTTAATACAACAAATGGTCCCAATTTTGATTTTAAGGAGGATTAGGCATTGAAGTTTTCTTTATCATGGATTTCTGAGCATATAGAGTTTATCCCTGATATAACTGCTGAGATTATAGCTAATAGTTTAACAAATCTAGGGCTAGAAGTAGAGTCAATTCATAATCCTGCAGATAAATTAAAAGATTTTATTATTGCTGAAATAATTGAGGTTGATTCCCACCCTAATGCAGATAAATTAAGTATATGCAAAGTAGATTTAGGAAAAACAATAGTTTCAGTAGTCTGTGGTGCGACAAATGTAAGAAAAAATTTGAAGGTAGTATTCGCTCCTTTAGGTGCTACAATTCCATATAGTGGTTTAGTTTTAAAAAAGAAAGAAATTAGAGGCTATACAGGAGAGGGCATGTTGTGCTCTGCTGCAGAATTATGTCTTGAAGAAGATAGTGAAGGTATACTTGAGCTTTCAAATGATGCTCCAAAAGGACAAATTTATTCAGACTGGTCAGGCATCTCTGATCCAATTTTTGAAATTGGATTAACACCAAATAGGGGGGACTGTGCAAATGTGAAGGGTATTGCAAGAGAACTTTCTGCTATTGGTTTAGGGATATTCAAAGATAATATAAAATCTAAAACTAAAGGAAGTTTCCAGTCTCCTATTAAATGGAATATTACATTAGAACCAGAGAATAAAGATGCTTGTTCATATGTTGCTGGAAGATATTTTAGAGGACTTAAAAATATTGAAAGCCCTATTTGGCTTAAAAAGCGCTTACTTTCGATTGGATTAAAACCTATATCTGCACTAGTAGACTTAACTAATTTTATAACTTTCGACTTAGGTCGTCCATTACATGTTTTTGATGCTAAAAAATTAAATGGAGACCTTAATGTTAGGATGGCAAATATAGGTGAAGAATTATTAGCCTTAGATAATAAAAAATATGATTTAGATAAAGATGTATTAGTTATTGCTGATGATGCTGTACCAGTTTCAATAGCTGGAGTTATGGGAGGAGAAAATAGTTCTTGTGATAAAGATACAACTGAAATGTTTTTAGAATCTGCCTATTTTAATCCCAAATATATAGCAGCTTCAGGTAGAAAATTAAATATTTTATCTGATGCAAGATATCGTTTTGAAAGAGGAGTTGATCCTAATTTTGTGGATGAAGGTATTAATATAATGACTCAATTAGTATTAGAAATTTGTGGTGGGGAAGTAAGTGAAGAGGTTACATATGGTAAAAGAAAATTTGAAAGAAAGCTAGTAGACTATGACTATAATAAAGTTAATAAACTAGGTGGTATTAATATAGATAAAAAAAACCAAATAACAAATTTAACAAAATTAGGTTTTGAAGTGGAAGACAAAAATAATAAATTAGAAGTTTCGATTCCTACTTGGAGGCATGACATTTCAGACGAGGTAGATATAGTTGAGGAACAATTAAGAATAAATGGATACGATCAATTAAAAGAAACTTTACTAGAAAATAATTCTGCTATAAGAAAAAAAATATTAAGCTATGATGAATATAGAAATAGACTGATATCTGTGACCTTAGCTAATAGAGGTTTATTTGAGTCAGTTACTTTTTCTTTTTTATCTAAAAATGATTTTGAGATGTATTCTCATGACACCTTACCAATAGTATTAAATAACCCAATTTCAGAAGATTTTTCAGTTATGCGCCCTTCTTTGTTACCAAATTTAATAAATAATTTTGTTAAGAATCTTAATAAAGGTTTAAAAAATTCTGGTCTTTATGAAGTAGGTTCAGTTTATTTAGGATATGAAGACAAAGATCAAATTTCATGCTCAGCAGGTATTAGGTCTGGCAAAGTAGAAGCTAGGCATTGGGCTTCAAAGCCAAGAGAGTTTGATATTTATGATGTTAAAAAAGACGCATTTTCTGCTCTAGAGTCATTAGGAGTAAATTTAAATAGTGTTAGTTTAAAAAGAGATGCTCCTAAATGGTATCATCCTGGAAGATCTGCTTCTATTAAATTAGGTAAGAGTTTATTAGGTTATTTTGGAGAGATGCATCCTAAATATACTGAAATATACGGTATTAGAATTTTATCTTTTGAGTTATTTCACAATAATATACCAAAGATAAACAAAAAAAAGTTTGATAAAGAATATTTATCTCATAGTTTAATGCCTATAAAAAGAGATTTCGCTTTTTTAACTGATATTGGCACACCTTCAGAGGATATCATGAATTCTATTAAAAAGACGTTTAGTTCCGTAACGCAAGTTACCTTATTAGATATAAATTTATTTGATGTGTATATGGAAAATTTATCTTCATCTAAACACAAATCATTAGCTGTAGAAATTATTATGCAACCTCTTGAAACAACTTTAAAAGATAATGAAATTTTGGATATTTCTAAATTAATAACAGATAATGTAAAAAAAGATACTAATGCAGTATTAAGAGATTAGGAGGGGTGGCCGAGCGGTCGAAGGCGCACGCTTGGAAAGCGTGTATACAGGAAACTGTATCGTGGGTTCGAATCCCATCTCCTCCGCCAGTAAGGTTTATATAAATAATTTTAGGAAAAAAAATGAATTTGTTTAATAAAGATTTAGAAAAAGAGATTGTAGTTATTGCAGAAATAGGTGTTAATCATGAGGGATCGTTAGAAGCAGCTATGAACTTAATTAGTTTGGCACATGAATCTGGTGCAGATGCAGTAAAGTTTCAAAGTTATACTCCAGAAAGATTTATAGCATCTAATGATAAAGAGAGAATGAAAAGAGTTAAAAATTTTCATTTAGATGAATCAGATCATTTAAAATTAATTACCTACGCAACAAATATAGGTATACCATTTTTTTCAACAGCTGTGACAGAAGATTGGATACCTTTTTTAAATAATAATACAGAGGTAATAAAAATAGCTAGTGGTGATATTACCTTTGAGACAACAATAAGATTAGCCGCAGAAACAGAAAAAAAAGTTATATTATCAACAGGAGGATCTACACTAAAAGAAGTTAATCAAGCTATTAATTGGTTTAAAGACAGTTCAAATATTAAAGATATAAATGAGAAATTAATTTTAATGCATTGTATTTCAAGTTACCCTACGTCGATAGAAGATGCTAATTTAAATTCCATTATATACTTGCAAAAGAAAACTGGATTAAATGTAGGGTATTCTAATCATGTAAAAGGTATTATTGCACCAATATTAGCAGTGTCATTAGGAGCTAATGTAATTGAGGTGCATTTTACAGATACTAGAGAAGACAAAATATTTCATGATCATTTACTTTCAGTAAACCCTAGTGAATTGTCTGAATTAACTAAGACATTGCCTCTTATTAAACAATGTTTAGGTAAGGATGATAAATTTTGTAACCATAATGAAGCTAAAAACTTATTAGCAATCCGTAAAGGATTAGTAGCTGCAAGAGATATTAGAATTGGAAAAGTTATAGAAATAAATGATTTGATGTATGCTAGGCCAGCTACTGAGATAGATTCTAGTCAAATTAATAAACTAATAGGAAAAAAATCTACAAAAAATATTACTAAAGGAAAAATATTATCATTTGATATGTTTAATTAATATTTTATTTATAAGTTTTTACTATTAAGCCCGCTTTTCTAAATCGTTCTACATCATTATGAGCTTCCCAAAAATCGATATTTAACACTTCAGATATCTCTAAAATAGACTTATTTTTTCCAAGTAGGTTCATTAAATTCCAATTTTGCCAATATTGTTTTTTGTTTGAAACTTCTTTATACAAGCCATGTTTTGTTAAATATATAGGACCAGTCACTGTTTTTTTTGGATAATAATTTTCTTCTAATATTTCAATTAGTTCCATTGTTTTATTATAGGATTCCTCTAAACTCTTTTCAGATATAGCATTTAAATTATCTGCAGAAGTATGATATTCAGGGTAAGGAAACCTTTGTAATGAAATCATTGGAACATTAAAGTCACTATCTGCATATATTAGTTCATCATTCATAACACCTTCGGAAAAATTATATTGATATTTTTTTTTAAAAACTTGTTTGGCAATTTGATCAATTTCACTTGTATTTTTATGACTTAATTTTACTTTTAGTGACTTTTTATTACCTATTGATTCTAAAAAAATACCAGCCTTAATTTTAGGTATTAAACTTTTTCTTTTCCAAAGCCATGCAACGCTACCTATAGTTTCTGTTGGTGTATAAAATTTATATGTATATTCTAAATTTTTTCGTTTAGATAAATTTTGTAAAATTCTTATCCATAATCCTATACCTATTATTCCATCATCAGCTTGACCTGGGTGGCATATATCAGATAATAAAATTATAGTTTTATCTGAATTCCCTTTAATAGTATGTTCTCCTATTAACATTTCACCATCACTGAATTTTGTATTAATAGAAACTTTGTATTTTCCTTTTTTCATTTTTTTAATACGATTATAAGGAATAGAAATGAGCCAATCTTTTTGATATGGGTATCTATAAGCTAGGCTACAATTATAAGAATAATCGTTAGGCATTTTTTTATTGAAAGAGACGTGTTTCAATAATTCTTCTAATTCTACTTCTCCTTTAAATGAAGAGCAATATGGTTGAACAGCCATAACATGTTCTTTATCTGTAAATATAGTTTCACCATTAAACTTAATCTCTGCATTTTTTAACGACCATTGTTTAGGAATTACCCAATCCCAGCATAAAGTGTTTGAAGGAATTGAAATAAGTTTCAAATCTAAATATTCTTTAATAATTTTAACTGTTTTTTTTGAATCTTCAGTTATTGCATGCCTTCTAAGGTTTATAACTTTAGATGCAAAATCCATAATATCTTTTGACGTATCACATGTTTTCTTCATAAATTATTATCCATAAATTTGACAAAACTCTTTTACATTTATCACCCTAAATAAAAATTTTTCAATTTCATTATTTATTACTTTAGTATTCAACATTTTTTTTATATTTTCCGTTTTAAAAAGTCCTATATCTTCAAGTACATTATCTTCAAAAAGATATTCTGCAAACTTTTTTGATCTCAAATTATATATTTTACTTAATGGAACATTTAAAGAATATTTATCTTTAGCTTTTAAGACACTATTAGGTACAATTCCTTGCATTGCATCTCTAAGTATAGATTTACCATATCCATCTTTTATTAATAAATGATTAGGAATAGTATAACAGTATTCTAAAAAATTATGATCTAAAAGCGGGGCTCTATTTTCTACAGAATGGTGCATAGAATTCATATCTATTTCTGATAAATTGAATCTTACTCCTTGATGAAAAAGAAAGTTCAGCATTCTATTTCTTAAAATGGATTGAGAATAATACTTCTCTGTAGTAATTTTTTTTGTACTACTCTTTAAACAGTCTGAAAATAACTCTATATCAGGGTATAAATGATCTCTTTTGTTTGGGTTTATAATATAATCTTTATAGTTTTTTAAATGAGGGTTAATTAATTTAGGTAATATATATTTTTCAAAAGCATTCTTACTTTCTTCAAAGTGTTTAGTTTTATATTTTTCAACTAAGTCAAATATGAAGTGTTCGTAATAACCAGTTAATGCTTCATCTCCTCCAGTCCCCATCATAGAGACCTTGTAACCAGATTTTTTTATTGTTTCAAATATTTTCCAATTTAATAAATTAGAAGGAGTTCCCATAGGACTTGCATAATGTTTTATCATATCCTTAATGTCAGATGAAGGATCTTTAATATTGATATTGATTTCTGTATGATCTAACTTTAATTCTTTGGCTGTAATTTTTATCATTTCAATTTCAGAATAGTTAGGGGCATTATTATATACTGAAAAAGAAGGAAGATCTTTACCTAAAACCTTTTTAGCAACACTCACTATTGAAGTAGAATCTATCCCACCGCTAAGTAATATACATATGGGAACATCACTTATTAGACGAGATTCAACAGCTTTAATAAAATTTTCTTTGCAATCTTTTACAGCTTCATCATATGACATATCCATAGGTTTATAACTGAGAGACCAGTATTTAGTTTTATATTGATCAAGATTTTTATTTAATATTAAATATTCAGAAGGCTGCAGCTCATTAAGCTTTTCAAAAAATGTTTTCTTTTCATTAAATATGCTTACATATCCTTCTAACAAATAAGTATGAATATGAGAATAGTCTATTGGCAAAAATTTATTTAATAATTTGAAGAGAATACCTATTTCTGAAGCAAAATAAAAACCATTATCATTCTTATAAAAATAAAGTGGTTTTTCTCCTATTCTATCTCTTGAGAGTATTAGAATCTCTCTACTTTTATCGTAAAATGCAAAGGACCACATACCATTTAGTTTATCAATAATTTTTTCTCCTTCTATTGATAATCCCATTAGCAATACTTCGCTATCAGATTTACTTTTGAAATTTATATTATACTTCTTTTTAAGGTAATTTCTTATTTCTTTAAAATTATATATTTCTCCGTTAAAAGTGAGAAGATTTCCATTATATTCCATTGGTTGATTAGATCGAGGGTGTATATCTAAAATGCTTAATCTACTATGAAATAAAAATACATTTAAACCATTATTCATTTTTGTTCTTGAAAAGTTATTAGCATCAGGACCTCGATGATGCATAGCAGAAGACGTATTATTTATAATACTATCATCTAGTTTATTTTTACCTATATATCCTGCTATACCACACATGTTTTTTTCTAGTTTTACGTTAGAGGTTTTTGGTTAGAGTTAAAATTTGGTTTTCTTTTTAGTAGAATATATCTGTCTTTTGCAAGGGCCTCTATTCCAACTTCAAACACATTTTTAAAAGAAGTAGATAAAATTTTACCTCTTCCTAATTCTATAATTTTTGCTTTATTTTTTTTAACTAAAAGAGCTTTAAATTTAGATTGGTCATTCTCTATATCATATTCTAAATACCTAACTGACATAGTAAATATGCCATTTTTTTTTTTTTTACCTGAATATACTTCGCTTTTAAAAAGCTTATTATATAAATAAGGTACTCCAACTAAATTTTCTAAAAAATGAATTACACTCATACCATTTGGATGAATTCCATATCCCAATGTAAGAATTTTGGCGTCAAGATTTAATAATCTACCCCATGGGCTATCATAACTATATCCATCAAAATGATTGCCTCCACATATATAACTAGCATTTTCGCCTATTGCACATAGGGATACTATGGGGTGCATAGACCTAATTGATTTTTTTTTAGTTCTTAAATACTCTGAAAAACTTCCTAATTCTGATTTAGTAGTATTAATGTCAAATGGTAAATTCAACCTAACGTAATGATTACCACTAAAAGTAGGAGTTATTATAGTTCCTTTTTCTCCAATTATTTCTTTAATATTATTAAAGTAAAAATCTAGAATAGATTTTTTATTAGCTTTGGTGTCAGGCCTGCCAAATAACGGAATGCCCGAATGTATTAATACATTATCATTCTTTTTAAGACCTGATAGATATAGAGCTTTTATGTATTGGTCTTTAGTGATCATAACTATTCCAGTATTGAAAATAATTTGCTTTCAAGGATATTTTATTTTATCCCTAAAAATATTATTAATTTTGCCTGAGTATATATTAAAAAGTTTCTTTTTAGAACTAAAAATAAGTATATTATAATTTATATTTTTAATGTATGTATTATAACAAAAAATTATTAAAGGAATATAAATGATTATACTTGGTATTTCTGATAGTCACGAGTCACATGCTTGTATTTATAAATCAGGAAAAATAATTGCTGCAGCGGCTGAAGAGAGATTTAGTAGAATTAAAACAGATAGCGGCTATCCTTGGAATGCTGTAGAAAAAGTTATTTCTTTAGCAAGTATAGATAAAAAAGATATTGATCTAGTAGTATTCGCCGGAGAGAAGGCAGGATTATTTCATACTTTAATGAAACCTGTTGCATTATTCAGTATTGATGACTGGATTTATCAAAATGAAAGATATTGGAAACCTAAATTACTTGAAAATAAATATTTAACAAGTTTAGATGATTTTAAATTATTTGAAGATAAAATTATTGATATAGAAAAAAATCCATATTTTGAATTAGTAAAAAAAGCTAAAAGTAATCCTGATGCGGACCTTTACAAAACCTTAAATGAAATAAGAAAAAAAACTGTTATAAATCAAATTGGTATAGATGAAAAAAAAGTGTCTTTTATTAGACATGAAGAGTGTCATCAATATTATGGATATTATACCCAAGTAGATTTTAAACCAAATGTTTTAATATTCACTATTGAAGGCGGAGGAGATGATAGTTCGGCTACATTATCTATTATAGAAAATGGTTTAATTAAAGAAAAATTTAAAACCAATTCATCAAATTTAGGTAGATTATATCGCTATATTACACTCTTACTGGGAATGAAGCCTTGTCAGCATGAATATAAGGTTATGGGTTTGGCTCCATATGGCACTGAATATCATGGTAAGAAAAGCCTAGAACACTTTAGAAAATATGACAAAGTAACAGATGATAAAATAGCTGATCAGGGTATTTTTAAAGACGTTTATTATTCATCAAAAGAAGCCTTAGAAGGGCAAAGATTTGATGGAATAGCTTGGGGCTTACAAGCTTATTTAGAAGAAACACTTTTAGAATGGGTATATAATAATATAAAAAAATATAATATTAAAGATGTGGTTTTGTCTGGAGGTGTTGCCCAAAATATTAAGGCTATGCAGGCATTAATGAAAAGTAAGGAAATTAATTCAATATGGGCAGGCCCGATTTCAGGAGATGGT
>Ga0222719_10005946_pt1 | contig 10431 bp, 6 predicted proteins | sample C33_34DmetaG_FD_165039 | JGI IMG/M metagenome (GOLD analysis project Ga0222719, IMG submission 165039) | Estuarine water microbial communities from San Francisco Bay, California, United States - C33_34D | ecosystem: Environmental > Aquatic > Marine > Unclassified | place: USA: California...
CCCTCGGCAGCGCATCGGTCGAGCTCGACGTCGTGCTCGCGAAACAGCCTGCGGACCAGCGCGCCGGTGGCCGCCGCCGAGGCGTCCACGTAGCAAACGTCGCCGTCGCCGTGCTCGCTCCCCACGTGGTGGTCGATCACGCCGATCGGCTTGCCGCTTGCCGCCAGCCGCTTGCCGAGGGCGCCGACCCGCGACAGCTGCGCGCAGTCCAGCAGGATGACGGCGTCGAAGTCCGGGAGCGCCGCAGCGCCGCGGCCGCAGTGGAACTGCGTGTGCTCGGTCAGGAACTCGAAGCTGCGCGAGAGCGGGTCCGGGTTGACGATCGTCGCGGTCTTGCCGAGCGCTCGCAGGAGCCTGGACATCGCGACCTGGGCGCCGACGCAGTCGCCGTCGGGGTTCTCGTGGCCGGTCAGCAAGAAGCTCGCGTGCGAGCGCAGGAGATCCGAGAGCGTGCCCACGTGGACATCAGGTTAGGGGCGAGCCGCGCGCGGCTCAACGACCTCGGGAGGAGCCGTAGGTCGCGCCGCCGAGCACGGTCCGCAGCACCGGCGCGTCGCCGCAGACGAAGGCCTCGAGCGTCGCCTCCCAGGTTGGCGCAGCCGCTGCCGCCACCACGACGAGGTCGGCGCGCCGGCCGCGGCGCACCGCGCCGAACGCCCCCCCCAACGCCCGGCCGCCGTGCGTGGTCACGGCGCGCAGCAGGTCGCGGGGCGACAGCGCCGGCCAAAGGTCCGCGGCGAGGCGGAGCTCGCGTCGCAGCGACATCGCCTCGTTGCTCGCGCGCGAGTCGGTGCCCAGCGCGACCGGGATCCCGCGCCGCAGCATCTGCGGGACGTCCGGGGCCTCGCGGCGGAAGTAGCGGATCGTGCCCGGACACACCGCGACCGACGCGCCCGAGCCCGCGATGCGGGCGACGTCGCCGCGCTCGAGCTCCTGACAGTGCACGAGCTGGGTCGTCGGCCGCAGCAGACCCAGGCGCTCGAGGTGCCGCACCGCGCCGACGCCCGGCGGGCGGTGGCCCGCGGGCAGGCGCCCCAGCGAGCGCAGGAGGTCGGCGAACGGCCCCTTCCCGTCGCGCAGGAACCGCTGCTCTTCGGGGAGCTCGGCGCAGTGCACGGCCAGGAACCGCGCGCGCGCGGCGGCGGCGCGGAACAGGTCAGCCGACACCGAGTAGGGCGCGTGCGGCGACAGGCCCTGGAGCATGCTGCTCGGCTCGGCGGGCCAGCAGGCGCGCGCATGGGACCGCGCGTCCGCGCCACAGAGGTGGTAGCCGGTGAGCTCCCGGTAGCAGCGACCGGCCATCGGCAGGCGCCGCAGCGCGGCGCGCGTGCGCCCGGTCGAGTCGATCTCGCCGACCGCGGTCACGCCTGACGCGACCAGCTCCTCGAGGTGGCTCTGAGCCTGCGCCGTCATCGCCGGCCCCGACTGCTGCTGCCGCGACGCGATGACCTGCCGCACCCACGGCAGGAAGCGGCGCTCCGGCGTCGGCAGCGCCGGCAGCTGCAGGTGGGCGTGGCTGTTGACGAGGCCCGGCAGCACCGCGCAGTCTTCGACCCTGCGGGCCTCCTGGCGGCGGAGCGCGCGGATCGAGACGATCCTGCCGCGCGCGTCCCACTGCACCAGCCCGGGCGCGAGCACGCGCTCGGGGTCGAGCGCGAGGTAGCGCGCCGCGACGGCGCCTGCGCGGCGCCGGGGTCGGGCCGGCGCGCTCACCTCGCCGACCGGATCACGTGCGCGCGAAGACGCGCAGCTCCTTCACGACCATGTCGGGGAACAGGTCGCGGTTGTAGGTCACGCGGAAGCGGAAGCCGGTGATCGAGTCGAGCTGGATACCGGGGCCAGCACCCGAGCCGATCCCTTCGCGCCACGGACCGATCGTGCCCTCCAGCGGCGTCGTGCCGGACTGGTCGAGCTCGGCGCCCTGGAACTCGATGACCAGCGGCAGCGTGACCGGGCTGGGGACCTGGCCCGTGCCGGCCGGAACGGTCTCGTAGGCCTTCTGCGTGCCCGGTTCGCCCGAATCCGTGTAGGTCACGTCGACCGTGCCGTCGCCGTCGGTGTCCACGTCGATCTCGTAGCGCTCCCAGGTGGGCGGGAACACGAGGCTCGTCCCGTACCACAGCGAGGCGTCGCCGGAGAACACATCGCGGTCGGTCAGGTCGCCGCTGTTCTCACCCTGGACGAACGTCGGGAACGACGCGCCCCCGAACGCGACGTTGGTGGCCGACTCCAGGCGGAAGTAGCCGTCGGCGCCGTTGCCGCCCTTGCCCGACATCGACTGCAGCGAGTTGAGCATGAAGCCGTTGACGCTGCCTTCGGCGCCGCGGGTGTCCATGGTGCCGCCGAACGAGAGGCTCCGCGCCGCCTGCAGCACGAACGAACCGCCCGAGCCGCCGCCGCCCGGCGACGAGATCCCGTAGGTGTCCGTCGTCGTCGCCGACGTCGGGTCGTCCCCTGCGATCACCACGCCCGCGCCGCCGCGCGACGTGAACAAGGCCGTGGCCGCGATGGTCATCGCGCCGCCGCAGCGAATGGCCGCCGCGCCGCCGCCGCCGGTGCCGGCGTGGCCCTTCATCCAGCGCTCGTTGGGGCTGGGGCCGATGGACAGCAGGCCGTAGCCGTGGCTGCCGCCGCCGCCGCCGCCCGAGCCGCCGACCAGGAAGTGGTCGAGCGACGTGTAGCCGGCCGGCGGAGACGCCGGCGGGTAGGGCATGAGGCTGAACGCGCCGCCGGCCGCCGCGCGCGGCGTCGTGACGAGCGTGTTCGTCGGGTTGGTGTGCGACGGGTTGTTGGCCTGGGTGCCGGGGCCGCCGAAGCCGCCGCCGCCGCCGCCGGGGCTGAAGTAGGCGCTGTAGACGTTGCCGACCAGCGGGAACGGCGCCGACCAGGCGCCCGAGGCGGGCGTCTGCTGGCTGCCGGCGCCGCCGGTGCCGGCCGTGTTGCCGAGATACGCGTGGCCGGCGCGCACGCCGACGTCCTCGCCCGGTTGCCCGTTGAAGATGCTCTGCGGACCGTTGTCGTCGCCCTCCTGGGCGCCGTTGCCGCCGCGGCCGCCGCCCGGGCCGCCGAGCGTGCCGGGCATGATGAGGCTGTTTTGCGTCGGCGTACCGAAGCGCGCGTTGAAGACCGTCACGCGTTCGCCCGTCGCCGGGCCCGCGGTCTGGATCGTGAACGGCAGGTCGGCGCCGTTGACGTCGATCGTGCCCGCGATGTTGACGTCACCGCGGACGCGGATCACCGGCGGCTGCGTGCCCGTGAAGCGGATGGTGGTCCCCTCGGGCACGTTCATGTCGGTGAAGTAGAAACGGCCGTCGGTCACCGTGTACTCCTGGCCGGTCAGCGAAGCCGACTGCGGGATCACGAACAGGTCGGTGTTCCACTCGAAGGTGTTGCCGCCGATCGGGTTGCCGAGCAAGGGATCGAAGGAGCCGTGCCGACCGTCGCCGCCGATCAGGCCGGGGCGCGCGCCGCTGCTCCAGCTGCCGCCGGACACGACCGGCTCCTGCTGGGAGGCGTCCGTGAACGTCTCGCTGATCTCGATCGGCGTCGAGACGCCTTCCTGCGTCAGGATCCGGTAGACCGCGGGGATCGCCGAGCGGCCGGAGAGGTCGCGCAGGTCGGCGGTGACCCGGACGGTGATGCACGACTGGCCGGGCAGCTGCACGGCGGGCGTGAAGGTCACGACGGTGACCTCACGCTCCCCCACCGTCTCGGTCGAGAGCTGCGGCAGGCCACCGAGCGCGATGCCCTCGGCCTCGGTGTCGCAGAGCCCGCTGGGCAGCTGGCCGCGCAGCACGACGCGGATCGGCGACGCCTCGCCCAGCGACACCTGTAGCGGCGTGGTGTCGATCAGCTCCGAGAACCGGAGCACGATCGTCGGGTTGACCGGCGCGTTGAACAGGTTGGTCGGCGCAATGAGCTCGACGGTCGGCGGCTCGCCGTTCTCGTCCACGATGCCGCCCGAGGCGACCACCGTGCCGCTGATCTCCTCGGAGAGCCCGTCGCCGGCGAGGTTGCGCACGCCCTGCGAGGCGTTGCTGCCGCCGGCGAGCGTGATGATGTAGGTCTCGTTGCGCTGGAAGCCGAAGGTGCTGATGCCGTTGTTGCTCGCCACGCCCGGCGCGAAGGTCACGACGTTGCCCTCGACGATCAAGTCCCCCGCCGGCGCGACTCCGGTCGCCGTGCGGATCGAGATGCTCGCGCCGTTGACCGTCGCGGGGTCGACCGGCTCGGAGAAGGTGAACTTCAGCCGCTGGTTCTCCGCGATGATCGAGTTCGCGAAGGTGTTGCCCTGGCAGTTGAGGTCGCACTGGACCACACAGAAGGACTGGCCACCTCCACACGGGATGCGGTCACCGCCGCCGCCGCCGGAACCACCGCCGCAGCCGGTGACCACGACCGCTACGAGGGAGAAGAGGATCGAGAGTGCGTTACGCATGGGGAAGGGGTGCTTGGTTGCGGAGGGCGTCGGACGATCCAGCGGAGCGAGGAGAGGCCAGCGTGGTCCGAAGGGGTCTTGAAGAGGGGGCGATCGGCGGACGCGCCGGTCAGTTGCGGTAGACGACGGTCAGCTTCTCGACCGTCACGTTGGTCGCCAGCGTGCGGTCGGCGAAGAGCATGAAGCGGTAGCCGTTGAGGCCGTCCGAGGCGATGCCGGGCAGGTTCGCCGTGCTCCGGACCGCCGGCCGCCAGGGACGCGGGACTGCGTTGAGCACCTCCCCGGTCACGACGTCGAGGTTGGCCGCCTGGAAGAGCACGCGCAGCGGCGCGCCCTGCGTGGCCGCCATCGGGGAGACGGCCGGGTCGTCGCTGAACACCATCGGGACGCCGTCGACGGTCGCCTCGATCTCGTAGCGCGCGAACTCGGGGCCGAAGATCAGGCCGGTCGAGTAGAAGAGCGAGCGCATGCTGACGACGTCGTCGAACTCGACCAGCGCGCCGACGTTGTCGGCGGTCGCGGCCGGGCTCATCGAGGCGAGCTCGCTGACGGGCGGGGCGACCGACTTCTCCAGGCGCACGAAGCCCGCGCCGCCGTCGCCGCCTTCGATCTCGACGATGCCGTTGTTCGGGCCGACGCCGCTGCCGCCCTGACGGCGGAAGAAGCCGCCCTGGCCGCCGTTGACGTCGATCAGGCCGACCAGCTCCGTCGTGCCGCCGGCCTGCAGGATGATCGAGCCGCCCGAGCCGCCGCCGGCCGGCGCGACCTGGCCGCCTGCGGTGGTGCCGATGTAGTCCATCGCGCTGCCGCCGACCGCGAGCAGGCGGCCGTTGGGGCCGACGCGCAGCGAGCGCCCGGCCCGCAGCGCCATCGCGCCCGCGCCGCCGCCGCCGCCTGCGCCCGACGCCCATGTGCGCGCGAGGCTGAGGGAGAGCGTCGCGTTGCTGGCCGCGCCGCCGCCGCCGGCACCGCCGACCAGGAAGTGGTCGATCGAGGACTGCAGGCCGCTCGCCGGCGGGAACGGGAACAGCGGGAACGCCGCGCCCGGCACCGACGGCGGGCCGAAGAAGCTAGACGCGTTGGGCAGCGGCGTCGTGCCGCTGAAGACGTTCAGCGCCTGGCCGGGCTGACCCGCGGTGTAGAGACCGCCGCCGGAGCCGCCCGCCGCGGCAGAGAGACAGTAGGCGAGGCCGACGGGCGGGTTGGTGCCGAACTGCTGGTCGGCGCTCTGCCCCGACGCAGGGTAGAGCAGGGAGCCCTGGCCGCCTGTGCCGGCCCGCTGCGCGAAGTAGCCGTGCGCAGCCGCGACGTTGACGTCTTCACCCGGGCGGCCGTTGTACTGGTTGTTGACGCCGGTGCCGACGCCCAGACAGCGGTCGCCGCCTTGACCGCCTCGGCCGCCGTAGATGCCGCCTTCGCCGCCGGCCTGGCCGAGCGGCGTCGTCGGGAACTGGGCGACGGTGACCGACTCGCCGTTGACCTCGATGTCACCGAGCACGTCGAGGCGGCCCGCGACGCTGATGATCGGCGGCGAGGTGCCGACGAAGCGGAGCCGCACGTCGGCCGGCACGACCAGCTCGGTGAAGAAGTAGCGGCCGTCGGTGATCGCGGTCGCGATGCCCGAGATGGTGTTCTCGGGCGGGATGATCGTGTTGTCCGTGTTGAGCTGGAAGACGCGCCGGCCGCCGACGATCTGTTCGGTGTCGAACGCGAGGTCGATCGAGAACGGACCGTGCCGGCCGTCGCCGCCGATCTGCGCGAACTGCGCGGCGCCGCCGGTCCAGGTGCCCGCGGAGTTGTTGGCGTCGAGCAGCAGCTCGTCGTCGAACTCCTCGACGATCTCGAAGTCGCTGAGCGGCACGACGACGGTCTGGAACGCGAACGTCTGCGGCTCGGCCCTTGTGCCGGAGAGATCGGCCACGCCGTTGGTGACCGAGATCTCGATGCAGACGTTGCCGGGCAGCGGCTGCGCCGGCGTGAAGGCCACGATCGAGACGCCACGGGCCGCGTCGAAGCTCAGCGCCTGCGTCCCGGCCAGCGTCTGCGGTTGGGACTGCGGGTCACACTCGAAGCCGCCGCTGCCGTCGGGCCGGGTGCGACGCACGGTGAACTCGACCGGGCTCAGCGTCCCGCTGAGGAACGGCGTCGCGTCGATCAGCTCGTTGAACTCGAGGATGATCTGACTGTTGAGCGGCGCGGCGGACAGGTTGGTCGGCGACACGAGCGTCGCGCTCGGCGGGACGCCGTTGAGGTCGACGATGCCGTTGGTCGACTGCAGCGTGCACACCAGGGTCTCGCGGAACGGCTTGCCCGACGTGCTGCGCACCACCTCGGCCTGCTCGTCCCCGCCGAGGATCGTCATCGTGTAGGTCTCACCCGACGTAAACCCGAAGAAGGTCTGGCCGCCGGAGATCGACAGCGTCGGCACGAACTCGACGCGGTTGTCGTTGACCAGGAACTCCCCCACCGGCTCGTCACCGGTCGGCGTGCGGAAGCGGATCGAAGAGCTGTTGACCGAGTTGGGGTCTACCGCCTCGCTGAAGAACATCACGATCAGCTCGTTCTGCGCGATGTCGGTGCGCGCGCAGCCAGTGGTCGAGCAGCCGAGGTTGCAGCTCTGCAGACAGAGCACGCGCGAGGTGTCTCCGCTGTTGCAGCTGAAGCCCGTGCTCCCGGTCGCGCCGCCGCCGCCCGAGCAGCTCCAGCCGCTCAGCGCAAACAACATCAGAGCAAGGAGTAGTGCGTATCGAGAGCCACCAGCAGTCATGTTCGCTCCGGGTCGAGTTCCGCTCGGGGAGAAGCGGGCTCAGTGGTTTCGGAAGTCTTCGGGTCGAGGTGCAGCGGCGCGCCGCCGGTCCGAGACCGACGCCGCTCCCTGGAGCTCTGAGCCTGCGAGGCCGAGGGGAACCGCGCGAGGGGGCAGCGCGGACCGGCGGGACGAGGGCACAGAAGCGGCAAGGAAACCATACGGCAGGAGTCGCTGCAAGATCGGCGTGCAGCGGCGGATGGAGAACCCGCGCGGCCGCGCGCCGGTGCGTTGCGACAATTTCCATGCCGGGCGTGACCGGCGCGCGACAGGCATCCCCGCGAAGACCACAAGGGCAGGCCTGAGAGAGGTTTAAGGCCCCCTACGAGGCTTGCCCGAGGCGCGGCGGCGGGCGTTCGCGATCGCACACACAGAGCGCGGGATCGCTACCGCTCCTTGCTTCGATCGCCCCTGCACACAACGTTACGCCCAGCCACCCACCTCCTAGGCATCCGCACTGATGACTCCTGCGCCCGCCCAACGAGCCCCCTTCACCGCGCTGCTGCTGCTGCTCGCCTGCAGCCTCTGTGCGCTGACCTACTACCAGACGATCCGGAGCGAGCGCGCGGTCCGCGAACAAGACGCGCGGCTCCAGGCCTCGGAGGAGCTGCTGCGCGAGCTGCTCGGCGAGGTCACGCGGCTGCGCATCGAGCAGAGCGCGGACGGCATGGGCGCTGCTGCCCTGCTCGAGAAGCTGCAGGTGTATGCGCCGCTGATGTCGGACGCGCGCGCGACCGAGCCCGACTACCAGAACGCCAAGAAGGAGATCGTCGCGATCCTCCGCGCGTTCGAAGCCCTCGGCGCCGAGGCGGCCTGGACGCCGGTGATGGAGCGACTCGAGGCGGCGGACCCCCGCAAGGACTTCGACGAGGTCAAGTGGCTGCTCGAGGTCGCGGTCCGGCTCGACCTCAGCGCCGGCAAGCAGATCGTGAAGGAGGTCATGCTCGGCCAGCGCATGCCGAACCCGCGCCTGCGCTGGTTCGCGTGCCGCGTGATGACCGAGCGCGACATCCAGCTGGCGCGGGCCCTGATGCGGCAGATCTTGCTCACCGAGTCGTCGCGCGGCGTCAACACGGATCGCGCGGCGACCTACAACATGCCGGTCCCGGACCAGGCCGCCTTCGCGGTCACCGGCTTCAACAACTTCGTCTCGCGCTACCTCGAGACCGACGATCCGCAGACCGAGGAGACGCTGATGCAGCTCCTGCACCGGGTCGAGCACGACCAGGTCACGATCCAGGAGTGCGTCAAGGAGCTCGGCCGGCGCAAGTGCAAGCGCGCCGCCAAGCTGATCAGGAAGCTCTACGACAGCCCGCCGCTGGCGCAGCAGAACCCGCTGTTCTTCGGCCACGTCATCGACGCCGTCGCGACGATCGAAGGACGGGAGTCGATCGAGTGGCTCGAGTCCAAGCTGCCGACCGCCGCGACCGACGTGGTCGCCGCGCGCATCCAGAACGCGCTGGACTGCGTGCGGGCCGGCAAGCCGGTCGTGCCGCAGGTCGGTCCGCGCCGCGGCTGAGCGTCGACCTCAGCCCAGGAACTCGATCGCGCCGCCCGGCAGGAAGTAGAGGATCAGCATGGCGCCGTCGGTGACCGTCGGCACGTGCTCGCTGCCGCGGCCGTAGACGACCCACCCTTCCGGGTTGCCGTCGAAGCGCGCCGCGCCGTCCACCGCGAAGCACAGGTCGATCTCGCCTTCGGGGTGTCGGTGGCGCGGACCCGGCGCGTTCATCCAGACGCAGTCGACGCTGAACCCGCACAGGTCCTTGGCGACGCGGCCGAAGCGAACGCCCCCCGCCTCTCTGGGCAGCAGCCAGTCGGAGTCGACGCTGCCCAAAGCAGCGGCGCGGATCGCGGCGACCTGCTCGCCGCCGAACGCCGAGATCGCCTCGGCCTGCGCCGCGGCGTCGGGCGCGTCGACGTCGAGGGATCGCAGGGCCTCGGCGAGCGGCCGCAGCAGGTCGACGAACGCGCCTTTATCGATTCCTTCGCTCATGCTTCGCTCCGTTGAGGGGTCACTTGCCCTTGGGCCGAAAGACCTGGACGACGGCGGGGTTGCCCTCGAGGCGCGGGCCGCCGATCAGGTCGATGCAGTACGGGATCGCCGGGAAGACCGCGTCCAGGCACACGCGGATCGAGCCGGGCTTGCCCGGCAGCGTCACCACGAGCGCGCGCTCCAGGATGGCTGCTGTCTGTCGTGAGAGGATCGCCGTCGGCACGCCGACCTCGAGCGACGCCGCGCGCATCTTTTCGCCGAAGCCCGGCAGCTCCTTGTGGCAGACGTCCCGGATCGCCTCGGGCGTGACGTCCCGCGGCGACGGGCCCGTCCCGCCGGTCGTGCAGATCAGGCAGCAGCCTTGCGCGGCGAGCTCGCGGATCGTCTCGCCGATGCGCGCTCGCTCGTCGGCGATGACCCGCGCGTCGAACGCGCACTCGGTCGCGAGGTAGTCGCGCAGCGCGGCCTCGATGGCGGGGCCCGACTCGTCCTCGTAGACGCCCTGGCTGGCGCGGTCGCTGATCGTGACGACGCCGATGCGCGGCTGCGGCGCGCTCACTGCCCGCCTCCGGGCGCGCCGTCGGCGTGGCGCGGCTTGTCCTCACCGGCGGCGACCAGCTGCTTGATGCAGATCCGGAATTCGCCGCGCTCCTCAGGCTCCGCGAGGCGCCAGCGCCCCTGCTGCCGCCGGCGCTCGACGGCGGCGCGCTGCATCGCGACCGAGGTCACGTGGCGGCCGTCGGGGCTGAACACGTGCACGCGACCCTTCGGCCCCAGCACCACGACGGTGCTCTGGTCGATGTCCCAGAGGATGGCGCTGTCGGTCGCCTCGCCCGCGTCGGGGTAGGCGCGCGACGTCGGCCGCTGCCCCTGTTCGCTGCGCTCGAGCCCGTGCTGCGTCCGCCGCCCGGCGCTGCGGGTCCGGCCCTGCAGCTGCTTGGCGAGGTCCTGCAGCAGCGGCAGCACGAACTCCTCCTCGTCGACCTCGCCGTTCTTCAGCTTGCCCTCGAGCCGGAGCGCCTCGCCGTCCAGCTTGCGCTGGAAGCGGCTGAGGATCTGCATCAGCGCCGGGTCGGCGAGGTCCATCGGATCCACCGCGCCGACGCAGTGCAGACGCAGGCGCACGCGGCCCTCGAGGGTCGTGCCGCGCAGCAGCTGGAAGCTGAACGCGCACCGGCCGGCGTCGTTGAG
>Ga0222719_10005947_pt1 | contig 10426 bp, 4 predicted proteins | sample C33_34DmetaG_FD_165039 | JGI IMG/M metagenome (GOLD analysis project Ga0222719, IMG submission 165039) | Estuarine water microbial communities from San Francisco Bay, California, United States - C33_34D | ecosystem: Environmental > Aquatic > Marine > Unclassified | place: USA: California...
ACTCACTAGAACATCCATTAATTTCGTCATCGACACTGAGAGCGTCGTTCTTTACCGCGCGCGCGCCTCTCGTTTTGTAATCATCCACGGTTTCCCAGTTGTAGCGAGTTCGACGATTTCGCTCGCTTTTTCACTCGATTCGTCGAGTTCGTCAGTGCGCGACGCGCCCGAGGTCGACATGCCGCTCGACGAAGAAACCCGGGGGAGGATCGAATCCGGTGCCGAGGACGATCTCGCCAAGAGCGCGCGCGACGATGCGGCGAAACGCAAACGCGGACGCGACGACGATGATGATGATGACGACGTGCGAAGACACCATCACCACGGTGGTGGTGGCGGCGGCGCACGCGCTGGCGGCGGCGTGAAAAACTCGGGCCGAGAACGAAAATCGCGACGATCTGACGACCCGTTCGGGCCGGCGGCGCGAGCGAGACGGGCGATCGATGGGGCGTGTCAGCGAGACGAATTCGACGCGGCGATGACGGCGTTCGAGGAGGCGAAAAGGGAAGAGAGCTTTACCCTGGCGCAGCACTCGTGCAACGTGTTGTTGCACATGTGCGCGGGCGGCGTCGGCGCGTGGACGAATGGGTTAGCGCCGGTGGAGTGCGTGCGAGAGGGGAGAGCGGGTGAGATTGAAGCGTACATGAAGGAACGCGGTGTGGTGATGAATGAGATGACGTACACGGCGTTGGCGAGGGTGAAAGCGGCGAGCGGGGACGTGGACGGGGCGTTGGCCGCGGTTGAGGAAATGCAAAAGGCAAAGTTTACGCCAAAGGTTCGGTCGTATTCGTGCGCTTTGCACGCGTGTGCGAGAAGCGGTGACGTGGTGAAGATGGCACACGTCGATGGGTTGATGCGTGCGTGTGGGCTGTTGCCGACGGAGCTCGAGTTTATGGCTATGTTGCGAGCGTACAGAGTTGCCGAGGATTTCGACGGCGGTTTTGGCATGTTGAGGCAAATGCGAACGGAGATTCGTAGTCCGAGCGACGAGATGAGCGAAGAGCTTCGGGCGTGGTTCAACACCGCCCCGGGGTGGATCGTCGCCGATGAGGCGACCGTCGACGACGATGGTGCCGGCGTCGCCGTGTTGGCGATGGATGAAAAGCGCGTCGAGTTTCAGCTCGCCGCGATTAGTCTGACAGAGGAGGAACGCGCCGATTTGCTCGCGGGCATCGCAAAGCTCGCGTGCGAACGCGAAGCGCAGGCAGAGTTTGACATGTTTACGAAGTGGCTCGACACAAAGAAGGATGGCATGAACGCCATTGTCGACGGCGCCAACGTGGGGATGTACAATCAAAACTTTTCAAAGTCTGGGATGAATTTCTCTCAAGTGGAAAAAGTGCTCGACGAGTTGCGTAAACGTCGCCGAGAGGGAGACGCGCCGCCTATGGCATTTTTGCATCAGCGCAGAGTCGAAAGTGGGCCGGCGCGCAAGCCTCAAAATCAAAATCTCTTGGAAAAGTGGGACAGCGCTGGCGAGCTCTTCACCACGGCGCACGGATCAAACGACGATTGGTACTGGTTGTACGCGGCGGTGCACGGCGGCGATTCGGTGTACCTCGTCACCAACGATGAGTGTCGAGACCACGTGTTTCAAATGCTTCCCGCGCCAAAACTATTTTACCGTTGGAAGGAGCGACATCAGGTGCGCTTTGACATCAGCGCCGGTGCCGTCGAGCTCTTTTTCCCGCCAACGTTTACGACGTGCATGCAAGAGGCACCGGACGGTTCGTGGTGGGCGTTTCCGCAAGAGGACGAGTCGTGGCTGTGTGCGTGTAAGACAGAATGAAATAGATAGTGATTGACTGTAGTGGACAAGAACAACAAAACAATTAGACAAACGTCACGAACGCGCCCGGAAGCGTTGAGAGACTGATTGGCGTCGACACGGTGACTTCGCCGTCGATGCCGACGCGTTCCGGGGTCTCCGTCTTGAGGCTAAGACGCTTCGCTTTGACGTACGCAACCGCAGGATCCTCGACGTGCGCACCCCCATTCTTCGTCGCGTCGAATAGCCCCTTTGTATGCAGCGGTCCATTCTTCGCGCACACGACAACGTCGAATTCGCCATCGTCGAGTTGCGCGAGCGGTGCAAACGTAAAGGCTCTGCCGCTGCATCGCGTCGTCTGCGCGAACATCATCAAATAATCCTCCGTGTTTTCATCCATCTTCCCGGACGCCTCCCTGCTCACGCCGAGCGTGCCGCGGTTCGTCTTATTTTGTATGATGTGCCAGAGACCAGCAAAATCGTAACGCAGCGGACCAGCCCATCGCATCTTTTCTGCAGTTTCCGCGGCGTCTCTAGCCATACCCCACGTCACAACGTTAATAGATATCGTCTTCTTTGTCATATCATCCCCGTGTACCACCTCGACGGCGTCCATCGCTCGACACTTTCCGCGTTTAACTTTCTCCATCGCGTCTTCAACGGTGAACACACCTAAATCTCTCGCGTAATTATTCCCAGTTCCACACGGAAACGCCAGAACCGGCGTCGCCTCTCCCTTTGATACATCCTCCCCGCGCTCAATCCACCCTTGCACGCACTCTCGAAACGTTCCGTCGCCGCCGATGACGCCGACGGCGTCCACGCTCGTCAAGTCGGCGTTTTTGACAATGTCTATCGCGTGTCCGGGCGCATCCGTCTCCACCAACACAACCTCCACCCCGGCGCGTTTCGCTTCGCGTTTCACGCGTTCAACATCGTCTTTACCCTTCTTCGTCGAGCGAACCTTGGCGCCGTTCGCGACGACGAGCATCCGCTTCACCTTTCGCTCGTGTTCGCTCTGGCGTCCAATCACGCTCAAACAATTCAACGGTTCACCCGCGCTCGCCCGCGCCGCCGCATCCGGTCGCAACGCCGGGAGCGAAGACAACGCCTTTAAACGTTTCTTCAATTTCCCCCGCCCCGATGCAGTTTCACCGCACAGCGCGAGCGAGGCGACTTCGCACGTCGCCGGCGTCGGTGTCGATCGTTCGTTATCGTCTGACACTCGCATTGTAATCTTCACGCGTCTCGTCCACTCCTCACCGGAAGTATCCAAGTTCTTTGCGAATTCGAAACGAGTGGGGCTCGAATCGTCGTTCGGGGATCGTCACGCGCGCTGATGCGTCGCGTCAACGTGTGCTGGTGATGCACTTATAGTTTGCTTCTTGGTTGTTATTGTTGGTCGCGCGGATGCTCGCAGCTTCGTCGTCGTTACCGTATCGACGTCGCGCGCGCCGCGCGTCGGTATCGACGAAGAAACGTGCGTTGACGCCGTATGCCGCGCTCGTGGTTTTCGCCCTCGTCGCTTTGGTTTCGTCGCGACGTCGGACGAACGATAAAGGTACCGGTACGAATCGACGACTCGGGTCGTTGGATGCGTCAGAATCATCATCTTTAGCGATGCGGCGGGCGGGGTACCCGTCCGACGCGACGACGCACGCCGATCCGACGTTTACGGTTGAACCACTGTCGTGGGCTCCGCGCGCGTTCGCATTGCGAAACGTCTTGACGGAGCGAGAGTGCGACGACGTCATCAAGGAGGCAAAGCACCGCGTGTCGAGAAGCACGGTGCTTGACTCGGCTACGGGGGAGTCGAAAGTCGATGAGATACGGACGAGTAAACAGACATTCTTGTTGCGACAGGCGCCGATCGTGCAGAAGATTTTCGCGAGGATATCGACGGTGACGATGCTGCCGTGGACGCACAACGAGGATATGCAAGTGTTGGAGTACGGAGTCGGGGAGAAGTACGGAGCGCACGAAGACGTGGGCGACGACGATTCGAAGAGCGGGCAACAGCTAGCGAGCGAAGGTGGGAAACGAGTCGCAACGGTGTTACTATATTTGAACGAACCGGAAGAAGGTGGGGAGACGGCATTTCCGGATAGTGAGTGGATTGACGCGACGATGGCGTCGGGCGAGACGTGGTCCAAATGCGCCGAAGGACGCGTGGCGATGAAACCGAAAAAGGGAGACGGGTTGTTGTTTTGGTCCGTCGCACCAGATGGATCGATCGACCATCGCGCGTTGCACACCGGTTGTCCCGTCGTCCGTGGGGTCAAGTGGACGGCGACGATTTGGGTGCATGCGACGCCGTACCGATGGAAGGCTCCTCCGGCGCCAAAAGCTCCGCCTGGATGTGAGGACAAACATGCGCAGTGTCGCGGCTGGGCCAACACGGACGAGTGTGAAAAGAACCCGACGTTTATGCTTGAAAATTGCAAGTGGTCATGTAAGGTTGCCGGGTGCGTTCCACCGGCTTAGTAGAGAGAAGTGTGAGTTTCACAACATAGATGATGAGCCAATAATCTCACCAAACGCCGCGCGTACGCGTCCAACCAACAATCTGAAATGTGAAAATTCGTTGAAAAACCACGCCAACGCCAGAGCGATATACGGCGCTATACGGCGACGCGCGACGCCGCGTTGGACGCCCGCGCGTGGAATACAGATGCGAGATGATATGCATGATCGAGCGCGATGATTGAGACGCGCGCGCGGCGCCCGGGACGACGGAGACACGGCGACGACGCCGCCGGTGCGTGTGGGCCGCGGACATCATCATGGTTGCGCATCGTGTGCGTCTTCGTCGTCGCGTGTGCGACGTCGTGGGTGACGCTAGGACACGCGGCGACTCCGACGGTACCGACGACGGAAGGTGTCGTGCGAGCGGTGGCGGGAACGCGAGCGGAGGTGTTATTTGAGGGAAGCGACGCGGACCCGACGCACGCGTTGACGACGTTGTTGTTGAGCGTGCCGACAACTGGGACGATGTATCAGGATGCGGATAACACGGCGTTGGGTGCATCTGCGACGTACTGCGCGTCTGGTGGGGAGGTTGCCGTGACGGCGATCGCGTTGAGCGGATCGACGAAGGCGTCGTACGTGCCGCCGTGTGATTTGACTGAGACAGCGAGGGAGGTGAACGCGACTTTTGAATACGTGCTCATGGACGACGACAACGCGTGTAGCTCGAGGAGACAAATGACGATTACGATTAAGATTTTCGAGCCGTCGTTGTCCAGGTTTGTGCGCGCATGTGAAGCAAAGTGGACGTTTCGCAGCGACGACGTGAGCACGTCTGACGCGGTGAATTGGTGGTCACCCACAACCATACCAAGTCCACTTCCGGCAGGAGAAGGCCAGTTTCCGAAAGTGTACGGTTCGAGCGCTGTCGTGTACGGTTGGGGCGATAACTTCATGGCACAACTCGCGCTTGGAGATACGAGTGCTACGTTCAGTCCGCTGACGAACGCCAATTTCGAGCTTGTCAAGCAGTTTACGCACATGTCCGCCACGGAGCAGACTGGATTTGGTGCAGAATTTGAGACTGGCTACGTGTGGGGATGGGGCTACAACGCGGATGGTATCTTAGGATTGGATGCAACATTAGCGGTTACTTCCGATATCGCTCGCGATCCCGTTCAGATTCAAGGTCTCACTGGCATCGTTCGGGTCGCCGCAGGTCCGTCGCATGCGATTGCCATGGACAAGAATGGGCGAGTCTTCACGTGGGGTGGCGATACGTTCGGTCAGTTGGGTAGAGGTTGGACCCCGGGGATGTTGCAGTACGCCCCGTCGGGTGATAGATCAAAGCGCAAGGCGGCGCCCGCTCAAGTCGTGAACAATGGTCTCCGTGGGAAGACGATTATAGATGTAGCAGTGGGAGCGGCGCACACGCTCGCGCTCGCGTCTGACGGGTACATCTGGGCATGGGGGAGCAATGTCGACGGTCAGTTAGGCCTCATCCCGTGCGAAATTAGCAAGTACGGTGACGGAAATGGCGCGTGCTCGTCGTTCCCAGAGGCTCCAGAGATGCCGTCGACGGATTCACCGATGATACTTCCCTCTGTGTTGGAAGGCGCTGGTCTTAAGCCGTCGGTCAAATTCTCCGCCGTCGCAGCGAGTGCGCAGTATTCGATGGCAATCAGTGCGCCGGACGGAGGTGCGCGTGGTGGCGTGTTATACACCTGGGGTCACGGAGACGTGGGCCAGCTTGGCCTAGGTACCGCGCTTCATTCAATATATCCTGCTGTGGTGGAAGCGTTGGTTGGTGTTGAGATTGTCGCCGTCGCCGCCGGTGAATTTCATGCGGCTGCTGTGAGTGCAAACGGCGAAGTGTTTACTTGGGGGATGAATTCGTACGGGCAGCTGGGCCATGGTGATAGACAAAATAGGAACACACCCACCAAGGTTCAGACGCTCGCCGATGCGGCTGTAAAAATAGCGCAGGTGTCATGTGGGCGATCTCACACCATTGCTGTGAGCGACTACGGTGAAGTCTTCACGTGGGGATCCAACGAGTTTGGACAATTAGGAATAGAGTCCAGGCCCGATGACACATCGCGTAATTGGACACTCACATTGCGAGGTTGGGAAGAGAATTCCGCTCGTCGGCGGCGTTTACTCGCCGTGTACGGCTCCACGTCCTCTTCAGCCGAGTCGTTAACTAGTATTTTCGTAGACACTCCCGACATGAGTGGGAGATATGGCGGTAGTCACGCCGAATTCGAGGCAATGGTCATGGAAGTAGCTAGACCATACAAAGAAGGTTACCTCGACGCGACTGATGTTGGTATTTACGGTGACGTGGAGTACATTGCGACTCCAGTCATTGTTGCCGCCATGCAGCAGGTGACTATGGTTGTCGCTGTCGGAGGGTCAAGCTATGCGCTAAGAATCTCATGTAATGTTGGTTCTGCGCGAGACGAGATCACGGGCGAGTGTACGCAGTGCTCGCCAGGTGAGTTCACGAACGATTTCACTTCGTTTGACTGTTATCCGTGTCCTCGTGGTCAATACCAAGATCAAGCTGGACAGGCGTCGTGTAAATTCTGCACACCAGGATACTACGCCGAAACAGAAAGATTATCCTCGTGCTCGACGTGCGCTGCCGGTACTTTCTGTCCGTTTGACGGCGCTGACTCGCAGTCTTTGTGCGAAGACTGCCCAAAAGGGACCGCAAGCGCACAGGCGGCGAGCGCCAAATGCACGCCATGTCAGGCTGGAACTTACCAAAGAAACTCGGGTCAAAGTTCGTGTGATTCTTGTCCAGTCGGCACGTTCAACGATAAAGAGGGAGCCACGTTAGAAACAGATTGTGTCAAGTGTCCTGCGGGCAAATATGCAGAGAATCAAGGCTCCTCAACGTGTGCTGATTGTCCCGCCGGTGAGGTGTCGGATGTCGGCGCCTCTACGTGCACGGCGTGTAGTGCTGGTTATTATTCTCCAGGCGGACTGGCAGAATGTTTGCCGTGTCCTGTTGGCACGCACAGCGACGCAACCGTCACAATGGCATCGGTAAGCGATTGCGTACCGTGCGAGCTCGGGACATACGCATCAAGCGCAGGAAGCGTGGCTTGTACAGCATGTCCTGTCGGAACCTTTAGCGCCGCTCTCGGAGCCATCGAGTGCACGAAATGTCCTGCGGGAACTAAAGGTACGGATCCAGTCCAGATTCGAAGTTCGAAACAGGCTTCGTGTAGCGATTGTCCCGCTGGATCGTTTCAAGACATTGATGGAGAAGATTCGTGTAAACTTTGCGCCGCTGGAACCTACCAGGATGCACAAGGGGCGAGCGAATGCACGCCTTGTCCATCAGGAACAAGTTCCGCGAGCGTGGGCTCGACCGATGTGAGCGCGTGCGTCGCATGCGGCGAAGGGCTTTACGCTCCGACAGAAGGAATGTCCGAATGTCTGCACTGTCCACTAGGAACTTATCAGGACGAGACAGGTCGGGACGCGTGCAAGGCGTGTCCAGCTGGCACATTCGTGGACGCATTCAAGGCTGTCACAGTGACAGAATGCACAGCTTGCCCGGCTGGAAAATTTGCGGCAGCTGGCGATCCGTGTCAAGACTGTGCTGCCGGGTCCTACCAAGACGAAATCGGAGCGGGAAAATGTAAGGCTTGCCCAGCCGGCACGTTCCTGACTCAAACTGGCGGCGACAGCGCCGCGGCGTGCACCCTGTGTTCCATCGGAACTTTCGCAGCGTTAACTGCGGAAAACGAAGCTGCAGGCATCGGAAACACGGTGTGCGAGGCGTGTCCAGTTGGTACGTACGCAGATCAGGAGGGATTGGCGCAATGTACAGCTTGTCCAGCGGGTACTGCATTGTCGGCGACAGGGAGCGCGAACGCCGCTGATTGTACACCGTGCGCGGCGGGATCTTTTGCCGCCGCGGCGGGATCAGCCACGTGTACGCTTTGTCCCGCGGGTTCGTATTCGGATACAACTGGTGCGCAAGTATGTACAGCGTGTCCTGCGGGCTCATTTTCTGCGGTTGAGGGTTCGATCGCTGAATCTGACTGCCAGAAATGTCCACTCGGTACGTTTGCGGAAGGAGAAGGAAATGAAGTGTGTGAGGCGTGCCCTGCCGGCACCTACGGCGATGAGGTTGGTTTGCTTGCATGTAAGCCCGCCCCGGTAGGATATTATTTAGCCGGAGAGGGAGCGACGTCCGCAGCAGACGTTACGGCATGTGCGCCTGGAACGTATTCCGATGTTGAAGGACTGTCGGTTTGTCTCAATTGCGTCGCAGGTACGTTTTCAAATGTGTCGGCAAGTACCGGTTGTACAGACTGTCCTGCGGGCACATTCTCGGTTTCCGAAGCGAGCGACAGCCTGAATAATTGCAAACTGTGTGCTGTAGGCCAGTATTCGTTTGTCGCGGCCGTCACATGTACGAACTGCGAGGCGGGCACGTACGCGGACACGCCAGGGACTGAATTTTGCACCGGATGTCCAATTGGTACGTATGGTAACGAGCAAGGCGCGACGAGCGCCGCAACATGTCTTCCATGCGCGACCGGAACCTATGGCGATACCACCGGGGCGCAAGTCTGCACGCAGTGCCCAGCGGGTACGTTCAACGACGAAACCGGCTTGGCCGCCTGCAAACCGTGCGGCGGCGGCACGTACGGCGTTATTGAGGGCGCAGACATTGGCGACGAAACCGTCTGCATTCCCTGTCCATTGGGTACATTTTCCCTCGGTGGTGTCTCTGCCTGTGCCAACTGCCTTCCGGGTACCTACGCCGACGAGATCGGGCTCCTAAACTGCACGCTCTGTCCCCACGGAACCTACGGTTTGATTTCGGGCGCCGACTCCGTCGCCTTGTGCGAACGCTGTCCGCTGTACCATTTCAACAGCACTCCCGGAAGTTCGAGCGTCGAGGCGTGCGTCTATCATCACAGCGCCACATCACGCCGTTTCATCGATGCTTCCGCGTTCTTCTTGATCGTGTGCGTCACATTTATTTTCGCATCCAATCTGTAACGTGGTGTTCTCGCTTAATAGCTCCCCCTGGCGTTGTTGATAACAACCTAAGGTCTAATCCAAACCTCATTCCTCCTCATTCGTTCGCGCGCGTACGCACGCATCGGCGAATGCACGCCACCGCGTCGTCCACGCGAACGATCGCAACGCGCTCGACGCCTCAAACCGTCGCCCGATCCGAACCCCGCGTTGGACTCGGACTCGGAATCGCGTCGTCCAACCGTCTTCGTCGTGATCGCCGAGGTCGCGACCGCCGCGTCGTCGTCGTCATGGCGGAACGCGTCGACGTCCAACGCGTTGAAAAGTCCGACGCGGAGTGGTCCAAGCAACTGAACAAACAAGAGTTTCAAGTGCTTCGTAAAAAAGGCACGGAACCGGCGCGCACGGGGGAGTACGATAAGTTTTACCCGTCAGAGGGCCACTTTGTGTGCCGATGCTGTGGAACGCCGTTGTACAGCGCCAAGGCTAAATTTGACAGTGGATGCGGATGGCCGGCGTTTGATAAGTGTTACACCGGCGCGGTGAAGACGGAGATTGATAACAGCTTTGGGATGCGACGGATTGAAATCATGTGCGCGGCGTGTGATGGCCATTTGGGTCACGTGTTTGAAAACGAAGGCTTTTCGGCGACTATGGAGCGTCACTGCGTCAACTCTGTGTCGGTTAAATACATTCCGGAGAATATGAATGCCGAAGAGTCCAAGGTAGTGGATGGAAACGTCGTCTCGAGCGCGATGGGTATCTTCAGCTCGCCCTTGATTCCGGCCCTCCTCGGGGTTTACGTGCTCTCAGACGTCGTCGGCAAGGGGATTAATTTTTTTACCGAACGCGGCGCGCGCTGAACGAACCAAACCATTATTTCATTCCGCGTCGTTCGGCGTTCAGGAACGCACGCAATTTAGCTGCTAGATTTCAACGTCTCCGGGCTCTAACCTCGGTTACTTCATTCTTTCACGCGCATCGACAGGTTGTCTAAACGAAACGCGGGACTGTCGCGTCCGTCCGTCTAGAGGACGGACGCGAAATCCAACCCGACCCGCCCGATCCCTTCGACGCCCTGGTCCATCCATCTATCCATCCGTCCGTCCATCCATCGTTCGATCGATCGATTGATGGGTGCAATCAACCTCGTCGTCGTCGTCGTCGTCGTCGTGCGCGGAC
>Ga0222719_10005949_pt1 | contig 10425 bp, 7 predicted proteins | sample C33_34DmetaG_FD_165039 | JGI IMG/M metagenome (GOLD analysis project Ga0222719, IMG submission 165039) | Estuarine water microbial communities from San Francisco Bay, California, United States - C33_34D | ecosystem: Environmental > Aquatic > Marine > Unclassified | place: USA: California...
GTCTTCGGCCCCGCGCGTGTACTATTTGGGGAGGGTGCAGAGCAGAGACCGAACGTCCTAACCTGCGGGGCGGTTTCGGTCCGAAAAACGCAACCTCCGTGGGCGGCGCGCGGCGCCCTGTCGATTGTATTAAACGACGGGTACCCGGCCGCGGCGGAGGCGCGAGTTTCTTTTCGCGAACGTTTTTTGAACGTTCACGAAAAGAAGCTTCGACGACAAAAACAAAGAAAGCATTCAACGCGAGCAGCGAATCGGCGTGGCGCATGTACAACGAAGAAGCGCACGGGGTGGCTTTGGAGGAGACTTTCGTATTACGCCGCGAGTCAAACGTCTTTCGTATTACTGAAAGACGCGAAAGGCTCGCGGGCGAAAAACCTCCGGAGCGATGCCTTAACGTTTTTAACGAAAAGAAAGAGACGTCAACGCCGATCACACGTACAGTCACACGTATACAGTCACACGTATCGTCACACGTATCATCCCACGAACGCTCTTTCGCGCTGTGCATTACATCACAGAGAGCCCTCGAGCCCTCGAGCGTTCGAGCCCTCGAGCGTCGTCGTCGTCTCGCGCGGCGCGCGCCGTATTTTTTTGTTTCCTTGCCGCCCCGTCTTTCGCGTCTTTCGCGTCGTCTCGGACCCAACACAGATCGATCGGCGTTTTGGCTCACGCGCTCGTGACCTTCGCGGCGAGCATGTCCGTGACTGCCTTCTTGCCCGCGTTTACCTGCGCCTGGACCCGCTCGATGGCGGCGGCGGCGTCGGTCTCGAGCCGCGCGGCGCGCGCGGACGAGTCGCCGACGCGCGAGCTTAACAGGCTCTGATACTTTTCCTCCCTCTGCGCTCGGTACGCCGCGATCTCGGCGTCCGCCTCCGCCTTGGCCTGCCGCAAGCGCGAGGTCTTCTCCGCGCGCGCCGCAGTCACGATCGCCTGCGCCTCCTGCTCGGCCGCGAGAAGTTTCTGGATGCCGTCGCGCGAGTCCATCGCGGCGACGGGCGCGCGGGGAGCTCCGCCTACCGCGCGAGCGACGAGCCCTCCGCTGGGATCTGGCGGGGGAAGCGCGACGCGCGAGGCCGCCGGGAGGGAAACGCGACGCGCGAGGCGGCCGGGAGGGAAACGCGAGCGAACGGCTCGCCCCTTCGCGACTCTTCGCGCGAACGCCGTCGGGGACTCGAGGAGACCCGCGACGCGACCAATGGCGGGACGCGGAGGCTCTCGCATCTCGTGTTTTTGGGGGAGTCCGATGTTTTTTCCATATTGGAAAAAAAGGCAGACTGAAAGCGCGTCGCGACGAAATTTCGTGACTCCTCACCATACCATATCCGCTCCTTCTCGACGAAACACGCTGAGTCGCCCGATGAACACGTCTCGGCTTTTTGCCGGTCGATTGGCGCGTCCGCGTCGCACTCGACGACGTCGCGCGCACAGTACCGCAACGATGTCCGCCGCCTCTTTCACCGTCAAGCCCGTCATGCAGGTGCGTGTCCGGCCCGGCTCGTCAGCTCGCGCGCGCCGCGGCACGCTCGCCGCGTGCCCCGCGCCGCTTCCCCGACGCGCGCATCTCGACACCGCCGAGCGCAATAACTCACCGCGATTCCTCCACCCTCCGCTGTCGTTCCCGCAGGTGACGCGCCAGTTCGCGTCCCTGGGCAACACCTTCACGAAGAAGGCCGCCGCCGCGCCCGCGAAGGTGGACACCACCGTGCAGAGTACGTACCATCGCATCGCCCGACGACGCATCGCGCGCGCGACCGGCCGCGCCAGCTTTTCCGCTATAGATAGGGTCATAGGGTTTTGGTGCCTACCGAAACGGCCGGCCGCACTGTGTTTTCAGTCTCGCGAAAACGAAAACGCGACCGCGCGAACGCTTTTTTGGAGCGATAAGAGCGAAAAAGCCTCCACGCACGCGCGCTGACCCTGACCCGCCTACGCACGCGTCTCTCACCCGCGCAGGCATCCACGGTAAGTCCGGCCGCAAGTGCATGTTGACTGGCAAGAAGGCGAACAACGGCTGGACCGTGTCGTTCTCGCACATCCGCAACAAGAAGCTGCAGGGTGTGAACCTCCAGTACAAGCGCGTGTACTGGCCCGAGAAGCAGCGGTACATTCGCCTGCGCATCTCCACCAAGGCGCTCAAGACGATCAACAAGGTTGGGCTGGAGGTTATGGCGGAGCGCGCCGGGCTGGATCTCGAGTCCCTGCCGTACACCGACGCGGACCCCGCGCGCAAGGAGTGGCTCGTGGAGAACGGCGCGGCGCCCACGAAGAAGAACAAGCGCGCGCCCAAGGGCCCGAAGAAGCTGTACATCCCCAAGTGGAAGGAGGCGCGCATGGCCAAGCAGGGGAACGCGGCGACGGAAACCAAGGCTTTCGCGGAGCGCTGGGGCATGGAGGTGGCGTGATCGGTCGACGTTCAGGCTTTTCGAGCCCAAAGCGTTTCAGGTTCGAGCGGGCTCGAACGCGGCGGTTTAGATGGCATAGGTTAAAAGCGGCGCTTTACGTCTCGGCGCGCGCGCGCCGGCAAACGAGAGGGACGCGCGAAGGAGGGAGGAGTTGAGGCGTGTGATTCATTCTTTACACCACACGCGCACTACCGGTACGTACGCGACACGCACCACCGCGCCCTGCCGTCTCGACCTACCTCTCTACCCCATGTACTTGACGCAGAGCTCCGCGCCCTGCTCCGCCTCGAGCCCGAGGTCGGCGGGTCGCGCGCCGGCGGCGACGGCGACTTCCGCGACGGCGCGATACTCGAGCGGGTTTTGCGTGAGCGCGTTGGCGAGCGCGTGGTCGATTTTCTTCGCCGCCGCGAACGCGGCGCCCCACGCGGGGTCGTGCGAAGGCGCGTGTTTGGCGTTTTTCCTTCGCGACGCGAACGTCTCGAACGCGCCGTCCGCGTCGTCCACCTGGAAAGAGACGCCGTAGGTGTCGTGGCGCGCGACGAGCGGCGCGGCGTCGCCGGACTTCACGACGAATTCCTCCAGGTACTGCACGGCTTGCTGCCAGGTCTGGCCTTTCGTGCCGTCGTACGGGGAGGTGGATAACGTTATCGCGTCCCCGTTTGCGTCCGTGCCGAGCTCGAGCTCGAACCAGAACGCCACCGCGTTACACGTGCCGTCCTCTATGATCGGGGCTCGAACGCGCTTTTCCTCCGGCGCGAGCGTCGAGGGCGAGACGTCATAGAAGTCAAACTCGAAAAACGGAAACGGCGCGCTCAGCGGACGCCACTTCTTTGCGTTCGCCGCGCTCTCCAAGTCGACGCCCTCGTACTCCTCGCGCCAGCGCCAGCGGTTGGCGTGCGAAAAGTCGAATTTGAACGACGACGACGAGGAGGATGAGTCGACGACGTCGCGATCGTCGTCGAGACTTCCGACTTCGCGATCGTCGGACGCGAAGCCGCCGAGCTCCACCGTGGAGGTTTCCCCGAAGCGCGCCTCGATGAGCTGCGCGAACATCCGCGCGCGCGCCGGGACGAGAACGTGTTTTTCACGGAGCAGCCGCGCGCGCGCGGCGGCGATGACGTGCAACGCGCCCTCGCCGATCAGACCGCTGTCGAAGATCTCGTACACCATCGCGTCCGCCTTGGCTTGCATCTCCGTCGGGACGCCGTCCGGTTTCAGCGCGCCGTTCAACGGCGACACACCCGGCAGACTCTCGCGCGTCAGCACGTGCCGCGCGTCGCGGTGCAGGCAGTGGATCTTCCCCGCGAAGCCGTTGACGCACGCGATCTCCTCGCCGACGTCGGTCATGTGCGCCGAGCGCTCGATCGCCGTCACGAAATCGGCGCCCGCGCGCGCCGCGAACATCGCCAGGAGACAGGAACCGGAGCCGGCGTCGATCACCGAACACGGACGCGTCGTCGGAGGCGTTTCCGGCGCGGAAGAATCGTTTCCGGAAGGCGCGTCTTTCGTCGAAAGAGCGTCGCCGAGCGTCTCCGCGCGTCCGTTCACGCGCAAACCCTTCACGCGTCTGACGGCACATGTTATCGCTTCGTCGTACGCTTCGTTGCGTCCCGCATCGTTGAGCATGTCGTAGTGCCAGGTGGGAATCGAGGCCGTGCGCGGCGTCGACGCACTCGCCGCCGACGCGAAAAGAACCTGGTCGTCGTCGCGGCGGACGCGCAGAGAAACGGTCTCCCCGCGCCGCACGAACACCTCGTCGAGAAACTGCGCGGCGAGCCCCCACGAGGTGGCCGTGAAGACGTTTCGGTGGACGTTTAACATCTCGGAAGTCTCGGAAGTCGTCTCCGGAGAAGGTATCTGCGAAAAAGGAAAACGCATCTTAAGCGGCGGCTCGGCGCTGCGCAGGACGTCGCCGGAATGGCCCATGTCCGCCTCGAACCAAAACACGACGGCGTTGAACGCGCCGTCCTTTGTGATCGGGACGGAGAGCGTGAAGTCCTCGTCCCACGATGCCGCGCCTCCCGCTCCTCCGCCTCGTTTAGGCGCGTCTTCTCCGTCTTCTGAGACTTGTCTCGCATCGAAATTCGCCCTCAGCCTTGCTTCCAAGTCAATGTCGAACACCTCGAACGAGTCGGACAGCACGACGTGCGGTTCGCGCGTCGGGTCGAAACGCGCCGCCTGAGGGTGCCACCTATACGCGTTCATCAAGCGCAGGTCCAGGCCGCGCACGCTCTCGATTTTGATCTGCGCGAGGCACGCGAAGGTTCTCAGGCGTTTAGGGGACACGAGGGCGTCTCTAGACGCGAGGCCCTTGCGTGCGACTTGGTCGATCGATCGAAGCAGGCGCATGCCCAGCCCGCCGGCGCGGTCGAGGACGTCGAGAAGCACGACGTCCGCCGCGGCGCCGCGAAGCTTGTCGTCCGTCGGGTCCACTTGGTCGATCGGGCGGTCCAGCACGGTGATCGTATCAGGTCGCACAACGCCGCGCGCTTCGTTCGCGCGGCACACGCCGCGCGCCGCGCGGAACGAAAACGGACCGCGCTCGACCGAGAAGACGCGCGCGGCGCCCGCGGCGGCGGCGCACAGCGGCAACACCCCCGGGCCGCCGCCGGAAAGGCACAACGCCACGACGTCGCGTTCGTTCTTCTTCGCCTTCGCCACGAGTCTCTTCGCGGCGCGCGCGTACGCGCGCGTTCTTTCTTCGTCGTCCAGCGCCTGGAGCGAGAGCTTCGGCGCGGCGAGCTCCGCGAGGTTTTTGAAGTGCGCCAGCACGCCGGCGCGCCTCGGGTCTTTTGCGAACGCGTGTTTGTTCAAAACGGAGAGGCGCGCGCTTTGCGCAAACGTCGGACGCCACTCTTGGTCCTCCACGTCCCACTCGGGACCGGACATGGTTTGTTTCCATCGCATGAGCGTGGCTTCTCGGTCGTCCGCTCGGCGAGCCGCACGCAGCCGTGACGCGAACGCGCGTCTTCTCGAGAGCTCATGCGCCACCATCCGCCCGCGCGCGTCTTCGCTCTCCGCCTGCGCGACGGCGAGGAGCTCGAGGACGCCGTCCAGAGTCGCGGCGTCGCGCGCGCTTGGCGTAGAGTCGTTTACGTTTGTTTTCTTTCCGGCATCTTCCGCGTCTGTGACGGAAAGAAGCCGTTTCGTGTCTTCATTCGTCGACGTGTCTTCCGAATCTTCCGACACATCACGAGACACACCATCGTGTTTGGTGTTCTTCTCGTCGAGCCCCACGCCGGTCATGAGCCTGGCGCACGTCTCGAGAGAAGACGCGGCGGCGTGCCACTCGCCCGCCGCCGCCAGCGCCTTCCCGAGCCGGTAATGCGCCTTCGGCCACCTCGCGTCGAGCGCGACGCACCGAACGCCGTCCGCCACAGCCTCCTCGGTTCGCCCTAACGCCAGGTACGCCGCGGAGCGGTTACTGCGCAACGCCTTGTCATCCGGAGCGCCCGCGATCGCCTGCGTGTAGAACCGCGCGGCGTCGGCGAAGCGTTTGGCCGCGAACGCGTCGTTGCCGGCTTTTTTGCTGACCGCCACGGCGTGGCGCACGAGCTCCGGGGGCACGTCCGACACGCGCGTGCGCATCTCCCGCTCGATCGCGGCGAGCACGTCCGCGGGAAGCTCGACCGCGGAGGCAGCGATGCCTGAGGGGGGGATGGGAGGGGCGGTCTCGGGGGCGGGGACGTTCGAGCGCGTCATCGCGAGTCGTGCGTGCGGCGAGTCGCGCCGAGGGGATCAAGATGCGCGGTGACGTGACCGCGATCGATCTCGGGGATCGCGCGTCTCGGGAGCGACGGGCGTCCACGCGCTCGTGGCCGGCCGGGGGTCGTTTCGCGGACACGCGGTGCGTGTCAGGCTCGACGACGACGCGTGCTTCGAGTCGAAGCGGAGCTTTCGCGCGCCGTACGCTGTGATGCGCGCGACGCGTGCTCTTCCCGCTCTCGATCGTTTTCTTCGAGAAAAGGCGTTTCTTTTTCCGAGATCCGGGAGGCGAGGAGCCGTTGTTTTTTTTGCGGAGTCTGCGATTTCCGCTTCGGTCAACGCCTTGGACGCACCGCGCGCGCGGGCACTTCCGCCGCGCGCTCGGTACCGCGGGAGCGCCGCGCGTATCATCATGGACCCCGAGGTGGCGGAGAGAGCGCGGGGCGTGTTCGACGCGCTCGCGGTGCGCGGCCGGCCGTTCGAGGATATCCAGGCGAGCGACTTCGCCGACTGGCGCATGTTCTTCCGGTTCGTCAAGGACGCGTCGGCGGACCCCACCACCGCGCTCGGCGAGCTGAACGCCACGAGCTTTCTGGGGAAGCACGACATCTCCGTGTCCGCGTGGGGGAAGAGCGTCAAGGAGCGCTCGCCTCTGTTCAAGGAGGAATTCGACAAGTTCATGCGCATCGAGCGCGTCCGCCTGGCGCTCGCGGCGGATCTCGGGGTGGAAACGCCCCCTCGCGTCGAGGCGAAAGATGAAAACGTCGCCGCCCGACCGAGCGTCTCGAACGAGCATTTGTCTCATCCCGCGGTTCCCGCGGTTCCCTCGAGCACACCTCCGAGGCGCGTCGCGTCGTCGCCGCGAGGCGCGGCGGCGTCGAACGGTGACGGCGACGCGGCGTTTGGAGACGGCGCGAATGAGACGCGTTTTCGAAACGCAGACCGAGCCTCCCCCTCCGGAGACGGCGTTGAAACCACGGGCACGACGCACGTGACGTCCGAGTTTCACCGCGAGCGCGTTTTGGCGTACCTGGACGGTTTCAAGACGCTCCTTGTGGATCTGCGCCAAAAGGTGGACGAGATCGCCACCGCGAACGTCCTGACGGTGGGCGGAGCCGTCGAGCGCGCCGACGCGCGACTGGAAACGGCGCTCGCGCGCGTCGATGCCATGGTTCAGGAAGAGACGAACGCGTTTCGGAGGTGACAAAAACGTAGTACTAGTCTCGGTTGAGTCTATCGCGTGCGTTCGTCGCGACGAGAATGACTGGTAGAGTATTCATACCTACTAAAACGACGCTCGAAGCGCTCACAGTCTATGCGTTGTTTATGTCACGCGCGCGCGTCTCCGCCCTCGATACTCACTCCTCGTCGAGGTCGCCGGCGACGTTCGCGACGCCGACGGGCGGCCATCTCGGCGGGTCGTACCCCACCCCCCCCCACGGGTTACACCGCAGGATGCGCCACGCAGTTAACACAAACCCCTTCGCGGGCCCGAACGTACGAAACGCCGTCATGGCGTACTGCGAGCAGGTGGGGACGAAGCGGCACGAGGGGGGGGTTAACGGCGAAATCTGCGTGCGGTAAAACCGGATGAGCCCCAGAGCGACGCGCGTCGCGAGGGGCTCCTCCAAAGGCTCTTCGAGAGGCTCCTCGTGGTTTATTTTTTTCCCGTCCGCCTCCTCCGTCCTCGCGTCGTCGCCTCGAGACGACGCGCTTTTGAAGGGCGCCGGTCGGTCCGGACACGCGCGGAGAGAACGCCGGGGCAGAAGCGACGACGCGCCCCTGCCGACGCAGAGGTGGCACGCGCGCACGTTCGCTCCCGGCGACGTTCGCGGCGCCCGACTTCGCGCCCCGGACCTCGTCCACCGCACCCCGTGCCCGCGCATCTGCCGCGGGAGCCGCGTCGCGGTCGCCCCGGGGAAAAACGCGGACGCCGCCCCGCGCGCCGAGACGGTCGCCATCGCGCTCGCCGGGGGTGCGCAACAGATGTTTGGGGGAGTGAGAAGCTCGCGAGGCTTGCGCTTTTTCGTCGCCGCTGGCCGATGAAAAAATGCTTTCGTGATTCGTCTCGGACTGCTCGGCATACGAAATCGTCTCGGTGACTCTCCGCCGCTGCGTCTTCGGGTCTGAGAATCTCGATCGCGGCTGCCTGCGCTGCCTGCCGTTGAGTGAGACTGTCGAGTTCCGACGCGCCGACTCCAGAGGGACGGCGCGCGGTTCGGCGCGACCTCCCGACCGGCCGGCGCGATGGCCCCTCTCGGCGGAGGCGTGCCCGCGCTCATCTCCTCGCCGGCGCTCATGAGCGCGTTGCTGGCGTTCAGGTACGCGCGAGCGCCAGTCGCAGACGCCGGGTTTTTTCCCCTCATCTTTGCCACCTGGACGTTTCGATGCCGCCGGCGAGTCTTTGCCACCTCCCCGACTGACCTCCCCACGCCGCGGACGCCGTCGCGACTCCCTCCCCGGTCCCACTCCCGCAGCTTCGCGCAGTCGGCGAAGGTCTTCACGCACTGGTGCGTTCAAAGGGCGCGCGAATCCGAGAGCGGACGCGGACGCGACGGCAGAGGCCCCGGATCGCTTTCAGCGCGTATTTTCACGATGCGAGTCCTCCGAGCTCCGGTTCGCCCCGCGCCCTTCTCGACGTCTTGGCGCTGACGACGAACCCCACACTCCGACACGAACCTCACTGTGAACCGCAACACAGGTACTCCACCGGCAAACTGGACTGGGGCCGCCTGGTGGGCAGCGGCGGCATGCCCTCGTCGCACACCGCGTTGGTCGTGGGCCTGACCACCGCGGTTGGGTTGAAAGATTCCGTCGACTCGTCGCTCTTCGCGCTGTGCCTGGTGTTTTCGCTGGTGGTGATGTACGACGCGACGGGCGTCAGACTGCAGGCGGGCAGGCAGGCGGAGGTGCTGAACCAGATGATCCTGGAGTTGCCGCAGCAGCACCCGGTGAGCGACACGCGGCCGTTGCGGGACTCACTGGGGCACACGCCGGTGGAGGTTGGCGCCGGCGCCATGGTGGGGGTGGTGATCGGGTGGCTGCACTACTCCATGTGGATCACGCAGTGGGGACCGTGACGTGTGGCGTGCGCGTGCGAGCTAGAGAGCGCCGGGATTCATTATTTAATACACACAGAAGGCGGGTGATAGAGAGGCGTCGGAAAGTCAAAAGAGAGGCGTTCGCTCCGGAAGCGCTTTGGCGCCGCGAATACGGATGAAAACCTTTTTTAGCGCGTCCGACTACCTCTCGAGCGCGACGAGCACAGTGCCTCCGACTACGGTCAGACCCCCGACCCACCCCATTGTCGCCATTCGCTCGCCCATGGTGGCCGCCGCCCACGCCGCGCCCCACAACGGCGTCGTGGCCAAGAGCACGGCGGCGCGCGCCGCGGGCACGGACGCTTGCGCGACTGTTTGCCACCACCCGCACAACCAACCGGGCCCGATGGCCATGAACGCCGTCAACGCGAGCGCGTTTGGAGACGCCAGCCACGAGCCGTGCGTTTTGTGTCGTCGCCCGAGACCGTCGTCATCCACCGCGCCACCGTCTTTCACGGCGCTCCACGATAGCGCGTGTTCCACTAAAAACCAAACGCCGACGAAGCACGCCATACAAAACGACCGCGCCACCGCGAGTTTTAGCGCGTTGACGTTTGGCGCGAGTCGCGACAGACGGAACGTGAAGAACGCCCAAGCGACGCTTCCGATCAACGTCAACACGTCGCCGAAGAACACATCGTACGAAGCTTCTTCTTCTTCTCGCGTCGTCATCACGTCGCCTTGTGATCGCGCCGAGGACGCGAAGACGATGAGCGCCGTACCGCACACGGCGACGCACGCGGCGATCCACGTCGTGGACTTAACCGCCTCCCCCGCGAGCGTGGACACGAACGGCACCATCATCGTGGTGGACGCGGCGATGAACCCCGCGCGCGTGGCGCCCGTGTACGCCACGCCTGTGCTCTGGAACGCGATGGTCACGAAGTGCCAAAACGCGAGCTCGCACGCCGCGCCCCAAAGCGACGCGTTTCGGGAAGAGGCGGACGAGCGGGGCCCGGTCGCCGGCGGGGCGGACATCCAGGCGTCGAGCGACAACACGCGGTTGAGTTTTTTTCGCGGAAGGCCTTTTGCGCCTTCTTCCGCGGAAAGGAGGCTCTGCGTGGACCCGAACGCGTCCCCCCGACTGTTCAGCGACGCGCGGTCGTCGCCGCCGCGTCGTCTCCCCAGTCGCCCGAAGCACGCGGCGTCCGCGCAGGCAGCCTGCGCGACGAACAGCACCGCCACCAGAGAGAAACGCGCCAGATTGATCTCGCTGG
>Ga0222719_10005950_pt1 | contig 10425 bp, 12 predicted proteins | sample C33_34DmetaG_FD_165039 | JGI IMG/M metagenome (GOLD analysis project Ga0222719, IMG submission 165039) | Estuarine water microbial communities from San Francisco Bay, California, United States - C33_34D | ecosystem: Environmental > Aquatic > Marine > Unclassified | place: USA: California...
ACTACACTTTTACCCGCTTTGAGTGCTTCCTCTCCCGTTTCTTTAATTTCCTTTTGAGTATCTGCTATATCTGAAATTAAATTCTTTACCTTTTCGGGGTCTTTACCGCCAAAGAAAGATTGCTCCTACGCTAGTTGAGCCTGTTTAATTGTTAGTACTATAGCATTAAAAGCAAGTTTTAGAGGAGTTATAGCTATAGTTAATAGGCCTTTAATAACCGCAGTAAGGCCAGAAAATCCGTTAGTAGCTTTAGAGACTGTTTCTACTACGTTAAAAATAACACTAAAAAACTTCTCAAATAATATTCCTATAGTACCTAGAGCAGTACTAAGGGCGTTCATTATTTTTTGATTCTTAGATATAGCGTCGTAAAATAACTTAATAGCCCCTAATACGATACCAATTCCGAGACCTTTAAGACCTACCCCAATAGCTTTTAATCCTTTCGAGAATATATTACTAGATTTACCCGCTTCCTTTTGGGCCTTAGCAGTATCCTCAAATCCCTTTTTACTCTTTTTAACTTGGTCGTTCATAGACTCTAGAGCTTTCTCGTTAGTCTCTACGACTTGACTAAGGGCCATAAAAGCTTCGGAGCCTGTGTCTTCCATTTCGGCCATTTCCTTTTTAGCCCGTTCTATCTGCTCTGTGAGGTCTTCTATAGTTATATCTCCTCTCTGTAATTTTATCGCTAATTCTAAAGCTACTCTCTTATCTGCGGCCATATCTTAAAGTTTTATTATTCTATATACTAAGTTAATTATAAGCGACGTCCCCTCGTCAAAAGACATCGCCGAATTTGTAGTTATTTTAAGCCCACTACCGAAGTGTATAGGCGTTGTATTATGTGGTATAATATTTAATAGGTCTGTATTATTATCTATATTAAAGAATGCACTCGGTATCTCTGCTAATAAGTGTAGCGATTCGTCGTCCTCTACTATATCTATTTTATGCGTCCCACTAGTTGCAGCGTTACCGTCTAACCTAACATATCCTCTCGTTACCTCGTAGAATTCATCTCCAGGAAGTGGAGGTAGTACCTGTATTTCCTCCTCTAAATTAGTTAGTACGTCGTAAGGTAGTACTATACTTTGTAACTTTTCTACAAATAGGCCATTAATATAAGCTTCATTAGACCTTATAGTATTAACGCTTGGGCTATTTATAGCAGTTATATTATTATCAAAGGCTTTGCTATCGTTACTTCCTACTATTAAGGAATTAGTAGAATTTAAACTTTGCTCTACATTATCTGAGGCCACTATAGAGCGAGTTCCCCCCTTAACAGTATCTCCGAATTGTAATCTATCTAGAGACTTTCCGCTATTATTATTAGGGAATCTAAGCAAATCTCCCGTAGGTATAGGCGTATCGTCTGCGTAATCTTCTATGCCTCCTCTTACTGGCTTAACTTCGGGGACGAATGCATCTTTAGGCTCTACTTTTAAGAATGTACATTTAGTGGTTTGCTCCGCTATTGCGTCGAAATCAGTAACTTTTAAGAGTCTCCAATAGCTACCGTCTATATAATAACTCTTCCTAAAGCTAAGTTCGTTGTAATCGTATGGCCTTAGTGCTAAATTACATTCTAAGATCTTACTATTTTTGTCGGTTATTTCCTCTATATATTTTTTCCAATATATATTATAAATATTATTGTTAGAGTAATTAAGAGTATATTTATTTCCATAACTAAAGTCGTAATATAATTGCTTAGGGACAAACCAATTTAAATCGAAGGTAGGATTATAAGGGTTATCTAAATGTCCCGCGTATGGATACTGACTGTAAGTAGTACCACCAAAAAAAGGTACTCCTAAAGACCAAGTTTTTTGAGTATCTAAAAGACCGCCCCAATACAATAGCCTTATTTTGGCCGTAGCTTTTGCGGGTTTATTGTCTTTGTCTACAAATTGGATAGACGAAAGTACCCTATCGTTATCTCCCTCTATAGTCTGTAAAGGAGTAGGAGCGAATATAGTAGTAATCGTTTTATCTTTATCTAAGAAGTCGTTTTCTACGTCTAGGGTTAACTGTCCGTAAACCTCGTCGTTTACCTTATTGTAAGTATCGTTTAGGTTATCCTTGTCTAGTTGGTCTTTGAATATAAACCTACCCGCGTCTAAAGCTCCTAGAGGCGATATTTTAAAATCTTTAGACCTATCTACTTTATGCTCTATATTTTCTCTTTCGTCTGTTAGGAAGTCTTCTCTAGTTTCTATTATAAGCTTATTCTCGTCTATAGGGTCGTTATCGATATATAGATTAAATCTCTTAATTACGCTACTTAATAAATCCGACTGCTTAATTTCTTTAGGGACTACTAATTTAGTCTCTATAGTATCTCCTATTCCTATTTCGGTCTCTAATAATTTAGCCCCGAAAGTAGAATCCGCTTTAAATATAAAATCGAAGTCGTTAAAATTGTTATAATTAGGGTAATAGTCAAAGCCTCCTACTTGAGTGTTAATAGAAATATGGCCTCTGTAATTTACTGAGCCTATAGCTAAAAAGTACTCTCTTCCCGATATTACGTTTATTTCTCCTGTAACGTAAGATATACTATTATTATCTATAGCAGTAACTGCCCCTATGCTACTGTCGTCTAAAATATTAGATATTGCGTTATTAGATATATCTAGGTTTATCTTTTCTTTAACAAAGTAACTACTCCCGCTTTTTTCTATTAGATATAAATTTACGTTAGCCCTAAAGTCTGCTAATACGGCGTCGGGGTCTGTATGACAAATATTTAAAGCCCTTGTAATATTAGAGTTATTATTAGTATATAGTAAATCGAAATTTACCACACCTTGGAAAGACATTTTATTACTTTCGATAGCGGTATAAATACCGTCGTTTACATTATATTCCTCATTACAAGTATTAAAGTATCCGTCTGCAAAATCAAAAGCAGCTTCAGCACACGCTAAATTTTCGACTACTCCTCCGTCTGCTATAACTCTTTTTTCGTACCCAGAAAAGCTACTATCATTATTAAATATTAACCTACTATTATCGCTATTACTTAAGTCGCTAAAGTCTTGACAGTTTATTAATTCATCGCTTGTCCTTTGTACATTAAATTCTCTACACAATATAGCCGAATTATCTAGGAGTATCTGACCACTTCCGTAAGGAATTATTAATCGCTTAAATAAATCGCTATTTAAAAAGGTACTATCGTAAGTATAACCCGCTTCGCTTAATATGGTATCTATATACTGCTTTAAATATATAGAGGGCTTAAAGTCTTGAATACCCCATACAGTATAATTACTTCTACCTCCTAAATCAATCATAGGATATACATAACCTTGCCCTATTGTAGCTGACCAACTATCGACAATATTATTACTCGTCCAAGAGTGGTCTAAAGAGCTTAAATCTAAGTCCTGTAAGTATTTGTCTCTTATCTTCTCGAATAGGTTTCCTATCTTCCCTGTGGCCTGTATCTCGTAATTAATTAGGCCGTCTGTGTTCGTTATGGCCTTAAGTTGGCAGTACCCATCTATAGCAGTTACGCCGTCCTGTATTATCTGATAGCTAGTCTTTAAATTAGGGTTAAAAGTTTGGAGGTCTATATTAACGTCGAAAGCGTGTTCGAATATCTGATTAACGATTCTATTCTCGGGTATAGTAATAGTCTTACTAAAGTCCGTTAAACGCTTCTGAGGGTTATTTACGTCGTAAGCTTCCTTAGTTAATGGGATAGGCCCTTCGTTATGAGGTATAGAATAACCCGCTATTATATGCTCTATTACCATTGTCGCTTATCTGAGTTGTCTATTTCTATTTCTAGTTCCATAGAGTAAACTTCTCCGTTCTCACTTTTAGAGTGTCTATAACTGTTATTAGTTACGTTTACAGATACAAAGTTACCGTCGTTTTTCCAATAGACTTCGGGAGAGGATACTAAATCCTCTAGGCCTTCTACTTCAAAATCTTTTAATAATCTACTAGTTAACCTAAATTTATCCATAGTAGAAGTATGAAAGGCCCTCTTTCTCTGAGCGTATGTATTATGAGTTATCGAACTAGCCCCTATAGTTCTAGTGTTATATTTAGCGAAGTTCTTTTTTATATCTGTATTCTGTTGAGATTTACCGCTAAAAGTAAAGCTATCATATCCGCCCTTTCTATTTAAGTAATGTAGTTCGAAATCTGTGTAGGTATTCTCGCAGTCGTCTATCTCAAACATTATCGTTTTTGTGGCCCATACGTCTTCTGTAAAGTTTAATATTCTTAGAGCGTAATATTTTACGTTAGTCATTACGGGAGTGCTGCCCCAGGTATGAGAGGCTATTTCCGAAGGGCCTACGTCTAACGTATATAATCCCGCAGTATTTGCCGCGGTCATAGTAGTAGATAGAATAGTAGTAAATGTACTATCTAGCGTTTGTAGGTATATTTTGTATGTGTCGCTATTGCCTCCCCTCATAATCCAAGACGCTTGATATTTTTGAATAGATCTAATTTTTAAGAAGTTATTTGCTTTGCTTAAATTAAACCATTCGGCTTCTTGGTTAAAGCCGTTTAAAAACTCTTTGTCTGTTTCGCTACTAGCGTCCTCTACACTGTAGTCAAAATATTTTTTAGTACCTCCGCTTAAATCTGCCCACTCTATATACTTAGGAGAAGCATTCCAACTAGTAAAGGTATTACCACTTACCGCAGACCCTTGTAAAGCTCCCGAATAGTATTCTTGAAACGCTATTTTAAAGTCTGTTAAATCGCTCTGTGATACGTCTACTGTATCTCCCGTTAAGATAGAATAGTCGCTAGTTACAAATGACTGTATAATATTTTGGATATCTGTAACGACTTGCGTAGCCGACGGAATAGTATTTAACTGAAGTGTAGCTATTTTAGTATTATCTCCGCTAGGGTCTGTAAATAGACTCGCTATAACTTTAAATCCGCTTTGCGTAGTATTTGTACTACTGACTAGATACTCTATAGGAGCAAAGCTAGGCTCGGGTATATTTGTCGTCGGTTGGTCTTGAATTGTAAGGGCCATACATATATATATACTTAAATGGCCGTATAAATTTAGGGTATAAAAAAAGCCCCTCATTTCTGAGAGGCAATTTTAGTTTTAATTTATGGGTTTAACTATAATTATATACTCTATTAATTAAATCTATAATAAGGTCTCTTACGTTTTCGCCTTCCTGTATTTCACAGTTCGACTCTATAAACTTGCCAATTTCGATTATAGTACCAAAAGAATCGTTATTCTTAGATACCTCTTTAAAGTGGTTAATAGTGTCTTCATTCCAATAGTATTTTGTTTGTGTTTCTTTCATTATGTATACAAAACTAATACAAAATATTTAAATATCGGTAATACTTAGAATATATTTTTTATATTGTACTAATATTCTCTTTTCAAATTCTAGTATTTCTTGGTCATTTATTACGCTAGAATAGAAGTTAGTAGGCTCTAGTCCATTCTCAAATATACTTCTAGCAATAACAAAAGCTATAGATTTTCTTATCTCTTCTGCGTCTCTATTTTTACCCGCCCTAGTATTCCTACCTTTAAATCCTCTTTTAGACTTAATATCTTCAAAAGTATTTATCCCTCTATTTAACATAAATCGACGTATGGCCGAAATAGGAGGCATTTTATTAGTATATTTAAATCTACTTATACCTGTGTTTCTTTTAGCCCCGCTCACTCCTTCATCTAAGAATTGGTAATAGTCTGGCATTGTTATAGTAATTAAATACCCTTGCGAAGTTATCTGTATAAGATTTCCCTTATTTTCTCCTATAGCGGCCGCCGTCCCTCCTTGGGAGAATGGGTAGGCGTCTTTAATATTCTGCATTAATTCGTCAACTATCTTCTGCCAATAAGAAGCTAGTATGTTTTCAAATGCTTTTCTCTCTTTACTTGCCATTATTTTCGTAGTCGTTTTTTTCTACCATATATGCCCACCAATTTAGAAACTCTATAGCCCCTAATTTTGTAGCTTCTTTTATACTTATATTATGTAGGTCTGCCATAGCTGCTATTATACTGAAGAGTCCCCATCGTTGCCCAAAAGCTCCCTCGTCATTTCCACCGTTTCCCCCATCCACTTTCGTAAAGAGGCCTCCGAATCTAGAAAGTAATCGTTCCAAAGATTCCAAAAAAAAACAAAGACATTCCAAACCTCTTCTAAATTTACGTCCTTAAAAAGGGCCGCTCTTTCTGTTAGCGTTAATTTATCGTCTCCGTACTCCTTACCTTTTGGCCTACTCATAGCAGCGAGTAGTAAATCCATTACCTTAACGGCTTCGCCTTGGTGCTTACTTCTAATATTTATAACATCCAGGAGTTGGCCACTAGTTAGTTTATCGGGTTTATGTTCTAAGTGGTATTCAGTACCGTTTAAAAATACCTTATTCTTTATCCGTATTTTTTCTAATAGCTTTACATTAAACTCCTGTATAATTTCTACTATCTTCTTAAATTCAGACATTTTAATCTTAGCGGCCTCTTCGTAGGTTATATTTTTTAAAGCAGCTACCGCGTAAATGTTCTGCTCGATTAAAGATAAACCCTCGTCTATGTCGTTTAACGCTTGGTATTGTCCTACTGTTATATTATATGACTGTATACTGTCCATATCCTTTTTTACTAAATTTATGCATTATTAAATATCTTAGGGCGTCTATAGCGTGGTTATATTCGTCTATAGGTACGTTAAGGCTATCCCCGTTCTTATTTACTTTCCATTTATATTGTTCAAGCTCTTTAATTAGATTAACGCTAGAGGCGTGTACATTTATAGCGTAGCCTTTTAGTAGGTTAATTCCGAACATAACAGAATCTTTACCCTTTTTAACGCCGTCTATAGTCCATCTAAGACGCCTTAACTCTTCTATACTTTTAGGCTCTGCCGAATCTGCTACTATTAAAGCAGACTTACTAACTCCTAGAGCCTCCATTTTTGAAGATATATCTTGATTAGTTAGGCCTGTTTCGTAGATTAACTCTTTAACGTATAGTTCTCCGTCTTGCATTCTAACCTCTAATAAAGTGCTAGGGTCATTAGTAAACCCAAAATCTATCCCATACCCTATTAAATTCTTATTACTAAAGTCCTCGTTTAGTATATACCACTTCTTAAATATAAGGCCTTCTATACGGCCTGTTATACCTCTAGCATAAACTTTCCACAAATCTAGATCTTTGAATTTTAGGCCCTCTATTTTGTCCCTAATCTTATCGCTTAAAAAAGGGTTATGTCTGTGGTCTGAAATTATTAATTCTGTATTTGGAAGGGGTATTATTTTATCGTGTACCCAGAAACTAGTGTCGGGGTTATAATCTATATAGACCTGTTTACGAGTTCTAAGCGATAACTGCTCGTATATATTGTACTGTATACCGTTAGCCTCATTTACGAATAGATAATCTCTCTTACCACTTTTAGCGTCTTGGTCATTATCGTAGGAATTAAACTCCATAATTGAGCCATTCATAAAACTAAATACTCTATCTGACCTGTTATAAAAAACTACCTGTTGCTTTATAGCGTCGTCTCCGTTATGGATGTCTATAGCGTCTCTAAGGGCCCCTACTTTTAAGTTTGGTATGTCCTGGCCCACTACTGTAATAATACAAGTCTCAGAAATGGCCTTAGCAAAAAGCACCTGTAAAATAGCGTACGTCTTTCCCGAGGAAGTGCCCCCTTGGTTTACTACTATATCCTTAGTAGAATTAAAGTTTTGTCGATATAGGGAAGAGGTACTAATCAACTATGTCTTTCTCATTAGACGCCAAAGGGACGCCCGTATCTATTATATTAATATCTAGAGACTTTATAGTAGTCTCCTGTTGTACTTCTGTCCTTTCTATATATCCTCTTTTTTTACCTTTAGTCTTAAGATAAAATATAGTACTTGCAGTACTTCCGTCTTGTATTTGTAAATGTAGTTGAGATTCTGCAAAATCTAAAGCGACATCCTCAATACTATTTACTGCTTTTTTATATTCCTCGTCTGTCTTAAGCCATTCATAATGAGTAGTCCTCCCTATACCTACCTTCTTACAGGCCGAAGTAACTATCCCTAAAGAATGCTCTAGAGCTTCTAGCATTGCTTTTTTATGTTGTTCGGTTTTGTTCATATTCTTTTACCGCATTTCTCGCAGTGTTCTAACTGCTTATCTCTGTCTATTTTATCTTCTGGGCCTCCTAAATCAAAAGGGAAGCCTTCTAATCCCCAATCTTTTAACTCTTCAGAATCCCACTCATTACCTAATATCTCCCAGTCGTGGTCGCCGAATCCTATATTATCTGCTATAATAAATCTTTTAGACTCTTCGTCTGTTAAATCGTCGGCTCTTCTTACCCACTCGTTAGGTATATTAGTATACCCTAAAGCTATTAAGGCCTTATATCTCATATTACCCGCTAGAATAGTATTCTCATAATCTACTATAATAGGTCTGAGCCTCATCATTTTAGGAAATTCCCTAATAGATTTTTTAAGCTTCTCGAATCTCTTATCTTTTATCAAACGAGGATTCTTTAAATTAGGCTTTATTTCTCTAAGATTCATTTAAATACTTATCGTAAAGTTTTACTGTATGTTTATATATACACTTACCGCAGCCCATATCGGGTCTATAATTAAAGTCGTTTTGACATAACTCTACAAACTCGGCCTTTAAATGTTTGCTAATTCTGCCTCCTTTTTGCTTATATATAATTCTTATTTCTTTCTCTAAATCTTCGCTCATAACGATTGCAGCCTTTTTTCGTTCTCTTTTGTTAAATCGTATTTAATAGTTACGTCCTCTTTTAGTTTTAATCCGAGGTCTACTTGCATAGTATGACTACCTTTTATTTTCTTAATTGCAGACGCCCAGTTATTATTATATACCTTTAAAGAGTTTTTATTTGTCGAGAGTAAATTATAAGGGTTTACCGCAGAGACCATTACAGGCTTAGCAAAGTATCCCGCTTCAATCATTTTTAATTCAGACTTAAAAGAATTAAAAGTATTATCTTGCAGAGGTATTACACATATTCCGCAGTGCTCGTAATCGGTAGCGTAGCTATTAACTTCTGATATCTGCTTTTTAATAGCGTTCATTCTCTTAGGTAGCCTAGGAGATTTTACTAATAGTTTTTCGTTGTCGAATGCGTCGCCTAATAATTTTAGATCTTTTAAATGCGTTGAGCCCCCCGAGTAGAAAAACGTATCGAAATTTATACTCAAATCCTCGTAAGCGTACTGCTGCTCTGTAGGGTCTAAAGCGTTTTTAACTACTATAACGTTCTTATTATACTCTCTTACCTTATCTGCTAATATCGGAGTAGTGGCCCATACCATATCTGCGAGTTTTAAATTAGCTACTATACACTTATCTAGGTGGCTCTTTTGATAATAATGTCTCATAGGGTGGCCTTTAGGTAGTACCCAATAGTCGTCTATATCGCAAATTATTTTAATTCCTTTAGCCCTTAATTTTAAGAACGTCTCTTCGGGTTGCATTAGGCCCGATATATTTCTATTATATACAACGTGTGTTACTCCCTCCAGGTTATTAAAAAATTCGTCGTCCTTATTTAAAAGTACTACTATTTCTATACCGTAGTCTCGCTTCATTTTAGCGAATGGCATTAAAAGCCTGTGATAACTAACTCCGTTTATACCTCGTATTATAACGGCTATTTTAATCTTATTTTCGTACATTATTTTAAACTGCTTTTTTGCCCTCTTATAATCGTCTCTTAAAGTTCGATATCCTATAGAGGCCCCTTTATGGATTTGGGTAAGGGTTTCTCCGTTGCTTATCGCTCGAAGTATATTAGCGTAGTAGTGATTCATCCTGTCAAGAACTTGCTCGACTTCGGGATGTTGTGAATTTTCGTTATCGAAATAAGGGTCTTTCTTATTACATTTCTTTAGCCATTGGTTACGCATAACCATAGCAAAATACCCTTTTAAGTTTTCTATAGGCGGTTTGTTTAGACATATTTCAAAAGCAATAGAGATAAGCTCTTCGGCCTCCGACTTATTATTCGTTAGCTTTAGAGCATAATCTCTAATACTTGAATCAAAATATATCTCTTCTAATTTCAAAAAGGGAAGTTATCTTCTGTAGAAGTGGCCATCTCTTTTTTAGGCTCGGGCTTCCAAGTGTCAAGTTCGACATATGGCTTTCCGCTTTTACCTATGTTAATTTTTAAGTTAACCCATCCTTTGTCTGTGTTATTCTTAATAAACTCTATAGCCTCTTCTGCTTTTAAGCTAAGGCTACCTACTACCCATTCGGGCGAATTTGGATTCATCTTAAACATAAATCCGTCTGCAAATACTTTTGTTTGTTTTTCCATTATTTATTTTCGTTAATAATCATATATAATAATACGGCGTAATTAGCTAAGTCTAACACGCTATCGTCTATAGATTCGTTAT
>Ga0222719_10005954_pt1 | contig 10422 bp, 22 predicted proteins | sample C33_34DmetaG_FD_165039 | JGI IMG/M metagenome (GOLD analysis project Ga0222719, IMG submission 165039) | Estuarine water microbial communities from San Francisco Bay, California, United States - C33_34D | ecosystem: Environmental > Aquatic > Marine > Unclassified | place: USA: California...
CTAATTCATTCGGACCTTCTTATGGTGATGGTTATGATGTTGATGCAGTATTCGATGGTGTATTTGAAGATATTACACAACTTCAGAATTATCAAATTAATGAAGAGTTAGAATGGTTAGTAAAAGACGGGTTAATTAAAAAACCTGAATTTGGATTTGTAGGATACGATAAATAAAAGTTATGAGTTTAAGAGATACAGTAAAAGATTGGTTAAAAGAAGGAAAGGAATTTAAAGTTAAAAATCCTCTTTGTTCAAAAAGATTGGTTATTAAAAACCTAAATCAGATTCAACAACTATTAGAAGAAGATTCTCCCTATATTGCAAAGGAGAGAATCAAGTGGTTGATATCTGATATTGAAAATGGTAATTTAGATGCAGGAAAACTATAAAATATAATGAAGAATAAAATAAATATATTTGAAGGTAGAACCAAAGAATGGGATTCTGAAAAGGGTAAGTATAGACAGTATAGAAGTAATCAGGGTAGAAGTCCTAAACAAATGGAATCTAATTATAAAGTTATGGCTTATGGTTGTATAACTTTTCTTGTTGCTTTAATCGTTGTTGGATTAATTAACGTTATCACCAATGTATTGGGTTAGGAGAAAAATCCAACAAATCAAAAGGGTGATTGATTTTTTCCCTTTGATTTGGAATGGGTTTGATTTCGATTATCGATATGCAATAGACCTTTTCAAAAAACAATTGGAAAGGATTGCAACGGATATGGAAACAAATGGTAGATTAGAATGTTCAGATGTAAATGCTCAGAAAATCAGAACTGCAATCCGATTGATGGATAAGGTTTATGAAGAGGAGTATTCAACTGAATATATGAGTACCATTGATAAACTCTATGGAACAACTCATTACGATTTTAAAGAATTGGAAGAGAGGGATAAAAATGGAGACCCTTATTATAGATTGGTACATTGGAATGAAAAGGCAGTAGATGATAAACATCAAAAAGAAATAGATGAAGTAAGACATGAAATGATGTTACTTTCACGAGATAAACAAAAAAGAGCACATAAACTCCTTTGGGAATTTATAGAACATAACATTCAACGATGGTGGGATTAATATGGGAAATCTAAATAGAACTTTACCAGTTGTGGTGGTACACAAAGGACCTCGTAAAAACTCTAAAGTACATTTGGAGGTCTTTGAAAATACCAGAGTTGATGATATTATATCAACAACAAAAAGGAAACCTCTAATACCAAAGGAAAATGAAATATTAGACTTGGGTGTTGGTGATAGTTTCATTGAAAAATATAAAAAGAAACATAAATTAAAGTAAATTAAAATGAAGAAAGCGTTAGAATTTTTCGGATTGTATTATCCAATCCTATTGGCATTTGTATCTTTTCTGTTTTCAGTAACACTATGGTTTAGTGGAAATCAGTTAGAAGGAATCTTTGTTGGAATTTGGGTTCCATCAATACTATCAGCATCTGTTGCAATTAGACAGAGAAGAAATGATTATAGAGAACACTTAAACAGAAAGTAAGATGACTGTTGGAATTTTTATATTCGGATGTGTTGTATTCGGATTGTATATGTTTGGTTATTTGTACATGATTAAATGGGCAAATGAATCACAACGAAGAGATATGAGAAGAGATGATATCAGAGATGGTATCGTTTCTGATGAAATGGATATGGATGGTATGGGTAACTTCAGTAGATTCCCAACCGAAAAACCTACAAAGAAAAATAGATTGGTAAAATCTCGTAAAAAGGTGAAATTGTGAAAAACCTAATAGTAATAGGACATCCCAATAAAGATTCTTTTTGTTATAATGGTATTATGAAAACCATTAAACGGGAATTGAATAAACACAATGAAGATATTGAAATTATCGATTTGTATAGAGATTCCTTTGCAAGACCTAGAACTGATTTGATTAAAAAGTACCAAGAATTAGTAACTTGGTCTGAAAGGATATATTTTGTATCACCAGTTTGGTGGTTTAGATTAACACCACGAATGGAAGTATTCTTTGATGAGGTGTTCACACCAGGATTTGCATATAACTTCAAAAACATTACAAAGTTGTACGCATATCCAAAACCACATTTGAGTGATAAGAAAGTAAGAACTTATATTACACATGGAGCACCATCTTTACCTGTGAGAACTTTATATCTAAATTCAGTTAAGTTAAGATTGGTATTGGGTGTATTTACCTTTGTATTTGGTTGGAAACTTTCTCGATGGAGAAAAACAAAACAATTCTGGTCAGTACCCTTTGTATCCGATGAGAAACGCAGAAAATATTTACAAAGAGTAAAAACTGATATTAGAAAAGATTTAAAATTTGAAATATGATAGGTGGAGTACAACCAAAAGCATTACTAACTCAAGATGAGGATGGTAATTTGAAATTAGATGAAAACTTTCAAAGAATGATTTATGGAGACCCACAAATGAATTGGAAGTTGGTTAGAGAAAGAGATGGATTAACCAAACAATCCAACGATATTATGTGGATTGAGTTTAATGAAGAAGGTAGATTCAAAGAGAAATATGATGAACCAGCAATTGGTAGATGTTTGATTATGTCTCCCTTTAATCAATACTTTACTTGGCAAACCACAACGATTACTGAGATTGTGGAACAAAGAGATAATTATGTTAAGTTTAAAACTAACAACTCTAACTACGAATTATTCAAATTAGAAGAATGAAAATACGATTAAAAGAATTAGTAAACATAGCAGTTTGGATAACGGCATTTGTATTGATATTCGATGATTGGTTATTGGGAATAGCAATAGGAGCAAGTTTATCAGTAGCATTAATGAAAGATAAAGATGAGTAACATAGAAAAACAATATCAAGGTATCCTACGAAAGTTGGTACTATATGGAAAAGAAAAAGGAGATAGAACGGGAACTGGAACTCTATCTTACTTTGGAGAACAAATCAGACATGATATGAGTGAAGGATTTCCTCTATTAACCACAAAGAAAATGGCTATCAAAACTATGATGACCGAATTGAAGTGGTTCTTGAAAGGAGATACCAACATCAAATATTTGGTAGATAATGGATGTAACATTTGGAATGGTGATGCTTTCAAAAACTATGTAATAAAAGCCAATATGCAACCTGGTGTTCCGATGAGTGATTTACTAGAACAGACGGAATTCATCAACAAAATCAAAACAGATGATGAGTTTGCTATGAAGTGGGGTGAATTAGGACCAATCTATGGTAACCAATGGAGAGAGTGGGGTTCTAAGTATGATACAAATTATATATTAGGTATAAGAAAGCGAGTTAAGCCAGGTATTGACCAGATTGCAAAACTTATCGATAACTTAAAAAACAATCCCGATAGTAGAAGATTAATGGTATCGGCATGGAATGTTGGTGAGATTGATGATGTGGTTTTACCACCTTGCCACTATGGATTCCAATGTTATGTTCAAAATGGTAAACTATCTTTGATGTGGAATCAGAGAAGTTGTGATACTTTCTTAGGTATTCCATTTAACATTGCAAGTTATGCAACTTTACTACTTTTACTTTGTGAAGAAACTGGATTAGAAGCTGGTGAACTGATTGGTAACTTAGGTGATGTACACTTATATAAAAATCATATCCAACAAGCAAAAGAACAAATCGTAAGAGAACCATATAAGTTACCAACTATCGAATTATCGAATGTGGATATACTTAATGGTGAGTTTGATTACGAAATCAAAGATTACGAATATCATCCGAGTATAAAAGCACCATTAAGTAACTAATATGAGTTTAGAATTAAAACAAATTGATAGTAATAATATAGAAGTTTATTCTAATATGAAATTAGCAGGTAATATTATTAAACCAGATATTCCTGTTCCTCATGCTCGTAAGTGGTTTTTTAAACCAAATCACGATTGTGGTTGTGTTTGGACAGATATAAGTTTAATAGAATTAGGAACAACAATACAAAATATGAACAAATGAGAAAATTTGTAAGAAGTAAATCAAATAGAAAATTAGCAGGTATTTGTGGTGGATTAGGAGAATACTTTGATACAGACCCAATCCTTTGGAGATTGTTGTTTGTGTTACTATTCTTTATCCCAGCAACACCTATATTCATTTTATATATAATCACAACTTTAATCACAAAATCAGAATGAAACCATTAAAGGAAGCAACTCACGATAAACACAAAGAAGCAGAAAGAATGTTGTTTAACACTAAAATGTTCAAAGGTGAACTAAGTGTAGAACAATATACAAAGTATCTTCTCTCACAATTAGAAATCTTTTCAACTATTGAAGAAAACTTTAAAATGCCACATGAAGGATTAAGAAGAAAAGAAGCAGTTATGAAAGATTTGAAATCATTGGGGATTTATCAATTAGAGATTGTTGATAATGGAACATTGGATTATGTATCATATCTGAGAGGATTATCACAATCAGATGTAAATCCACATATTTATCTAAACTACTTAGCAATTATGTTTGGTGGCCAGATGATGAAGAAGATGACACCTGGTTCTGGAAATATGTATGATTTTGATAATATGATGGAATCAATGCAATCAGTAAGAAATATCCAAAAAGATGAGTGGGCTGATGAAGTGAATAAAGGTTTTGATTTTATGATTAATATTTTTAAAGAGTTAGAATCAGTTCTTTAATGAGTATAGTATTAAAAGATATAAATCCATTTCCTCCATTAGTATTTAAAATTAAATATGATGGTTGGGATTTTGATAAAGTATTATCAAAAGCTCAAACGTTAATAGATGGTAGAACTGAAAGTGAGAGTTTAGAAGGTGGTGATTCTGAAAGTTCGGTATCCAATCCTACAAATCCACATAAATGCGAAGAATTTAAAGAGTTTTACAAGTGGTTAAATCCAATATTAGGTAATATTGCTAAAGTACAATGGGATATACATAAAGATACTCCACTTAGAATTGGAAATTCTTGGGTAAATTATCATAATAATGGTGGATATACAAAAGAACATCACCATGGAGCATCGGTTATGGTTGTAACTTCATATTTAAATTTACCAAAAAATGGTGGGTTTATTGAATTTAGAGACCCGATGGAAGCTCAAAGAGGATTTTTAGTAAAGAATACAAAAAATAGTGAGTGGAATGAGGTTGAGGCTGAAACTGGAGATGTTATTATATTTCCAGGTTGGTTAAGGCATAGAGTACAACCTAATAACTCAAATGAAAAGAGATGGGTACTTACAACTAACGTAGATTTAAAAGTTTAAGATATGTACAAATTAAAGGATAGAATATTTTACCATTCAGAAAAGTTCAAAGAACTAATCGAAGCACAGGAAGGTGTGGAGATGATTGAAACTGATGATTATGGTTGGGAAAATTATCGTTATGAAAACGATAGATTCAGATTAGCTCATGTTGAAAGATATTCTCATATGGGATTAGAAGTTGTACACATAACTTGTTTTCCAAGAGAGTGTTCTAAGATGCCTGTTTTTGGATTTGATGTTGTAGGATACCAAAACGAAGAAGAACAAAGAAGTAAGATTAGTGGTGTATTCATTGATTGGTCACCTGTAATGTACGAAGAAAAATGGCACGATACAACTTGGAACAAAGATAGAAAGTTACCTTATTGGGCTACGGTATTCTCAAAAGATTTCATCGCAGTAAGACCTACTGAAGATGAATATGAGAAAATATTTGAGGTTGGGTTTGATGCATTTGAAAGATGGTTACACAAATTGAACTCAGATGAAGATTTAACCGATAGTATAAGTGATATTGAAGAGATTATTAAAAATCAAAACACTTATTGTGAACATCAAGCTTCTAACAAAAGAACAATGGGAGCACTAACTGCTAACATTGGAGAAGAAAAGGCAAGATATTTTATGACAGAAGTACTATTTCCTAAGATAAAAACTGACAATTTGTCATAATTTGGAATTGTGGAATAAATTTAGTATATTAGTAGATATGTTTAACGCAGAAGAAATAAGAACAGTAGAAGGATTTAGGAAACACTTTGGTGAACCTAAAAAAGGTATGTTAATGGATTTGACTCAAGAGTTTATTGAATCATATCATAGACATGGAGTTGACCCTTTTGAATTAGTAGATGGATTTGGAATCGATTGGGTTAAACTAATTATGGATTACAATGAAGATATTGAAGAGTACGAATTATGTGCTATCTTCAGAGATTTAATAAATGATTATATAAAAACAAAAACAAAAGTAAAATAAGTTTATGGCAAATATTGGTAAACCCTTAGCAGATAGGGTTCTTCTAAAATTAGAAGATGTATCTGAATCAAAATCAAGTGGTGGTATTATACTCAACACAACCACACAAACCATTCAAACTGCTGAAGTAGTTGAAGTATCCGATGGATTCATTGGAGGAAATGGTGAATTAATCAAATTAAATGTAAATAGAGGTGATAAAGTTCTCATCAATAACGGAGCTGGGCAAAAGGTGAAGTTAGATGGAACGGATTATCACTTAGTAAGAGAATCAGAAATTTTAATGGTAGTATAAGTTATGAGTAATAAACAAATCAAATTTTCATCAGCTGCAAGAGAAGCTCTTAAAGCTGGATTAAATACTTTAGCTGATGCGGTTAAAGTAACATTAGGACCTGCTGGTAGAAATGTTCTACTACAAAAAGGTAATGGAGCACATATCACCAAAGATGGTGTGAGTGTAGCAAAAGAAATCCAATTAGAAAATCCTTATATGAATATGGGTGTTCAGTTGGTAAAGGAAGTATCACAAAGAACCGCTGATGAAGCAGGTGATGGTACAACAACAGCAACTGTACTTGCTCAATCAATCGCTGAGAAGGGGTTTGAAATGGTAGAAGCTGGGACAAATCCTGTTTACCTTAAAAGAGGTATGGATAAGGCAGTTGAAGTTATAGTATCTGAATTAGAAAAACAATCAGTAAAGGTTGGTGATAAAGTAGAACAAATTGCAACTATCTCAGCAAATGGTGATGAGAACATTGGTAAACTTATCGCTGATGCATTTGATAAAGTTGGTAAAGATGGTGTAATCACAGTTGAAGAAGCTAAAGGTATGGAAACCTATATGGAAATTGTAGATGGTATGCAATTCGATAAAGGTTACCTATCAACACACTTTGCTACTAATCAAGAAAAGATGTTGGCTGAGATTGAGAATCCATACATTCTTCTTTACGATGGTAGAATATCAAATATGAATGATATCCTCAAACTATTAGAAGGTGTAGCACAATCATCTAAACCATTAGTTATTATCGCTGATGATGTGGAAGGTGAAGTGTTAGGTACTTTGGTAGTTAACAAACTCAGAGGAGCACTTAATGTATGTGCAGTTAAAGCACCAGCATTTGGTGATAGAAAGAAAGAGATGATGAGAGATATCGCTACGGTAACTGGTGGTACTTTTATTCAACCTGAAATTGGACAGAAGTTAGAAGATGTTACAATGGATATGTTAGGTGTAGCTGAGAAGATTGTTGTATCAAAGGATAATACTACAATCGTAAATGGAGCTGGTTCATCTGAAGATATCGCTGAAAGAGTTCAAGCTATTAAAACTCAGATTGATGAATCAACTTCAGATTATGAGAAAGAGAAGATGCAAGAAAGATTGGCTAAGTTAGCTGGTGGAGTTGCAGTTCTTTATATTGGAGCCGGTTCAGAGATTGAACTAAAAGAAAAGAAAGATAGAGTAGATGATGCACTTCAAGCTACTAAATCGGCAATTGAAGAAGGAGTTGTTGAAGGTGGTGGTATCGCTCTTCTAAGAACTTTGAAAGCATTGGATAATGTAGATACAACCGATGCTTGGGAAACTGATGGTGTTGATGTTATCAAACATGCATTAAGAGCACCAATCACTCAGATTCTTCAAAACGCTGGGCAGGATTCCAAAACTATTATCGATACCTTAATGACACATTGGATTGTTGAAGGGGGTAATACAACAGGTTACAACGCAAAATCAGAAGAATTTGTAGATATGTTTGCGGATGGAGTTATTGACCCGAAGAAAGTTACTCGTTGTGCAATCCAAAACGCATCTTCAGTTGTAGGTATGATTCTAACTACCGAATGTATGGTGGTTGATAAACCTGAAGAGAATGATAAACCTCAACAACCACAAATGTTGATGGGGTAATATCGCATATTCCAATATCCGATATTCAATGGGGAGAGACGGTTGGTTTCTCCCCTTTTTTATGTCTTAATGTTAAATTTTCACAAATCTTTACAATTTCTTTACAATTTCTTAACATTGGATATACTTATATATAAAGGAGGATATTATGTTAAATCGAAAAAGAGTACTTTACCTCCTCTTTATTACATTCATTCTTACTATTGGAAATGCATTTGGTCAAGAAAGAGTTATTCATCAAATTGATGATAATTTGTATTCTTACAAGTATGTAAATGAAGAAGGAGAAGTAACGCAAAAAGGTTTCTACAAAAAAGTAGATAATGTATTCAGACCGCATGGAATTTGGAGTGATTTTGTGGGAACAAAAGCTGAATATAAAAATGGAATTATGGTATGGATTAAGCCAAAAGGTGATAAAAAGTACACATATAAGGATTTAGAAATCCACAGATTGAGGAATAGAATCGCAAGATTGGAGAAAAAAATTACCTCAATTTAACACACAAAACTTCATAATTGTTTCAATTAATATATGAAAGACCCTACTTCGGTGGGGTTTTTTATTTTATTCCCATAGTTATTCTTGGATATCCGATGTTTTATAAAGGAGGAAGTTATATCGAATTTAATTAAAACAAAGGAGAACATTATGGACTTTCTAAAAAAGATTAGCTCTTGGGCAAATCAATTAGTAGAAGTAGGTACAACTCTAATTGCACTAGGTGTAGTTTTTGAAGTACTCTTCAAAGGAATGAACATCCCGTTCTGGCCAAACGTTTCTGTAGTAGATAATATTATGGGAATCATCGGTGGATTATCTGCTGAAGGTTTGGTTGGTTTAGTGGGAGCATTCGTTCTTTACCACATCCTTAAAAACAAGGGATAAGAAAACCAATAAAGGTTTAAAGAAATAGCTATTAAAACCCTCACATTTATTTGTGGGGGTTTTTTCTTATATTTATATATGTAGCCCGTGTGGACTGGGTTGATAATAGAGTCGCGGGTGGAGTGAACGCATCCGTAAAAATCGTTGCATAAGTTTAATCTTTAACAAAGAAAGGAGCTTAGCATGAACGATGAATATTTAATAGCAATGGAGAATAATCAATCTCATTTGCTTGAACTCATCAAAGAGCTTGAGAGTTAACCACACGAATCCCTACTTTTGTAGGGGTTTATAATTTTCTAATATTTATATGTAAAGAACAAAAGAATGGCATTACCACGTTCAGGACAATTATCAATTAGCGATATTAATGCAGAAATCGGAAGAATAAATGTCGAAACATCATTAGATAGATTAGAAAATGGTACTTATGTAACAATTAATAGAAATTCTCGTTCATTACCAAATTCAGCCAATCCTGCTGCAATATCAGAATGGTATTCCTATGACCACAATGCTGGAGGTGGTGGAGGTCCTGGAGAAGGATTAACCCCAATTGCGTTAGGTTATTCGGGTAGAGATGAGGGTTCAAATTTTGGTGAGCTAGAAGCGTGTAGTCAATTTTCATCCGATAATGTTACAACTTATTTCGATTCCGATAACGGTAATTGGTGGCAAACGAACATTTTTTCAAATTCTGCGGGAAGTGTTTTTGCTACTGCAGGTTGGTACTCTGACCAACCTTATGCAGGTGGATTTACTGTTAGATATTGGAGAGGTAGTAGTTGGTCTAGTAATGCAGCACTTTGTACACTTTAAATTATATTTATATTATATGAAAAGAACATTAATTTTAATAATTTTAGGATTCTTATTAACATCTTGTGGAGCAAGTTATCAGTTATCCACTATAAACCATGACCCAATTTACATAAATGATGTAAGGGTTGATGTTATTGAGAATGAAATGCAACTTGATTGGAAGTTAAGAACTGATAGTAATTTCAGATGGGATTTTTCTCGTTATGCTTCTACTCAAAGTTTAAGATGGCACTATGATTTCTATTATGATAATAGAATGTGGAGAAGTCCATTTAGAAGCCCATTTGATTTCTATTGGAACTCAAATGATTTTTGGTGGCATTGGGGAAGTAATAATTACTTTATGTACAATCATTGGAATAGGTTTGGATTGTATGGATACAATCGATGGTCACCATTTGGATATGATAGATGGGGATACAATAACAGTTGGGGTTGGGGATACAACCCATATAGATGGAACTATGGATTTAATTATGACCCATATAGGCATATGCCAAATCGAAATAGAAATGTAGTACATATAAATGGTAGGAGAGGTTCTAACGTAGTTGT
>Ga0222719_10005956_pt1 | contig 10421 bp, 2 predicted proteins | sample C33_34DmetaG_FD_165039 | JGI IMG/M metagenome (GOLD analysis project Ga0222719, IMG submission 165039) | Estuarine water microbial communities from San Francisco Bay, California, United States - C33_34D | ecosystem: Environmental > Aquatic > Marine > Unclassified | place: USA: California...
GTCCTGGAATACTGCGTCGGTCGGAAGCTTTGAGGCAATGTTTTCGCAGGCATCGAGCTTCAGCCAACCGATTGGTTCGTGGAATACGGGCGCTGCAACGTCGATGAAGGAGATGTTCTACAACGCCACTGCATTCACAAGTTCGATCGATGACTGGGACACATCTAATGTCGTTGATATGACTGATATGTTTGCGTTTGCGTCAACGTTCAACTCCGTCCTTGCATCGTGGAGTACGACGAATTTGCAGAGGATGCGAGGCATGTTTCGAGGTGCGACGACGTTTACCAGTGATCTGACGAGTTGGAACACGAATACGGTGCAGGATATGTCCGAGGTTTTCGCAAACGCTACCGCGTTTGCCGGCGATATCGGTGTTTGGAACACAAGCTCTGTCACGACCATGGCAAACATGTTACAGGGGGCGGCTCTGTTCAACAGCGCCATCGGTGCTTGGGACACGTCCTCGGTGGTGAACATGTCCTACATGATGGCTGATAATGCGGCTTTCAATCAACCACTCTACTCGTGGGACACAAGTAATGTCGTCGATATGCAGTACATGCTATACCGTGCCACTACATTCGACCAGGACATCAATAATTGGGATACTTCTTCAGTGACCTCGATGGCGTCCATGTTTGAGGGCGCAGTCGCGTTCAACGGCGCCGGCACTGCGAACAGTGGTGTCGGCAGATGGAACACAGCAGCGGTGACGTCAATGAAAAGAATGTTCGCCTCTGCATCCGCTTTGAACCCGATTATCGATAGTGGTGATCGCTTTTGGGGTGCTTGGAACACTCTAGCCGTCAAGGATATGGAAGAAATGTTTCTCGGAGCATCCTTATTCAACGGTGGCGTCGGTAATTGGAATACAGGTTCAGTTACGAGCATGGCGCGAATGTTTAATCTCGCAACGAATTTTAACAATAACAATGTCTCTTCGCTGGCTTGGGACACGTCTTCCGTGGTTGATATGAATTCAATGTTTCAAGGAGCGTCTCTAATGGATTTATCCATCAACAGCTGGAACGTCGGGCAGGTGACAGACATGCGCAACATGTTTGCGCAAGTGACACCCTTCAAGAGCGACATCACCGTTTGGAATTCTACAGTTTCTTATGAGAATTCCACTGGAATGTTCGCCGATGTTGAGCATTGGCCCTTGATGTTCAAGCGATTCGACGAACTGCCCAACACCGACGGTCCTCCGAACGCTTATATCCAAGACTGCACAAACAACGAGGGTGTATACGCTTCTATCGATGATTTTTGTGTGCCACAGGGAGAATGTCCTTTTCCCATACGCTGCGTTGAAGGAAATGCTGGCTGCCGTGAAGGATCAACGGGTCTGCTTTGCCGAGCTTGTCTCGAAGGCTATTACAAGAGCGGCACGCAATGTTTAGAATGCCCAGAAAACTCGGCGGCGAGCGCCGGCGTCGCCGCCTTCTTCGTCGTTGTCGCAGGCCTCGTGGGCTTCAAAGCTGCGGAAGCTTTGGGTGCCGTTTCTACCAACATGATCAAAAAAGTGGTTGAGACTTTGCAATTCTTTTCCATCTCCTTTAGTGTGGAAATTAAATGGCCTCTCCCGGTTCTGAACTTTGCGGATTGGCTGAAGGCTTTCAACTTCAACATCGAGTTTTTGGCTCCGGAGTGCGCAGGTGCGAACATCAAATGGCCCACTCTCTTTTGGTCGGGTGCGCTCATAATTCCATGCGGCTTAGCTGTGGTGTTTTATCTTCGCGATCGCTACGCTGCATACTGTTACGAACACACTGTTTTGGCAATTCGCAGCGCTCACGACGGAGAAAAGACGATGTTCTGGATCGCTCGGCCTGGCATCTTTAGCTCGAAGGAGCGTCGAACACACGCGTCTGAGAGCGGTGATCGAGTGGTGAAAGAATTGCAGCGGCAATACAGGCTAAGGGCGACGCTTCGAGTATTTGGCTCGCTCTGTTTGACAATTCTGTATTTACCGATTGTCCGCCTGTGTCTCCAGGCGTTTGATTGCATAAAGTACGGCTCGAGCGAAGCCAGAGTGTTGGTCTACGACGTTGACGTCGATTGCGATTCACCAGAGCATATTCTCGCGACATCTGCGGCATGCGGGATCATACTCGCCATCGGTGTGGGGCTACCACTTTTCGTTATCAACAAAGTTCGTCGTATTCGAATCGATGGTAAATTGGACGATGCGCGAACTCTCGATAGCTGGGGTGCCCTATACGATATCTACAGACGCACTGAGTTGACGGAATCTGATAAGTTGGAAATCTCGGAGATTGTGAGGAACGTCTCGCGACAAGCGACTATGCGCACACCAGTGCTATCGCGGTCTACGACTCTTGCGCAAGACGGCGATTCACACTCGCCTACCCCAAGCGGGGCTGAGCGAAAACCGACGCTTCAACGAACTTCAACTTTGGCGAGAGTCGAAATTGATAAATCTTTGTCCCAAAGTGTCAGTCTTCGTAAGCCCACATTTGAACGAACGTCGACTTTCAAGCTCGACTCGGAAACCGAAGAGCTCGCCGCCGTAGTCGACGATGAGTTTTACGAGGAACAAAGCGGTCAAGCGACGGAAAAACCATCTTTCTTCGGTCGAATCCTCGAGAAAGCGAAGAGTCTAAAGAATCAGAAGAGTCGTCGCGAACGCCTTCCGGAACTTTCGATGAAAAAGAAACCATTGAAAAGAACGTTGACCCAGAAAGCTCGAGAGCGCGCCTCGAAAATGGCTTGGCTCGATCGTCTGGCATTGAATTACCTCGCAATTGAAATGATTCAAAAGCTTGGAGTGATTCTCGCGGGTTCTCCAAACATCGCCGAGGGCATCAGTATTTACGGCCTCGTGGCGGTGCACTGGATATCCGCTTTGTTCGTTTTGATTTGCCAGCCATGGCGTATTATCACCCTCGGTTTTGCTCAAAAGAAAATCCACAATGCGCTCAATAAGACTGAGTCGACCGCTGGTTTTTTGCAAGGTCTCATTCCCCTCCTCGGTATGATATTCGCGACAGACAGCTCGTTGACGGGCCTGTCCACAGCATTTCTGATGGGCATCATATGCGCTCTGTTGATGGTGCGCGTTGGTATGATTGTATCAGAAAGGCTTTCAGTGAGCAAGAAGATCACGAAAAAGCTGAATTTTGAGAAAGAACCTGAGGAGAGCGCAAATCTCGTCCATCGAGAATTTATCGATCTCGCGAAGGCTGGAAAGATCGTTAGCATCTACGCGTTGAAAGCTCAAGTCGCCGTATCCAAACGCAAAGTTCGCGCGCGGCTCGAGGCTACACGTGAGGCCATGCTACGGAGAGTTCAGCACATGAAGGACAAGGGTGACGAAGATCCCGCACAAATTCGTGCACTTCTGGAAATCGCGAATGAGGTGGCGCACATCGTCAACGTGTGTACCATTCAACCTGTGCCGGCGGACCGCGACGTTGAACAACAAATTGAAAGCGCCGCCAACTTACTGACGACTTTGATTGAAGCCGCCGAGGTAGAGTTTGTACGCCGGACGAATGCAAACGAGTCAACCGCCGGCGCTTTACACTTACTGCTGCGAATTCATGCATTCGATCGCGCTGCTAAGCAGTTGGATGACGATATGTTGGAGTACTCTCGCGGTGAGCGAGTAACGGAACTCATCTCTTTAGGTCAAGAGGCAGTGGCTCTCGAAGATGAGCAAAGAACGCTTCCCGAACACTTCGGCACGGATGAACTGAACGCATCAATTCTCTGCACCCAGGCCGATACCTTCACTATTCAACTCGCGCAGGTAGTTTCTGTTGACGACGTCGGCAGGGTGCTCGTCGTCTTGAACGCCTTCGACGACATCATCGTCAAGCACGAAACTTGGCGGGACGCATGCATCGAGCTCTTCAGACATCCAGAAAGCGAGTCTCTCGTTGGTGATAATGTCGAAGCGAACAGGCTTTTGCTCGACGAAACCATCGATGCTCTGAAAAATCATGACACCTACTTACAAAACTGCGTGGTGCTGCGCGCCGTGGAATGGAAGCCCCTATTTAAAAACTTTGGCGACGTCAAGTTCATGCAGGTTCTCGAGACGATGACGGAGCGTATAATCAAGTCTATTCGATCGGACGAAGAAGACACGTCACTTGAACAACATTTACAGAGCGAAGTGACCGATTTCGTTGACTGGTGCGTCCGCGCGTCTCAGAGCATCGCCGAATGTGGCTTCAGCGTTCGCTGTCAGGAGTGCGCGCAAGCCGCGCACGACAATCTCAAGATTTTGGCAGAAAAGAAGTCAAAAACACTCGAAAAGCGCGCACAAAAGCAAGCGAAAAAGCGTACGAAGAAACCAGGCATCTTTAGTGGTCTTTTCGGCGGCGGCAACCGTCAAGAAATCGATACGAGCCTCGTCGAAGCCGTCGACGTCGTCGACGTCGACGTCCAAGCGCCCGTCATCGAAGCGCCCGTCATCGAAGCGCCCGTCATCGAAGCGCCCGACGAAGGCGTCGACGTCCAAGTCGACGTCGCGCCATCCGACACGAGCGACGTCGCATAGACGCGCGCGGTCTCAATCTTTAATTGAATTCATCCGCAATCACCCCTCGCGCCTTCGCCCTCGCGCGCGCGGCGGGGGAACCAAAAGCTCGCTCGCCCGCCACCTCCCTCACACCCACGCGCGTCCCCGCGTCGCGATGGCCCTCGACCTCGCGCGAGAGTTCGTCGTTCCCGACGCCTTCGCCGACCTCTGCGTCGACGCCGACGACGACGACGCCCGCGCGCGCGACGGACGACGACGCATCGTCATCGCGCGCGACGCCAGCCTCGACGTCGCGTCGTGCGATCCGTCCGAACGCGCCGACGCGGTCGATGACGTCGTCCGCATCCTGTGCGATGGCGAAGCCGAGACGTTGGTGAACGATTTGAACGCGTTCGGGGGGGCGTACGCGCTGTGCAGGTGCGCGGAGCGAAGGAATACGATGCGACGCGTGGGCCGTTTTCAACGAACTTTGATTCCGGGGCGAGCGAAGCGCGCCCGCGCGAGCGCGCGACGAAACGATGAGGGCGTGGTCGGAGACTGACGATGGTGCGCGAACGCAGAGATTTCATCGAGTTGACGCCGATCGAACGCATGCGCTTGATCGATGCGTTGTGTTCGAATTTGAGCGTGTTGAGCGCGAGCGTGACGGCGGCGGTGGTGAGCGGCGCGAGCGCGGATGAGGCGCACGCGGAGACGATGTTTGGGTATCGACAGGCGTTGAAGGCGTACGCAACGTTTATATTCCACGTGTGCGAGGTGTGCGAAAAAGAATCGAAGGAGTGCGCCGCGATGGCGTGCGCGCAAAAGCCCGCGCCTGGCGCCAAGGGGAAGAAGAAGCAGACGAATAAGGCAAAGTTGGCGGAGTGGGCGTGGGACGAACAGCGTGAGCGCATCGTGCACGTCATGGCTGGTGCCTTGGACATCGATTTGTGGCAGGTATTCCGTCCGAAGCAGCCCGAGGAGGACTTCTTGAGGTTGTTTGTGCGTCTCGGGTCGATGTTGCTCGAAAATCCCGCGGCGTTGAAGAGCAAAGTGACGAAGCGCGCGGCGTTTGAAATGATGGGCTCTTGTGCGCTCAAGTGGGGCCAGCTCGAGCAAGTAACCACAGCGTTGATTCATCTACTGAACAAGTGCGAGCATTTGTCCGGCCCAATCGCGGAACTCGCGAGCGCGGCGGCTGATAGATTTGAAAACGCGCACCTCGCGGCGGCACTTATTCGCGAGGTTGGGCGCGTCGATCCTCATGATTACAAGCTGCAGCAAGCCAGCGACGCTGTCGGCGTGCGTTGTGTCGGTGCTTTCCTCAGTGAAATCGCAGAACGTATGCCAAAGACGACGATGACGAACATGTCCGTGCTCATGCCTCATTTGGATGGCGAAGCGTACTCTTTGCGTTCTGCGATAGTCTCTGTATTGGGACACCTCTTGATTTCGCAGAAGGATGTCGTTGCGGTGAGCGATCATCACGACAACAGCACTGCGCCACTTCTACGCACGAAACAAGGGTTCTTAGATCTACTCGTCGAGCGTGTACACGATACGAGTGCGTTTACGCGAGCACGAGTATTGAACACGTGGGCGACCATGGCTGAAGCCAAGGCGATTCCGTTGTCGCACTGGCTCGTCGTCACGGACCTCGCAATCGGGCGACTGCACGACAAGGGCGCACTCGTGCGCAAGGCGGCTATGGGTCTACTTGCATCGCTTTTGGGGTTCAACCCTTTCGCTCCGCAACTTCCGAGCGCGACGTTTGCTGAATCGTTGAAGGATTACGAAGCCAAGCTCGCGTCGATGACTCCGCCCGAAGAAGAAACGCCCGAGGAGAGCGCCGAAGGCAAAGAATCGAACACCGACGACGGATCGCAGGAACCTCCGAAACAACAAGAAGGCGATGCGAACGCCGCAATCCATCTCAATGGCGGTCTCGAAGCAGTTCGCACCATGGTTGCGGCGCTGAAAACCGCCCTCGGGTTCACGGTGCAACTCTCTGGCACGGTGGCAAACTTGAGCAATCTCCTCACTTCCTCTGTCGCCTCCGACGTCACCGAAGCTATTGGCTTGCTCGTTCGCATGCGTCAATTTAATGTCGATGGTTCTACCGAAGGTGTTCGACGATTGCTCGGCCTCATCTTCTCTCGCGATCAAGCCATCAAAGACGCCGTTGTCGAAGCTGTGGATGTGTTGTATCTTTCGAACGCCGAGAGCCCGATGCTCGCAGCAGCGGGCTTGAGCGAACTCGCTGCCACAGCCGCACTAGGTGAACTAGCGTCGCTTGAAGATGTCCTGAAGGCGCTCGTCTTATCGGGTCGATTGCCGCCGACTGGCGCGGTGATGAAGACTTTGTGGTCAAATGTATCGAGTGATGAATGTTCGAATAACCGCAAGGCCGCGGCGCTTAATGTACTCACGATGTGCGCTCGTACGAGTCCTGAAATCGTGCGGGGACATCTCGGAACTGTGTGCGCCGCGATCGAGGCTGCGCTATCGGGCGAAAAGAAATCTCCAACACTGTGCCGAGCCGCGTGCTGCGCGCTCACGGTGGTCCGAGGAAAGGATGGCGAGCCTTTGGAGCTCAGCCACCCGGTATTCGCTGAGCTTGCCAAGGTGCTTCATCCGGCCGCTCCGCTCGCGGGTCGCGCGTGGTTTCCATCCGCCGAACAAGCGATTTCGGCTCTCTATTCGCTCCATCCCGACCCTGAGCATGCGTCTTCGGAAGTCATCAAGGCGTTCGCCGTTGCTACGTTCAATGGCAACTCTATGGACAAAATACCTACTGCTGTGTTGGCACGGTTCTTGTTCGTTCTCGGCGAGGTTTCACTGAAACACTTGGTACACATCGAAAAGCTCGCGCGCTCTGTTCGTCAAGCCAGAGTCGTTCGTGACCGCGAGGCGGCCGAGGCAAAGGAAAAAGGTGACTCGGGTGACAACGATCTCGCCGCCGCCATGGGCGAAGGTGCCGTCGCAGAGGATCTCTTGTTAGACGCCACTCGAGAAAAGGCCGAAGCTGAGCTTCTCGCCACGAAAAAGGGCGCTGCGCGTGGGCTCGTCGCCATATATGCTCCATTTGTCGTGCAGCTTTGCTCTCACCCAGCAGTGGTGCAAGGGCCCGAACTTTTGCGCGGCGCTGCGCTCGCCGCGCTTACGCGCTTCATGGTTTTGGACGCCAAATTCTGCGAGGATCATCTCAAATTGATCTTTACTCGTCTCAAAGTCGAGTCCGACAAGGGTACTCGCTCCGCGCTTCTTGTCGCCCTTGGTGATCTGGCGTTCCGATTCCCCAACGCCGTCGAGCCGTGGACTGAACACTTGTACGGTATCAAGGAATGGGGCAACTCGTTGCACGACACCGACGCAAGCGTTCGACAACACGCCATCACGATGTTGTCCCATTTGGTTTTGAACGATATGATGAAAGTCAAGGGTCATATCAGCGAGATGGCTCGATGTCTGGAGGATGTCGACCCCCGAGTCGCCGGCGTGGCAAAGCTGTTCTTCCACGAACTCTCTCAGAAGCACGGTAATCCGATTTACAACTTGCTGACAGATTTATTGTCTAGGCTGTCCTCCGACGAAGATATTTCTCCGGACGCTTTCAAGCGCATCATGACTCGTCTCGTCGGGTTCATTGACAAGGAGCGTCAGGCTGAAGCAATATGCGAAAAGATGTGCGCGAGATTTGCCGAGGCGTGTTTGGCTGAAACACCGAAACCTGCGCGCGATATCGCCTTTTGCATCTCGCAACTCAACCTCAGCGAGCGTGCTTTCAAGAAGTTCACAGAGAGTTGGAAGCAGTACGATGCTGCCTTGTATGATCACGAAGTACATGCGTGCTTCATCGCGATGTGTCACAAGCAGAAGCGCGCGGCAAAGCCCGAAGCAAAACAGTTTGTGGAGGCTTTCGAGACTAGGCTTAACGACGCGCACGTCGAACGAGCGGCAGCATACAACGTGTCGGCGCGAGCTGAGGGTAAAGAAGAGACTGTTGTTGCAGAAATTAAGAAAGAGGAAGAAGAACCTAGCGAGGAAGAACCTCAAACAGTGGACAACGGCGAGGAAATTCCATCGGAAATTGTCCGAACAGACAGCAAGACTTCGGATGAGCAAGAAAACGTTGCGCCCGATTTACCCAAGGTTGCGACGCCACCGACAAGTCCGCCGCGACGATCGCGCCGTGCGGCCGCATAAGACATTTATGTCGTTGGCTACAGTAATAAGAAACCAAACATCTTTTCCAACCATCTTTCTAAAAAAACAAGTTAGCGGCGAGCGACGCGTGAAGTACGATGAGATTTCATTTCAACACGAGTACAGTATGATGCTGTAGTGAGCGGCTTAAATTACTTCGCTTAAATGCTATTGATGCGAAGCTTGACTGTTTAGTTGATGCGCGAAATGTCGCGACCAAAGATCTTGGTTCTGATCATGTCGGCGGCGACGAGAAGAACGTTGCGCGGGGAAACCTGGGAAACTGTCTCAAACGATTTCCAAATCAAACCGGCAGCAAAGCCCTTTACGATGGCGAAACCGGGAATATCAGCGACAGCAGCGTCCTTGCCGATGTACGCGAGCGAACCTTTGTGCACGTAATCGAATCGCGCTTCGCCTTGTTTGATTTTATCGTCATCGCCCGCGCAAGTGTTGAAATACTGAGCAAGGTACTGGCCCTCTTGCTTAGCTACCTGCGCCGTCGCCGGCAAAGCGCGAAGGCCTTTGTCAACGTCTTCGAGCATGACACGGAACTCGGGGAAAGACATACGATCACTACCACCCGTAAACGTCGTGAAAACATCATCCACGCGGTTGTAAATTTCTTCCAAGTGCGGAAACTCGTCGAAGCCGTACTTCAACGCCTTCTTCACGCCGTCCTTGCTGAGATCGATTTCGCAGTCACCTTCTGGGGTGCATCGCGCCGCTTCTCGATAGAGTTCTTCCGCCTTGGCGAGCGAGCGCGGACGTTCGATCGTGGCGCAATCGCCCAAGGCAAAAATCGTCCCGTCGCTCCCCTTGACTCGAAGATTCTTATCGGTGAGTAACGAACGCTTGTTTTCTTGTTGGGGTAAAGACTCGATCAGCTTTTCGCAGAACGGGTTGAGCTTGATACCCGTGCACCAAACTGCGAGCCCGAACGGAACTTCGCGCACGTTCGAACCATCACGATCAGAGATGACGACGGCGCCGTCCTTGACCTCCTTAACGGCGGCGCCGAGCAGGCACTTGATGTTGGCCCGTTGAAAGAAATCCGTCGCGTACTCTGCGATCCGCCTGTCGTACGCCGACAAAATCTTTTCTTGTAAATCGATGATTTCGATGCTCACGTCTTCGAGCAACCGACGAGGGAATGTCTTCGCCACATCTTGGTACACGTAGTCGTACAGCTCCGCGGCGAGCTCGACGCCGGTGGGCCCGGCGCCGATGACCACGAAACGCAACAACTGCTGGATGCGCTCTTTCGGCACCCCCGGAAGCGTGGCACATTCAAATCTTTCGTTAACCTCGCGTCGAAACCGCGCCGCGTCGTTGATCTCTTTGAAAAACATGCAATTTTCCTGCACCCCCGGCACGCCAAACGTGTTCGGCACCGCCCCCACCGCCGTGACCAAGTAATCGTACTCCAAGTCAAACTCCTTCCACGCCTGGCTCTTAGCCAGATCCTCCTCATCTTGAAACGTATGATCGCTCCCTCGGCACCGCACGGTTCGCTTCGCCACGTCCACGCTCAGCGCGTTCGCCTCAAAGTACCTGTACCCCTTGCTCGCGATGGGGCGTCGAATCGGCTCCACGATCGACCGATCCTCCACCGCCCCCGTCGCCGCTCCCGGCAACAACGGCGTGTACAAAAAATAATTCCTCGGCGACACCAGCGTGACGTCGTACGGCCCGCTCGCGTCGAGGCTCTTCACGAACG
>Ga0222719_10005959_pt1 | contig 10420 bp, 6 predicted proteins | sample C33_34DmetaG_FD_165039 | JGI IMG/M metagenome (GOLD analysis project Ga0222719, IMG submission 165039) | Estuarine water microbial communities from San Francisco Bay, California, United States - C33_34D | ecosystem: Environmental > Aquatic > Marine > Unclassified | place: USA: California...
TTACAGGACCCAATCGAGATTTACACTCTGGATTATACGGCGGAGCGGTTGCCAACCCAATTAATATACTTACGCAAATGATCGCTTCTTTGCACGACAAACAGAACCGAATTACCATACCGGGTTTTTACGATAAAGTAGAAGTCGTCAGCGATGCCGAACGTGCCGAAATGGGCAAGATACCGTTCTCTTTGGAAGACTATAAAAAAGCACTGGACATTGAAGCGGTGCACGGAGAAGAAGGCTACACCACGCTAGAACGAAAATCCATTCGCCCGACTCTTGATGTAAATGGCATTTGGGGCGGCTACATAGGTGAAGGAGCAAAAACAGTTATTGCCAGTAAAGCTTATGCCAAAATTTCCATGCGATTGGTACCCAACCAAAGTTCAGAAGAAATTACATCTTTATTTATTAAGCACTTTACTTCAATTGCACCAAAAGGAGTGCACGTAAAAGTAACGCCACACCATGGTGGTGAAGGCTATGTCATGTATCCCGACGGGCTGGAATTTCAGGCGGCGAGTAAAGCCTATCAAGAAACCTTTGGCAAGGCACCGCTGCCCGTTCGAGACGGTGGAAGTATTCCCATTGTAGCTCTATTTGAAGAAACACTACAAAGCAAAACAGTCCTGATGGGTTTTGGTCTTGACAGTGATGCCATTCACTCGCCTAACGAGCATTTTGGTGTGTTTAATTTTTTAAAAGGCATTGAAACCATTCCACATTTTTATCATCACTTTACGGCGATGCATCAAGCAAATCAATAAGGAATAAATCAGCGGCAATACCATCGGCTAAAAATGCACCGCTACGTGTTGTTTTGAGGCAGTTTCCTTCAATTATAAGCAATTTTTGATCGATAAGCCGCTGAGCCTGATGCTCCAAATGGTAGCGATAACGACTGCCCAATTCCAGTTCCATTTGAGGTAAGGAAACCCCCCAAGAAGCACGAAGTCCAATCATAATCGCCTCGTTGTATTTGTCTATAACACTCAAATTTTCTGTGGTTTGGGGTAACTGCCCTTCCCCTATTTTTTTCATGTACTCCGCATTGTTACTCACATTCCAATAGCGACAGTTACCATCAAAGCCATGTGCCGAAGGCCCAATACCCAAATAGGGTTTTCCTTTCCAATAGGCGGTGTTGTTTTTGGAATGATATCCTGGTTTTCCAAAACTGGACAACTCATAATGCTCATATGCCGCAGCAGTTAAGGTGTCAACCAAATACAAAAATTGTGCTTCCACTTCTTGTTCGTCCAAAAGCGCGACCACGCCCTTTTTTACATAATGTTCCAAGGCAGTTTTGGGCTCTAGTGTCAGGGCATACGAAGATATGTGGGGCACATCTAGTGTCAGCGCAGTTTGAAGGTTTTTTTGCCAATCAGCAAAGGTGGTGTGTGGTGTGCCGTAAAGCAAGTCAATCGAAATATTATCAAAAAGTTGCTGCGCCCACATAATCGATTCCATTGCTTGTTTGCTGTTGTGTGCACGATTCATCAGCTTTAGTTCAGCATCGTTGAACGATTGCACACCTATTGATAGCCTATTGACCCCCAGATTATTCAAGTCGTTGAGGTAGGCTTTAGACAAGTCATCGGGATTGACTTCAAGCGTGATTTCAGGAGATGCTACCACTGCAAAAGTCGAAAAAACTTGGTTGAGGAGTTCCTCTAATTGTGTTGTACGAAGTAAAGACGGAGTGCCCCCGCCAAAATAGATGGTTTCAATAGGAAGTTGCACTTCATCCTTTCTTAGCTGCAGCTCATTTTTTAGGGCAACGACCATGTCATCGATGTATTTGGCAGTAGTAGAAAAGTGAAAATTGCAATAATGACATGCTTTTTTACAAAAAGGAATATGTAGGTAAATTCCCGACATGACTATTTCTTAATTCGATGTGCTTCTTGCTTCACAAAAGAAGCCCATCCCGAATAATTGGTGTCCGATTGCTGCGCGGGATTGTAGTAGTGGCAAAGTGCTGCCGCAAGTCCATCCGTAGCATCTAAATTTTTTGGGAGTTCTTTAAGTGAAAGGATTTGCTGTAGCATCTTGGCGACCTGTTCTTTGGAAGCATTTCCATTCCCAGTGATAGACATTTTTATTTTTCGTGGAGAATATTCAAACACGTCTAGGTTGTGTGCAATACCAGCGGCAATAGCCACCCCTTGCGCACGACCTAGCTTAAGCATCGATTGTACATTTTTTCCAAAAAAGGGGGCTTCCAACGCCATTTCTGTTGCGCCGTAGGTTTTAATTAGCTCGGATGTTCTCGAATAAATATGCCCCAAACGAACATAGTGATTGTCATACTTGCTTAGTTTAAGTTCATTGAGTTGAAGGCAGTTTAGTCTAGTTCCTTGTACTTCAATAACACCAAAGCCCATGATTGTCGTTCCAGGATCTACGCCTAAAATAATTCGCGATTGGCTCATATGTAAAAATAGAAAATTAAAGCTACTTGGTAACACATACCGGTAGCGTCCAGCGTACTTCTACTGGGATTTCGAGGTTTGTTTTAAAAGCAGGTTGTAGCGCTGGCAAGTCGGAGAGCGTTGATGTAACTTGAGGAAGCACTAGAGATGATAATTCTTGATTTATATCCTTATTAACACCCAAGAGGTGCAACTGACCCAAAGTGTCCACTTTAAGCGAAAAGAACAAGGTGTCGGTGCCTTTTGGAAAATGCTTGGCAAATGGTTGTAACTTATTATTTAATTTTTTTTGAATGATATTGGTAAAGCACTGCCAATTAGCTTGAGGGTTGTCAAGAGGACAGTCGGGATACATTGGTGGTTCATCGGAAGCAGTCCAATCAATATTAGGTGGTGGCGTTTGTTTTTTTGGCGTTGAGCAACCAAAAACGAAAGATAGCAAGATGAACAACCGAAAAAGATTCATTAGATAAAAGTAAAAAATAAAAAGGGGTTAACTCCAAACTGATAATAATTTGTACATTTAAGACTATGGATATTGTATTAATCATTTTAGGTGCTGTGTTGATGATTGTCGGATTGGCAGGAAGTTTTATCCCTGTGATACCAGGTCCATTGACCAGTTGGTTAGGGCTTTTAGCACTTCATTATACTTCAAAAGTGGAGCAAGATTGGACTTTTTTAGGTTGGACTTTAGTCATTGCAATTTTTATCATGGTGCTGGACTATATTGTTCCCATTGTGGGAACTAAATTTTTCGGTGGCTCCAAAGCAGGCGTTATCGGAAGTACCATAGGACTTATTGTCGGCTTATTTTTCATGCCCATTGGCATCATACTCGGTCCATTTATTGGTGCCTATGTGGGTGAAATTAGTCAAAGTCCAAATCAGAAAAGTGCACTCAAAGCAGCAGTAGGATCATTGCTTGGGTTTCTCTCTGGCGTCGTTATAAAGTTTGTTGTTTCGGCGGTGTATCTTGTTTTTTTTGCTATCGAAACGGGAGAGCTTTTTGTCGAGCTATTAGGTTTTAATTAAAGAGCCAGAGGCATAAGGAAGAGTAGTCTTTCAAATCACAATACTATACTTATTAAAAATATATTACAAGACTTCGTTCTGTATCAAATCACAATAAATTTTAACTAAACAAAACGATATTCTTTACTTCCCTATGGCATCTCTGGAACTTTAATTGGTTGATAAAATGGTGAAATTTTTCCTAATATACTGACGTGAATCTTAAAAGGCTTGTGTGTCTTCCAGCCCGTCTTTTTGTCGCCAAAGTTTAAAATACGAACATAGTTGGGATAACTTTGGTCGTAAATATCCAAATCATAAATATGTTTAAACTCGTAATATTTACTGGAAATCCGCTGTACGCGATACACATATTCCCAAAGGCTTAAGCCCTCGTTTAGGTGCTTGTGAATTTCTTCTGGGTTAAGTCCTAGAATAAAACAATCGTTGGTGTGCAAGGTTGTTATAATCATCCTTCCGTCATCAGGCAATTGATACATCGGCTCATGCTGGCGTATTCTACGTACGGCTTCCCAAAAAGTAACTACATGCTCTTGAAACTTCCCATCTAAGGTTTGGTATATTAACACATGGTGGTTATTTCTTGGGTTGACGTATTTATTTTGCCCTTCACTGAGCTGTACGGCATTACCAACTTTTTCGCGCACGCGTACCTTACGAACGGGCACCTTGTCGCCATGCTTATTGGGTAAAAATATTTTTGTTTCCCAACCGGTTGGTCTTGTTTGGTACAATACTTTTGGTGGGATGCGTCCATTCTTAAAGCCGCCATGCAAATCAATTTGATCATAGACCAACTCACGAATCGCAGGATCTACAATTTTACTCACTTGTTTTGCGGTAGAAATTGAAGTAACGGGTTTTGATATATGGTATCCTTCTTGTCCGTCTGGCGTTTGTCGCTTACCAAAATAACTATCCTTGTGTAGTTTTCCCTTTGGTGCTAAGCTATAGCCATTCCCTTTTTTGTTTGCAATTTTTCGGACTACTTTCGTGTCCGAATCAACTGTAATGGGCATGGTTTGATAGACTTTTAAGGCATCAGAAGAGAAGCTTGCCCAAGGTGTTGGAAACGGTTCTCGATATGGCAATGGTGCGTAACGATTCCAAAAACTTAATTCTTCAACATAAGAAATATTGTTTAAGCCAATAATAAGTGCATTCAACCCGGATTCTCTAGGATCGTGGTGTTTTGATTTAGTGTCAAATGTATAAATCGAATTGAGGCCCCATTTACGTTTGATACTACTTATGGTGTTTCCGCGTGAAGCAATGACTTGAGCAGAAACCTGTTCTAACATTGATTTTATTTTTAGTGCAATATGGTGTTGGTCATCAAACTCATTTGCTGAGTTGTTTTTGGCATATACAGATTGAACAAAATGCCTGAATCTTTGATAGGAATTGTATTTGGCAGCACCAGAAAACAATTGCTGAAGTACTCGTGTTTTAACCTTTTCCCATGTACCTGGAGGCAATGAGCTGAAATATTCGTAAGGGGTTTTAGATGCAATCTCATCCTTGAAAAATGTCATGCATAAGGTTTTGTTTTTGTCTGAATCGTTAAAAAAACGTTTCCATGGATGGATATAAACAATAGAAACTTCTTCGGTAAAAAGTTGATCTAAGGAAATCTTGGTATTGGTATAGGGGCAGGTTTTACTCCATTCAAGCCATAATTTATATTTAAAAAGATTTTTGTGGGTTGGATTATGACCAAGTTCAACTACAGCATGGTGAATGCTGGGCAACTCTTGGTCGCGTAATTTTTTGGAAACAAAAAGGGTCTGACGACCTTTGGCATTTACTTTTAGCTCTGGAGTCAGCGCAAATTGTATTTGATCTATTTTTCCATATGCTTGAAGCAGTTCGTTTACCAATCTTCTCAACACAAGTACTGGTTTTTGCACGACAGGCTTAAATCGCCTAAATATCTGTTGGTCATCAGTTGAATCCTCAGGAAGGTGGTCTGCCTTATTTTTTTTATTAAAGAGATATAGTTTGTTAGTATTGATGTCCACATCAAAGTGTGCTTGGAATTGCGCTTTCCAAGTTGCTACTCCCAAGTTTTTACGCTCAATAGAGTCTAGAACAAAGGTTTCTATTTTCTGTTGCGTTTGTTCTGATATGCTCCTCCACTTGGCTTGACCAATGGCGTTTTGAACTCCACCAAGTGATACTGCTGCTGTGGTATCGTGCCCCTTTTTTAAATACGCCAATATGACACGAGCAGCCTTTAGGCTAATATTTCCATATCCAGGCTTCAATTTTATAGATGCTACGGCTCCTGCCCTAGCACTATTAAGCCCCCATTTAGAACCTAACCTTTGGATCAATTTCTTTTTATCTGTATAGAAGAACAAATCATGCCACAATTCAATTTGTTGTTGTTCTGTAAAGGTAAAAAACGCCTTGTCAAATGCTCTTTTTTTGGTTAAATGCACCAAGGTATGCGCCAACTGAATCTTATCGTTGTCCTGATAATTAAAGGCATATTGTTCATTAACACCAAGGGCAATACGAACTTTCTTAAACATAAAGCTAGAAAATTGAAGTGCCACACCAAGTGCTTTTGTGCGTTGTTTTGCATTTAGCTTCTTGTTGTAAAGTGTAATAGAATCCAACCAACTATAAATTTGATGCCACTCATTTATGGGATGGCTTTGCCACATCGCCTTTTTATTCGGTTCATAAAGGCAAGATGCCAAACCTCCACGCAACTTTTTATATTGTGCGGGACGCTGGTAAAAAATCAATCCATTGCCCTTTTCGTCGCCCAATAAAAAATGACGAAAGGCTTTGGTAATCATGTTATGATGCTGTTGCTGTTGGTCAAACAAAGTGCTAAGTTCGTCTTCAAACATAGCTCTATCTAGGTATCGATTTCGAACACGTTCTTCTTGATAGTTGTACTGTTCATTTTTTTTGGGGAGTAAAGAAAACAGGTATTCGCCTAACTTTTGGTTACCTAATTTCTTTTTTGTGTGCATAATTCCTAACCTATTGGCAGCAGGAAGTCCTTCATTAAGAGCTTTTGCATTCGATTTTTCCATCGCTTGATTCATGACTTTACCTCTTCTTTGAATCATGTGATAGAGTACACGTCCAAACTCAAGTTTGGACAGCTTTTCTTTCAAGCCTTTGGCACGAAGCTCATAGGGATTCATGGCAAACCAAGGGTTGATTTTTTGATGTAAACCAGGCGTATCATGGTTTTTCAACCATTTAGTCAATTCCTGTTTCGTCAAAGGACATAATTCGCTTTCTGCCAAAAAAAGCAACATCTTACGTTTTCGATAAGTCTTACGGAAATATAGTTTTCTTGAATTTCTGATTTTAGCTCTATTGGTGGCAAAAGAAATTTCATTTTTACCCTCGCCAAGGTTGCTGATAAACGAAGAAAACGTATGAACACCCATGGATAAAATAACAGGCTCTTCGGACTGTTGCACAAGTGCCCAACCAATAGATTCTGTTCCAATGTCAAGACCTAAAATTTTTTTCATTCAATTATATTTTATACATTTGACCCATCTTATCACAATAAGGCTATATGCCGCGGACGTAATGTCCAGTGTCCCGCTTCGGTGGGATTTTTTTTGCTTAAACATTAACCCTTAAAGGCTGGTCGGGAAATTCCCGACCAAAGCCTTAGGGCGTAGCATAACAATCAAAGCAAAAAATAAGCAGGCTCTTCGCTACGAACTAGAGCCTTGTTTGGCAAAAAAGGTCGATGGGGTATAGTTATTAACCCCTTGCAAAAACAAAGTTGCTGGCTTTAATTAGAAAAGGCAGTAAAATCTACTGGATTGACAAAAAAATGATGTGAACTGACATATTTAGCCGTTCAAATGCATAAAAATCAGCGTAATAATGGTGTAAGAAAAACCTTACTTTTTATACAACGCTAGTAATACAGGCTACGATTGTCTTGGATTTCAAACGTACTTTTTACGGCTTCTGCAAAATTGGCTTGCGCTCCTTGTTTTGCAAGGTTTAAGATAGAAGCTTTATAACCCGCATAACTTGGAAGGGCTGTTGCTGGGGTTTTACCCTTAAGTTGCACAACAAAAACCCCTGATTTTCCAGAAAGAGGAGCCGAAACCTGATCAACCACTAAACTAGAGGCGGCGCCCACTATATTGGGTTCCTTACCAACACCTGTCAGCATCGCTGTAAATCGATTAACAGCTTTAGAAGATGATATGGTTTGATCAAACTGGTCTGCCACTTCTTTAAGGGAGGTGTACGCATTGATTTGCTCCAATAAATATTCCTTTTTCTTTTCCACAGCTACTAATGGGGTTACTTCAGCCGCAACATCAGTTGCAGCAGGCAAGCCCTCCGCTTTTATGGAGGCAACTTGAACTATAATATAGCCGCCAGTATTTAATACAAAGCGCTTAATATCATTTGGTTGACGCTCCTCCTCAAAAGCCCAACGAACTATTTGCCGCTGATTTCCCAACATCGGTAGCGACTCATCTAAGCGTTTAGTGTCATTCGCCGATCGAACGACATACCCTTTGGTTTTGGCGACCTCTTCTATGTTCAAACCTTGAATATCTAACTCGAATTGTGTAGCCGTTGCAAATAAACGGTTGCTCGTATCATCAGATGGAACAAGTTTTTTGGCAACAGTAGCTAACTTCACCACGTCCTTTTTTTCCATGATTTCAACAACATGAAAACCGAAATCAGTCTCAACTAATCCAATAGCACCCACACGGTTCGAAAACACATAATCACTAAAAGGTGCTACCATATCTTCACGCACAAACTCAGGTAATTCACCACCACTACTTGCAGAAGGGCCATCAGAATTATCACGTGCTAGTTGGGCAAAGTCAGCTCCTCTACGTGCTTTACGCAACAGCGCATTTGCTTCTTTTTTAGCATCTGCCTTGGTGCGTGTTATCGTTGCTGCTGCATTGGATGCGCCCACATAAGAAACAAGAATATGACGGGCTTTTGCTTTACCTCCTGCTCTACGTTCCACCAAACGTGTCAGCTTGCTGTATCCGTTATCTTCGTAAGGACCAAACACCTGATTGTTTTTTAGATTGAATAAGGTACTCGCGTAATTTTCTGTTATTTCTGATTCGGTTACAAAAGTATTTGCATAAGGAATCTCCGAATGTTCACTCACAAATGAGGCAAGTGAGGCCTGATCAATTTTGGCAAAAGAAGGATAGGTTTCCTCTTGCTTCGACACCTCATTGTATAAGGTTCTGCTACTGAGTAATGTACGCAATTCGTTTTCAATGAGCACCTTATCTTCTGGAGTAGTCACCTCCGCAAATTGGACATATTTCAAATCTCTAGATGCCTCACGTTTGTAGGTTTCTTTGTTTTCTTTAATATATGCCGCAATATCTTGCGATGTAACTTCAATCAAACTATCGGCAACTACCGTATAAGGAATTTGCACGTAGTCTATGTCAACAAGATCATTTTGCAAGGCGTATTCTTGCTTTGCTTCAAATTCGGTTGTATAAATTCCAACATTGATCATATCTTGATAAAGCTGGACTTTGATGTTGTTGATGATGTTAGCTTCTTGGGCTTTCCATTGCTCAAAGCCTTGCGGGTTATTCTGGCTTAGATCTAAAATAAAATCAGTGAATTTTTGTGGATCAAAAGCACCGTCTTCGCCCTGAAACTGTGGGTCAGAAGAAAAATTAGGGTCTTTCTTCAGATATTGCTCAATATGATTTTTGCCAACAGCAAGTCCAATAGCCTCTAAAGCACTAGAAAAAGCCTTAGCATTAGTCGTTTGGTTGTAGGCAAAATTAACGGCTTGCATGGTAGAAAATCCATAGTTACGCTCTACAAAATCTACTTGGCGACTAAATTCTTCAATCCCAACTTCCTCATCGCCAACAATGATGACCGGCTCTTGACTGACTGTGGAATTACCGTCAAAGATGCCTGTAAACACAAATGCCAACAGCGCCATACCAATAATGAAAATTAAAAAGACTGAACGTTCCCTGATTTTACCTAAAATAGCCATGGATTAAAATTTTTAGACTGAGTGCGAAAATACAATTTATTACTACAACTTAAAATGCTAATTTTTAAACACACGAACCAAATCTATTTTGGTGTTTGAAACCTCCAAAATTTCATAAGTGTAGCCCTCGATAGAAATCTGCGCTCCTTTTTCTGGGATTTCAGCCGTGTGGTGAACAAGCATACCGCCTAAGGTCTCATAGGAATCTGCTTCTGGAAGTTCAAGAGCATACTCACTATTAAGTTCGTCAATTTCTAATCGAGCAGAAAACGTAAACGAACCGTCCTCATGGGCAATATGAATATTAGAAATCGTATCGTGCTCGTCCTCAATTTCTCCAAACAACTCTTCAACGATATCCTCTAAAGTCAGCATCCCCGCAGTTCCGCCATACTCGTCTAAAACCACGGCAATGCTTCTCCGTTTTTTTACCAATAGATTAAATACATCTTGAATCTGCATGGTTTCAGGAATCCACTCTACTGTTTTGATGATCGCATGAAGTGATTTAGGTTTTTTAAACATATCAAAGGCATGTACATACCCAATAATGTTGTCCATTGTTTGGGCATAAACCAAAATCTTAGAAAATCCTGTTGTTGAAAAGGTGTCCAGCAGAACCTTTAGTTTTTCGTAGCGCTCTACGGCGACCATTTCAGCTCGTGGCACCATAACCTCACGTGCTTTTAGATTCGTAAAGCTTAAGGCATTATGAAACAATTGCAGCTCGGCATCGAGATCCTCTTCGTCAACTGTGTCGATATGTTCAGAAATAAAATCACCAAGCTCTAACTTACTAAAAGCTATAGCCTCTTCTTGTTTTGGAACCCGAAAAAATCGATATAGAATACCATTTGAAAAGCGCAACACAGCCCAGCTAAGCGGACGCATTAACGCACAAAAAACATATGCGGGTAACGAAAAAACATGC
>Ga0222719_10005960_pt1 | contig 10419 bp, 4 predicted proteins | sample C33_34DmetaG_FD_165039 | JGI IMG/M metagenome (GOLD analysis project Ga0222719, IMG submission 165039) | Estuarine water microbial communities from San Francisco Bay, California, United States - C33_34D | ecosystem: Environmental > Aquatic > Marine > Unclassified | place: USA: California...
TGATGAGCAGCGGTGTTGTTCTAGACCCAGCAACATTCGAACCAGTCGTAGGCTTTATGACTCGTTACGGATATGTTGAGTTGACAAACACAGCATCTTCGCTAGGTAACGCAGGCGACTACCTAAGTGAGATTAATGTAAGCAACCTAAGCTTCCAGTAATCACTGAAAATTCTCATAGGGATGGGAAGCGAAAAAGGACCGAAAGGTCCTTTTTTGTTGGCTTAATTTACGGTAAGTGGTAAGTTTTGACAGTGTCTGGCAGCAGTAATCGATGCTGACTCTACTGCTTGTTCTACACTAGCACCACTGACTATTTCTATAGCAAAACGTGCTCTAAATACATCTCCGGCACCTAGTGTGTTCACTGCGTCTATACTGTCAGGTTGATAAGTTCGAGTTTCGCCCTGTTCGATCCAGCAAATTTCATCTTCACTGTTTGTGTATCCTACAACACCACCAAAGTGACGTTGTAGTGCAATAATACTTTCATTACAGGCAGCGTAAGTTTCATAACTTAGCCAAACATAGTCTGCTTGGGGATATTTTTCTAATGTTTCTATGGGTGCATCAATGTCCAACATCGTAGGAATATTGTGCATTCTTGCAGCAGCAAATATTTCAGTAACCATTGGCAGTCTGTGATTGTCTGCACAAACAAAGTCATAATCGTAATCAACAGGTAAACTTATTTTCTTTTGTATTTCTTCCGATTGATGATAGATTACTGTGCGTTCACCTTTGTCATTTACTATGATAATACTGCTAGGTGTTGCCAGTGTGTCTTTGTATTTTAAGTAGTCATGATTAACACCATAGTCATCAAGTAGACTGACTATAAGTTGTGTATACGGATGATGTTGACTGCCGACCACACTACATAAGTCAACCGCTGCACCTAGTTCAGTCAATGCACGAGCAACGTTGGCAGCATTACCACCTAAAACAATTTCAGCCTGGTCACAGCCAACTTTATTATTCAAACTGGGTATAGTGTTTGAATAGTAAATTAAATCAGCACAGACATGACCTACAGACAATATCTTCATATTTTATTTAATATTACTGTCTATAGCCCAAATAGTCAATGTTTTCGGTAAATACTACTGTTCTTAAGAACTCTCGTGAGCGCCACTCCGGGTAGCCTAGAACGCTAACAATAAAGGAATAAATGAAATGGCAAAATTAAAAATTCATCACACAACTCCTAGTGGTGCCAACGTTGACGCTTATGTCAGCCCTATTGAAATCAATAGCACACACATTGGTGGTACCGGTGGTAACAATGGTCAACCAGTTGAAACTATCAGAATTCGTTACTTGCGTGAAACCACAAGCGCAGTAGACACAGGTTACATTATCACTCAAAAAGGCACCAAGCAGTTTAGAGTAAACAACACCAGCAACGCCAACAGCACTGTAGTTAGTTTGGTAAACTTGCAGAGTGGAGAACTAACAGAAGCCAATACCGCAACAATTCTTGTAAACGTTGCCGAAATCAGCGGTGCAAACTTGGCTAATATTGGTACTGGTGGCGGCGGTTATACTGATAACCAAGACTATGCTTATGTAACATGGGCAGCTGCTAACGTAACTGGTTATAGTACACTTACAGTTGGACATCAAATCACTGGAACAAGTGCTACTGGTAATCTAACTGTTGTTGCAACAAATAGTACTGGTAACGTTGTGGTTGCACTAGGAACAAGCCAAGACGTTTCTGATGAGCAAGTAGATATGAAGGTAACTTTTGCTGCAAAACGCATCAGTAACAAGTATGTAAACGATTGGCAAGATAACAAGTGGAGATACTTCCTAACTGCTCCTTATGGAGATGGTACCGCACAAACAGGTGGTCCAGGTTGGGCAGCAAATACACTGGTACAAGTTGACAGTGCTTGATAGCATTTAGACTTAAAAGGGAAATAGGCCTGCAAGGGCCTATTTTTTTTGGCTAACCATAATATCCAAATATCAAATAAATACTCTATACTCATAAAACCGGACAAAGAATGGCGCAAGAAATAATTGACTTAGGTGACGGTCCAGACAGCAACACTGGTGATTCGCTTTATACAGCGTTTACTAAAACAAACAGTAACTTTACTGAATTGTACACAATCATTGGTGGCAATACTGCGACTAATCTAACCGGTAATTTAATCACGGCCAATAACTTCTTTACTACCGGCAACTTGCGTGTCAGAGATGTAAACGGTTTTGGAAATTTAACTACAGTAGGCAACGTCAACGCAAGTGGATTTTTTTATTCCAACGGACAGAGTGTTTTTAGTAATATTAATGCAGATTTTGGTAATATTAATACAAACTTGTTACCGCAAATTACTGCTTCCTATAATATTGGATCAGTAGCAAGGCAATGGGCCGAACTTTATCTTTCAACTAATGTAACACTGAGTGGTGCTACAATAACAACCAATGGTACAGATTTATTCATAAATGGTGTCCCAATAACTGGCACCTATAGCAATGCCAACGTATCTAGTTTTTTACCAACATATACAGGTAATATAGGTGCAGGTAATGTTATTGTCACAGGTAATGTCACAGCTGCTTACTTTATTGGCAACGGCAGTCAACTTGAAGGTCTGCCAGCACAATACACGAATGCCAATGTCACCAGTTATTTGCCAATTTATAGTGGAAATTTAGACAGTGTAAATGGTATTACAGCAAACAGCATTTCTGCTACTGAGTTTATAGGAAACATTTTACCAAGTGCAAACGTAACTTACAATTTAGGTAGTCCTACACAACGTTTCAAAGACTTATACCTAAGTGGATCAACATTAAACTTAGATGGCGCTTCTATCAGTGCTAATAGTGATAGTGTAATCATTACTACAGCAGAAGGTGGTACCTTTACAGTTCAAGGCAGTGAAAATTCTACAACTAATAAAATTTTATTAGGAACTTCTAATGTTGAAATACCAACTGCAAACGGTAATGTAATTGTTTCTGTCAATAACAACACAATTTTAACTGCTGCAGAATCTGGTATACAAGTTAATGGCAATGTCACAGGCAGTTACTTTTTAGGTAACGGTAGATTACTTTCAGGTCTTGAAGAAGTCAGTATTAACTTTGCTAATCTGGCAGGTGTTGCTCAATTTGTTAGTGAAGCAACTCAAAGTAACATTACTGCAGTTGGTACACTTACAGGATTGACAGTAAGTGGTAATGCCACAGTAAATGCACTTACTGTGAACAACAGTGTGACAATAGGTAGTACATTAGGTATTACAGGTGAAACAGTAGCAGCTAACATTGCTGCCGGTAATGTTGCTGTTACAGGTATTGTGGACAGTTACGATATCAATGCAGCCAACTCTGTTACAGTCAGCAATGATTTAACAGTTACTGGCGACATAAGTGCAGATTACGCTGATTTTACTACTAATGTTGCCGCTGGTAATATTATAATTACAGGAACTTACTATGGTTTAGATGGTTCATTAGCAGGTGATTTAGCAGTAGGTCAGACGGTTACTGCAGCCACTGTAAATGCTGCCCAGATTGGTAACACAAGTGCTACACTTACAGGCACATTAAGTACAGCAGCACAACCAAACATTACCAGTGTTGGGACACTAACCGGCTTGACACTAAGCGGTGCTCTTACAGGTACTTCAGTTTCGGCGAGCACAATTGGTAATGCAGGCGCTAGTATTGTTGGTGAAGGCAGTGCATTATCAAATCTGACAGGTGCAAATATTAGTGGTACAGTAGCAAATGCTGCCTATGCTGTAGAATCTAGCAATAGTAACACTGCCAATAGTGCAATAACAGCAGGCACAGCCAACCAAATAATTGATGCTACGCAGAGCAATATCACTGCTGTAGGCACACTGACAGGGCTAACATTGAGTGGTACATTAACAGGTACTACCCTACAAGCAGCCACAATTGGTAATACAGGTTCTACACTTACAGGCACATTAAGTACCGCAGCACAGCCAAACATTGACACATTGGCAGACAGTGTAACAATCGGTGAAATCACGATTGGCAGTAATAGTATTACAAGCACGCACGATACAATAACTATTGATCCTAGCACTGCTGGAAGCGGTGGCCTTGTTGTAATTGAAGGCAATTTGCAAGTTACTGGCAACGTAACTTATATTGACAGCAATGTTGTTAGTACAAATGACAAAGACATAATTGTTGCTAACAATCAAACTACTAGTGCAGGCATAGATGGCGCAGGCTTATTGGCTGGAAATATAAACGGAGCAGGAATTGCTAGTTGGATCTATAATCACGCTACTACCAGTTGGCAAAGTAATGTAAACATCACACCACTTGGTAATGCCAGTTTAAGTTTAGGTGGCACTAACAACTATTGGTCAAACGGCTATTTTGATGCTATACAAGCGCCGAGTATAACCGGCGTTTTACAAACAGCAGCACAACCTAATATCACTTCATTAGGCACATTAACAGGATTAACTCTAAGTGGTGCACTAACTGGTACCACACTAAGTGCAGCCACAATTGGAAATGCTGGGGCAAGTCTAATTGGCAGTACACTAAACACCAGTGGCACTGCTACGGTAAACAGTTTGACCAGCAATGGCGCAGTTTCAGTCAGTGGTACCGAAGTTATTGACAGCGGTGCTGAAATTGTAACTGCACAACTGAAAAACAGTGGTGTCGCTGCAGGAACTTATGGTGATGCCAGTAATATTGCTCAATTTACAGTAGATGCCAAAGGTAGAGTAACTAATGCAGTTAATGTAGCAGTTGCAGGTGTAAATGATGTTACATATGTAACTGCAAATAGTAATTTAACAGTTAGCACAAGTTCAGGCACTAACTACAGTGTGGATCTAGGTGTTGGCACAGAAGACACACCACAGTTTGCAGGACTTACACTTACTGGAACATTCAATGGAACTGCCGTACAGGCAGCCGTAATTGGTAATTTAGGTGCTACCTTAACCGGTACCCTAAGCACAGCAGCGCAAACTAATGTTACTTCGCTGGGCACACTAACAGGGCTAACATTAAGTGGTACATTAACAGGTACCGCTATAAATGCTGCTCTAATAGGCAATAATGGTGCAACACTGGTAGGCGATGGCAGTACTATTAGTAGCATTACTGGAGCCAATGTGACAGGCACAGTTGCTAACGCACAATACGCCATAGAAGCAAGCAACACCAACACAGCAAATGCCGCAATTACTGCTGGTACAGCCAATCAAGTTATTGATGCAACACAGAGCAATATAACTGCAGTTGGTACACTAACTGGTTTAACACTAAGTGGTACACTGACTGGTACCACTGTAGAAGCAGTAACGATTGGTAATGTTGGAGCAGCATTTATAGGTGATGGCACGGCACTAACTGACATTACTGGTGGTAATGTAACTGGTACAGTGGCCAACGCCACCTATGCCTTAGAAGCATCAAACACTAACACTGCTAATTCAGCAATTACAGCAGGTACAGCCAATCAAGTCATTGATGCTACACAGAGCAACATCACTGCTGTTGGTACACTAACCGGACTAACTTTGTCAGGTACATTAACTGGTACCACTGTAGAAGCTGCACAGATTGGCAATACCGGCGCTTCGTTAACAGGCACAATACAAACTGCTGCTCAAACAAATATCACCAGTTTAGGTACGCTGACAGGCCTTACACTGTCAGGCGCACTGACAGGAACTACTGTCAGCGCAGCCACAATTGGCAATGCTGGAGCAACTTTACAAGGTGCTACAGTTAATACCAGTGCAAATGCCACAGTAAACGCACTAACAGTAAACAACAGTGCAACGGTCGGCAGCACATTAGGTATTAGTGGTATAACAACAATTACAAATACAACTGACAGTGACGACACTGTAACAGGCGCATTAGTTGTAGCAGGTGGTGTTGGAATTGCTAAAAAACTATCTGTTGGTGCTAATGCTGTTATTAGTGGCAGCGCAACTATTGTTGGAGATTTAAACGTTAGTGGTAACGTAAACTACAGCGGTTCCAACAACTTAGTTATCAGTGACAACGTAATCGAATTACACGTTGCCAACGTAGCCAATGTTGCTGAACCTTGGACATTTGATGACGGCAAAGACATTGGTATACGTTTTCACTACTATGAAGACGCAGATAAAAGTGCTGCGTTTGTGTTCAGTCACGATGAACGTAATTTTGAATTTTATAATGAAGGTGCACTGGGTGCAAACACATTTACTGGAAACAGTTATGGTGGTATCAAAGCAGGTACAGTTACACTAGTCAACAACACACCTACCACTGGCAACGCTACAGGTGTACTTCAAGTTAGTGGTGGCACCAGCATAGGTGGTAATTTATATGTAGTTGGTAAACTAACTGTAGAAGACACTGTGACATTTGAAAGCACAGTATCTGGAACCACAATAGAAGCAGCAACAATTGGTAACAGTGGAGCAGCCATTACTGGTAGTACCGTAACAGGTACACTACAGACAGCAGCACAACCAAACATTACCAGTGTTGGTACGCTAACAGGTTTGACACTCAGTGGCACACTGACAGGTACTACAATAAATGCTGCAACAATTGGTAACAGCGCAGCAACTTTAACAGGCACCCTATCGACGGCCAGCCAACCAAATGTTACATCATTGGGAACTCTGACCGGTTTGACACTAAGTGGTACACTAACTGGTACCACTATAGAAGCTGCTCAAATAGGAAATACAGGTTCTACTGTGACTGGTACATTAAGTACCGCAAGCCAACCTAATATTACAAGTTTAGGTACATTAACTGGACTAACATTAAGTGGTACATTGACTGGTACAACAATTAATGCAGCCACTATTGGTAATTCAGGTGCTGCTATCACTGGTAGTACTGTTACAGGTACGTTACAAACTGCTGCCCAGCCAAATGTTACTTCATTAGGTATTTTAACAGGATTAACACTAAGTGGTACACTAACTGGAACAACCTTAGAAGCGGCACAAATAGGTAATTCAGGTGCTGTACTAACTGGAACTATCAGCACTGCTGCTCAACCTAATATAACTTCTTTAGGAACTCTAACAGGGTTAACTCTAAGTGGTACACTAACAGGTACAACTATAAATGCTGCAGTTGTTGGCAACAATGGAGCAGTTTTGGCAGGTGATGGTGCAGCAATTGCAAGCATTACTGGTGCTAATGTAACTGGTACTGTTGCTAATGCAACTTATGCCATAGAAGCAAGTAACTCAAACACAGCCAACAGTGCTATAACTGCAGGTACTGCTAATCAAGTTATTGATGCTACCCAGAGTAATATTACCGCAGTTGGTACACTAACTGGGTTGACCTTATCGGGAACACTAACTGGCACTACAGTAGAAGCAGCCACAATTGGTAATAGTGGCGCAACTCTAACAGGTACACTATCCACAGCAAGTCAACCAAATGTAACATCATTGGGGACATTGACTGGACTAACTTTAAGTGGGACACTTACAGGAACAACGGTAGAAGCAGCACAGATCGGTAATTCGGGTGCTGCACTAACAGGTACACTACAGACTGCCGCTCAAACAAATATTACCAGTGTTGGCACATTAACTGGTTTGACACTAAGTGGTACCTTAACGGGTACAACCGTAGAAGCGGCCACATTTGGTAATGCAGGTGCTGCGTTTATTGGTGATGGTACTGCTTTAACTAGCATAACAGGAGCAAATGTAACCGGTACGGTTGCTAATGCACAATACAGTATTGAGGCCAGCAACTCAAATACTGCTAACAGCGCCATAACAGCAGGTACAGCCAATCAAGTCATTGATGCCACACAGAGCAACATTACCGCAGTTGGAACACTGACAGGACTAACATTAAGCGGTACACTTACGGGTACCACTGTAGAAGCAGCACAGATTGGTAATACTGGAACAACGCTTACCGGTACCGTAAGCACATCTGCTCAACCAAATATTGACACACTGGCAGATTCAGTTACAATTGGTGAAATCACAATTGGTAGTAACAGTATTACCAGTACACACAGTGTTATTACAATTGATCCTGCCAGCGCAGGGCAAAACGGTTTAGTTGTAATCGAAGGTAACTTACAGGTAACAGGTAATGTAACTTATATCGACAGTAATGTTGTAAGTACAAATGATTTAGATATTATTGTTGCTAACAATCAAACAACCAGTGCTGGGATTGATGGAGCAGGTATACTGGCTGGTAACATTAATGGTGTTGGCATTGCTACTTGGGTTTACAATCATGCAACAACCAGTTGGCAGAGCAATGTAGGTATAACACCTGCAGGCAACGCTGCACTGAGTTTTGGTGGTACCAGCAATTATTGGGATGCTGGTTACTTTAACAGTTTACAAGCGCCAAGTATCACTGGTATATTACAAACAGCAGCACAAACTAATATAACAAGTTTAGGTACACTAACAGGACTAACTTTATCTGGTACATTAACTGGTACTACAGTTGAAGCAGCACAAATCGGTAATTCCGGTGCTACACTGACTGGTACATTAAGTACCGCAGCACAGACAAATGTAACTTCACTTGGTACATTAACCGGGTTAACTTTATCAGGTACATTAACTGGTACCGCTATAAATGCTGCTCTAATAGGAAACAATGGTGCGACTCTAGTAGGAGATGGTGCAGCAATCAGTAGCGTTACTGGAGCCAATGTCACAGGTACAGTGGCTAATGCACAATATAGCGTCCAAGCCAGTGTCAGCAATTCTGCCAATTCTGCGATTACAGCAGGTACTGCTAACCAAGTCATCGACAGTACACAAAGCAATATTACCGCAGTTGGCACGTTAACTGGATTGACATTAAGCGGAACATTGACTGGAACTACCGTAGAAGCTGCACAGATTGGTAACACAGGTGCTACTATAACAGGTACATTAGATACAGCAGCACAAACTAATATAACAAGTTTAGGCACGTTAACTGGACTGACACTTAGCGGCACACTAACTGGTACCACAGTAGAAGCAGCACAGATTGGTAATAGTGGCGCAACTCTAACAGGTACATTAAGCACGGCCGCTCAAACCAACATTACCTCAGTTGGAACTCTAACTGGACTGACTTTATCAGGAACACTGACAGGTACAACCGTAAATGCAGCTACTATTGGTAACGCCGCCGCCGTTATTATTGGTGATGGTAGTGCATTAACAAGTCTAACTGGTGCTAATGTAACTGGTACAGTTGCTAATGCAACTTACGCAATCGAAGCAAGTAATAGCAATACTGCTAATTCCGCAATCACAGCAGGTACTGCTAATCAAGTTATAGATGCAACACAGAGTAATATTACTGCAGTTGGAACATTGACTGGTTTAACACTGTCGGGCACACTAACTGGTACGACCATAGAGGCTGCTACTATTGGAAACACAGGTGCTACACTAACAGGTACGCTGAGCACAGCAGCCCAGCCTAATGTAACGTCACTGGGCACACTGACAGGATTAACACTAAGTGGTACACTAACAGGTACAACCCTAGAAGCGGCACAGATTGGTAATACAGGCACAACATTAACTGGTACTATCAGCACTGCTGCTCAAACAAATATCACCAGTCTGGGTGTGTTGACTGGTTTGACTCTAAGCGGTACACTAACAGGCACCGCCGTACAGGCTGCTACTATTGGTAATACTGGTGCTGTTATTACAGCAAACACAGGTATATTCTTAGAAGATATTACAGCCAACGGCAATATTATACTGAACAACAGGCAGGAAATTCACTTCTATGATACAGACAGCAGTAACTGGGTTGGATTTAGGGCACCTAGCAGTATAGCAGCAGACATACTATGGAGTTTGCCCAATGCCGACGGAACACCAAACCAAATATTATCTACTGATGGCGCAAAGAACTTGTTTTGGGCAGCACCGGGTGGCGGCTCTTCAGGTTTTGTTAATTCAACAATTACCACAGCTCCTGGTGACGGCGAAAACTATGACCTAGCCAAACCAACAGATCAGACACAGCCGCCAGAAACTCCATTTGAAGCAGGCGGCGCCGACCCATTTGGTGTTAGTTTGGGTATTATCTACGACGACATGGAACCCATCGGTAGGTATGTTACAGTGGACTATGGTGATGGTGAGCCTTATGTGGGCGGATAATAAATATACTAGAGGATAAGAAATGCCAACGATTTTACAGTTTAGACGCGGTACAACTGCACAAAACGACAACTATACTGGTAGTATAGGTGAACTCACAGTGGACACAGATTTATATGTGTTAAGAGTACACGATGGTACAACTGCAGGCGGTAACTTGGCTCTTGTTGGCGATATTAGTACTCAAACACTAACAAATAAAACACTAACTAGTCCTACGTTAACTGCACCAGTTTTAGGAACACCTGCTTCTGCACTCTTACAAA
>Ga0222719_10005962_pt1 | contig 10417 bp, 12 predicted proteins | sample C33_34DmetaG_FD_165039 | JGI IMG/M metagenome (GOLD analysis project Ga0222719, IMG submission 165039) | Estuarine water microbial communities from San Francisco Bay, California, United States - C33_34D | ecosystem: Environmental > Aquatic > Marine > Unclassified | place: USA: California...
GAAGTCACCTGATGGTGCAGTCACTAGAACACAGATGTCAGCTATTGAACAGCTAGAGTATTGGCTCATGTTCCAAAGACATTGGTGTGAGCACAAGCCTTCTGTTACTGTATCTGTCAAAGAAGATGAATGGATGGATGTAGGAGCATGGGTGTACAAGAACTTTGACGAAGTATCAGGTATATCCTTCTTACCTTTCAGTGACCATACTTATGCACAAGCACCATACCAAGACATAGAAAGAGAGGAATACTTAGAGTTAAAACAAATAATGCCTAAGTCTATTGATTGGTCTAAGTTAGCAGATTTTGAGAAGGAAGACACTACTAGTGGTGGCAGGGAGTTAGCTTGCACAGCAGATGCTTGTGAAGTAGTTGACTTGACATTTAATTAATGTTAGAGTCAGCAGAGTTATTATGGTGGCAATGGTGGTTACTTATCGCCATTTCCATAAACACAACTATAAACTTAATCGTGTTCTTTAAAGGTAGGAAGCTACACATTAGAGAATTTTTACATTTAAAACCAAAGCCAAAGAAAGGAAGCAAAGAATGAGAGATATGATACTAAACGCAATCAAAACAAAAATGATAGGGCAGATGAATGCTCATATAGCTAACATAGAGGTTATGCTTAATAACCCTGTTGGTGCAAGAGACCGTGCAACAGTGATAGATACTATTGAGAAAGAGATGTCTGCATTAGAACATCTTGATGGAAGAATTAATGTACTAGTAAAATACTTTGAAAGGAGTAATGAGAATGCAATTGAAAAGAAAACGCAATCCAAATCTAAGTAAGTATGATGCACCTTTAAAGATACAATTCACTAGAGGTATGTCAGATTTCAAAAGGGGTAAGGTAATCAATCCTTTTCACCCCAATACGATGCAAGCGAGAGAGTGGGAGAGAGGATTTAATCTCTCGTACTTCCAACGATTAGAAAGAGTAAAAAATGCAGAAGCTAGAAGAAGAAGCGAAGAAATACATGCAAGATAAAATAGTGATAGCAGAAGTTATGACTGCTGAGTTCTATGAGATGAAAGCAGGGCAGACAGCTATATTTCCTAAGACACAAGCCCTAGAGTATTTAGCTCTAGGGTTAACTAGTGAAGCAGGGGAAGTAGCAGGTAAGGTAAAGAAACTTATACGTGATGGGGAAGATGTGGAAGGCTTTGAATTGAAAAAGATTGCCATAGCATCAGAGATAGGTGACGTACTTTGGTATTGTGCTATGCTTGCTAAAGAGGTAGGTGTTCCATTGAATGATATTATGAAAGAGAACTTGAAGAAGTTACATGGAAGAAAGGTACGTGGAACATTACATGGGTCAGGAGATAATCGTTAAAACTATTTAAAAACTTCTTTTTGTTTTTGAGGAGTAAACTTTCTTGTAAGACTACCACTTGCTCTTATGTTTGAAGCCTCTTTAAATACCTGAAAAAGTTCATCATAGTTATAATAATCAATTTTATACTCAGGCACATTTAGCTCTTTAGCTTTTCTAGCTTCGTACAATTTTTCTGCAGACAGTCTAGAAACTGGGCTTATAGATTTGTACTTTATAAGCATTCCTAGTAGTTCATTTTCATTGTTTAGTTCAGCTTTGGCTGTTGCTAGAGCCTGTTGTTTCATATTTTTAATATATGAGTCAACAGCACCCACAGCTTTACCCATATCAAACTCTCCGTTTGTTTTATAAGCATCATCCATCTTTAATGTCTGTAAGAAATAAGTCATTTCTTCTTGTAGCATAAAAGCTGTGTTTTTATTTGCTAGTCTGTTTATTTCAGGCATAGATGTTTTAGCCATAAAAGCATCATAGGCAAAGCCCATCTGAGCTAATTCTAGTATATATCTTGGTGGTGTTCTGTTTAAAGTAGCACCAAATAAAATTTTCATAAATGGTAAGACCCTTTCAGGTATATCTACTACTCTAGGGTCTCTGCCAAAGGGTACAGTAGGGTCATCTGTAAATGCATCAATTCTTCTTTTTACAGGTAAGCTAAATTCCTTTAAAAAAGCATCCATACTCCTACCTATATTTACAGTTTCTCCAAATATCTCCGTTTCTATGGAATCTAGTTTACCGTCAAATATATCTTTATATATAGGGTTTTCTTTATAGTCCCTTCTTCTATCTGAATCAAGACTCATATCAGAAAATTGCAAGAAAAATTGTCCGTATCCAGACCATGCTTCTCCTAATGTTCTTCCTAATGCACCAAAAAAAACATCCCTAACTCTAGCATCACCAGATTGAGCTAGTTTCAAAAATTCAGCTATTGTTTTATCAAATGAATTAAAAGACCTAAAGTTAGCTCCAGTTAGTCCTTCCCAAAAATCTTTTGCATCAACAGTGGGAACACCTCTTTCTGCTCTATGCATTATCTCGCCAAACAAAAGTGGAGCTGCTATTAAAGGACCATAAACACGAGAATCAAACTCATTACCTTTATTATCTTTTAGCTTATACCATTCAGAACCTGCCATGCCATTATCAGGGTCTCTTAATACATAGCCTAATGGAAGCAACACTGTAGAACCAACTATACCTTCTGCCATTTGTTTGTAAGCACCATCATCAACTTTTTTAAAGCCACCTTTTTGTACTGCCTGAGCCATTGTTCTATAAGCACCTGTTATAGCACCTGTAACATTGTAATTATAACTCATTTCCATAGCTTTAAACATGAATCTAGGGAATGGAGCAAAATAAGTTAAGTATTTAGTAAAAATTTTATTCAACTCTTGGAAAGGCTTAAATTTAGGTTGTGATGCATATGTAAACTCTAAAGCATCATTCACACCTTTTGCCATCATTCCTTCATCAATATACTTTAAAAAAGTACCATCTTTCATTACATCAACTAAATTAACTTTTTTATCAATTAATTGTCTTTCTATTGATGCAACAAAAGCACCTCTTCTAAACAAAGATTCTTGAAACCTATTGAAAATATTGAAATGGTGTATTAATCCTTCCCATTTATCAAGCACAGAATCAACAGCACCTGTTCTTTCTGTTAATCCTTGGGGAGCTTTTACCTTTTTTCCTGTTTTCTTTTTTACTTCAATTCTAGATAAAGCATCTTGATTAGGGTTTTTCTTTTTTAATCTATGTCCGACCTCACTAAAATTATTCCACATTTTTGCTTTTGACACATCAAAATTATCCAAAAGAGTATTTGATATTAAAACAGCATCATTGACATTAGTAAATGTATAATTTAATTGAGACATACTTCCTCTAATGCTAAATCTTTTATTTGGATTTAATGCACTTTCTAAAGAATATATAAGGCTGTCTATTCCTGCTCTAGGTATTTGAGCTAAAGCATTTCTTTGTGCTGTTGCTATACCTGAAACCAAGGTTGCTCTACGTATATTCTCAAACCTGTAATACATTTCTTGGAATCTATTTGAAACAGCAATCTGTGCCTGTTCCTCTGCAAGTTCATCTGCTGTTTTTAGTCTGTTAGCCTGTGCTAGTTTACGTGGTAACTGAGACACTTCACTTAGTTTTTTACCTGCCCTACTTATCTCTGATAGCATCATAGCAGAGAAATCTTTATTAGTTACACCATACTTTGCAAGTATTTCATATGGCAAATCTTTTTTTATAAAACCCTTATCGTTCATAAGTATTTCAAAAACTCTAGAGCTTATCTGTTCATTTTTACCTAGAGGTCTAAATAAATAATTGATTTCATCTCTAGCCTCTTTAGTATATTGGTCAACGTCTTTTCCAAGAGTTCTCATTATTCCTTCATCAATGTCTATGATGTCATCAATATTGTTTCTTCCTTTTTCAAATAGCTCTGTTACACCTGCTAAAACTCTTTGATACGTATTTAAATTCATTGCAGGTTCTATGATTTCTACTTGATAACCACCTTTGCCTAATGACTCTAGCTTTTCTCTACCTGCTTGTTTAATAACATCTTCATTTATATTTATAACTTTACCTTTAGAATTTTTTTGAACTGCCTTTTTACCAAAAGTATTTTCTACGTCTTTTGCAAAACTATCTGAAAATTCTTTAGACATATCTCCTGCTTCTTTAATTTTTTTATTAGCAAGTTTCTGTTGTTTTGTTTTAACTTTTTTAATAGCTTCTTCTATACCTTCTTCAGTTAAACCTGAACCTTTTCTTAATGATAATCTTTGTCCTATACCAGAAAAACCACCAGAGATTACACCTGAGATACCAGCTACAGTAGCAGTTCTACCTGCATCATATTCCTTTCTTATGCCCATCTCTATCTCAGAGCCTTGAGCAAAAACATCAACGACAGCAGCTTGGGTTGCATCTATTGGTGCAGTAGTTGCTGATGCAATAAGTATTTGCGAAATTGTTCCTAAGCCTTTTCTTTTGGCTAATTCTTTAGCTACAGCTTTACCTGCTCCTATAGAAACAATACTTAATGGAGAGGATAACTGAGTAGCTACATGTCCACCCACTGTGTCAACAACATCAGCGACCTTTTCATACATGGTCATACCTTCATACCTCTTAGCACTAAAAATATCTTCTAACTTAGAGGTTTTTGAATATAATCTAGCAGCTCTCTCCCTGATTTCTTTCATTTTACTAGCTTGATTTAAATATATATCTTGTTCTTTTTTTTCTTTTGCATTCTTAGCGTTCTCTAACGCTAGACTTTCTTTTTTTCTTATACTTTTTAACCAATCTAATTCTGAGACCACATCTATTTCGTTGCTTGTTATGAATCTATAATGGTCTAGATAATCGTCTACAATACTTTCTTGATTCACATCTTGCTTTAAAAAAGGTAACATAACATAGTTAGCACCTTCCGTTTTACCAACACCAAATCTATCCTCTCTATACTGAAGAATATCTTTGAAGTATTTTTCATCGTTTTCTAAATCTTTTTTACTATATGTTTTGGGGGCTGTGTCAATAGGAGTAATTTGACTAGGGGAGGTTGAAGTAATGGTCTGAAGTTCAGTTCCCTGTATTACATCTTTTGCCTCTTCTTTTTGTATGACATCAGTAGACTTTTGCTCTTGAAATACTTCACCTTTATCTTCTTCTTCAGCAAATACTTCCGTACCAGTACCTGACAATAGAGCTAATCTTGTAGTCATGTTTAATATCCCGACAATTTAATTTCAGGTACACCTTCACCTAAGTATATGTATAGTTCGTCTATATTATCTACTTTTCTTGTGTAAACCCCACCAACTTCCATTTTGTCAGTTTTTACTATAGGATTTAAACCTTTTGCTATAGAAGCTAAATCTCTTTTAACTGAATTTTGATTTATATAGGCATCTCCCACTTGAGGTTTTTTAGATGCTATTATTTGTTGAACTGTTACTTTAAAGGCATCCATTCTAGCTTGTTGAGTTCCTGTACCATAATCTTTAGGTGTCAAATACCCACTTGCACCAACACCAGATGCTAATCCTTTTTTAGCATATTGATTACTTTCATGGGTTTTAAATAATTTATTTATCTGATTGGTATCAAATTCACCTGTCTCAAGGTCTTTCATTAACTTGCTTCGGTCTAATTCAGCTTTGTCACGAGCACTTAATAAGTTTTTATATCTTTGTTGCTCCATTAAATCTGCAACAGGTGGTTTTGTACCTATGCTTGGACCTTCTTCTATGACCTCATCTGGTTTGTAACCTGTTGCTGCTAATAAATTTGCTTCAATTTTACCTGTATCAGGTGTAAAAAAAGCAGACTCTTTGTATCTACCAAGTCCTGCAGCTTTTGCTTTCAAATCAAGTGTAGGCATAGGAGACATTTCTTGAGCATTCTTTTTAGCAATCTGGTCTAAGGTTCTCTCAGAACTAACATCTTTAGGTAGTGTTATATAAGAGTCAACATATTTAAATGTATTATTATCTTGCGTTTCTGTTAAATTGTTCATCAAGTGATTGTTTAACCTTTTTGACACATCTTTATTTATATTATCTACATTATAACCATGACTGCTATATATAGTATTTGCTATTTCATATTTAACGCTATCACTATAATCGTAGTCTCCAAGGTAGGTCTCAACTATTTGAGATATATCTTTTTTCATTTTATTTTCTAGTAAACGCTGTTTGGCACCAGCTTTTTTAAGTGCACCTACATTGTTATCAATAAACTGATTAAAAGCATCATTATATTCTTTTGATTTTCTTATATCAGAAGCACGAACAATATCAGCAGCTGCACCACCTCCTATTGCCAAACCTCTTAAAGCTCCTAGAGCACGAAAAGCCATTATATTTCTTCCTCTTCATTTTTAGGTCTAGACATTAACCCTTTTGTTTCTTTTTTCAAAATACTTTCACCTATATCCTGTATTTCACTTTCTTGCTCTTGCGTAATCTTTTTTTCATTACTCAAATCTTTTATAACTTTATCTGCAATAACAGGATTTGCTTCATCATCTACCTCATCTCTTTTTAATACATAAGGAGTATCGGTCACATCCCCTATGCCTTTTAAGTATTCTACTATTATAGGATTCATTAAAACAGCTACATCTACACTATGTTTACCTTCCATAGTCCCTACTAGAGTCATTGTTTCAGCTATATTAGTTAAAGGAGTACCACTTTGTAACAAACCTAAAACTTGCCCTATTGTTTTTGGATTACCTATTCTAGGTATATAAAAATCAATTGCATCTTCAACTGTAGCCATTTCAGGGGAACTCTGCCAAGGTCTAGCACCTAGTTCATGTGTTAATGACATTCCCGGTATAGGGGCATCTAATTCTGGTTCAAGACTTACAGACATACTATACATCTCCCTTTTCAGGCATATGTCTTTTAAAAGCATTTCGTATTGTCATCATATATCTTTTAGTAGACATCATTTGTTCTTCACTTTTACTTTCTTTTCTCTGTAGTAAACTATTTTTACCTGTTTCAATAGGTTTATTATTTCCACGTTTTATTTCTTCATTAAGAGAAAACCAAGTATTACGATTATTATCAATATAATTAGCCATTAACTAAACCAACCTCCTATTAAAGAGTCCTTTCCTGCAGTTAATATTGTTCCTACCATACCGCCAAGACCTGAAGCTGCTTTTGCATCTGCCTCCATTTCTCTTGACTCCTTTAAAGAATCTGCTTGTATATTAGCAGTAGCTAACTTGTTTATTCTGTCTAATTCACCTTCAGCACTTGTCCATGCCCATTCCATAGTGTCTGCATAATATGTCCACAAATTATCATAGGCTTGTTTTGATATACCTAAGAGAGCATTTGCATTTAACTCGTTAGCACGATTTACTGCTACTGTATCTGCTGTAGCTATTTGTCTTCTCCATTGAGCATTACTTTGCCCTATCACTAACTGATTTTGAGCATTGAATTGGTCTCTTTGATTATTAAGTTCTGCATTAAATCTTTCAACTGTGTTAGCTTGTCCTGCGTTAAACTGTGCTTGTGCATTAGCTTGTGTAGCATTAAACTGTGCTACCTGTGTACCAAGATTAGCAAAGAATTGGTCTACTTGATTTTGACTAGAAGCATTAAATTGTCTAGTAGCGTTTGTTGCAGCTTGGTCTGTAAACAAGGCTTGTGTTCTTTGCTGTGCTCTAAACAGTTCAGCTTGTTGCTGATTAGATAAATTAGCCATATCCATTTGCAAAAAGTTCTGAGCATTTTGAACAGCAGACTGTTGTCTATTATTTAAATTAGATAGGTCTAAGTTAGCTAAAGCAGATGCTTCAGACATAGTTAAAGCCTGTCTATTAGAAAGATTATTTAACTCCATAGTATTAGCTATACGAGAGTTTTCTAAAGCTATTTGTTGTTCTGCACTAAAGTTTACATTCGCAATATCTGCTATTCTAGATGCATTTTGAACTCTAGCTTGAAAGGCTTGGTCAAACTCTTGACCTATAAATGTAGCACGTTGTTGTGCGGCAAGCATTGCTCTTTGTTGTCTATTAGATAAGTTCTGTGCTTCAAACTGTGCAGTTACCTGTGCATCTGCTTGTGCTATTGGTAATGCTGACTCTAAGGCAGCTTGAATCATAGCCTGTCCTGCCATGCTAGATGCACCCAAACCTCTTTGTTGCATCACAGCTTGAACACCTCTTAGTGCTCCTGCTGCCCAAGCAGGTGGGTTGGTAGCATCAAAGTTAGCAGTAAGCTGTGCTAGTTGTCCTTGTACTGTCGCTTTCTCTGTAGGTGTTGCAGTTGCAGCTTGTATTTGCTCAGTATAAGTAGAGGCTTTTTCTGCATCAGCTACACCATTTATTAATTCACCTGCTTGTATCTCTCTCTGTACAGGATTATTTATTAAGATAGCATTACCTTGAGCAGATGATAAATCCCCTACACTTGAAGCAGTTTGTTGAGCCGCTAATACCTGAGAACGTGGGTCTGTAGGGTCTGTCTGAGCAGCTTGAAGTGTATCTAGAGAAGTGTTAATTTGTTCTGCTACACTTTGTGCATCCATCAAGTTTGCTTCAGAGGTAGTTGGCTGTTGAGCCATTGTTGTTTGAGCCATTGCTGTAGGCACAGAAACAGTGCCTGATACCTGTCCACTTGTAGGTGCAAGCATTTGTCCTTGCGTCAATTGTGTTCCTACAGGAACAACTGTTGCACCTGTAGGTAGTGCAGGAACAGCTAATTGTTGAGCACTCACATCTCCTATAGTAGAACCTTCAGGAATATTTTGCTGTGGTATGTTTTGTTGTGGCAATGCTCGTGGGTCAGCTTGAGGTGTAGCCACACCACCTACCTGCATTTTAACTACAGCACCACCTTTAGCCATCTCTTGTGCTCTTTCTCTATACACAAGCATCTCACGTTCTTTGTCAGGGTTCTGCTTCAAGTAGTCATCAAAGTTTTCCATACTACCTGCATAACCCATACGTGTGGCTATCTTCTGTAATCCTTGTGGCTTAAAGCCTCTAAACATTGCCATACTCTATAATCCCTACTTCATTACTATTGCGACAACCAAAGCTACCACACCAAGTGTACCCACCATAGACATAGCTTCTATTCGCCACATTCTTTTGTCTAGGGTTTCTAGCTTGTCATTAACTGCTTGGTATCGGACAGCACATTCTTTCTCGTGGGCATCTAGTTCCATCTGTACTTTGAGTTCAGGTTTAATGTCCATTTTCATGTTTACTCAGCCTCTTGTATTGTGTTGCCTTCAGCTACCCATTCTTGGATTGCTTGGTAGTGTCTGTTAGCAGAGTCTAGTGGTACAAACATCTCTGTGCCATCTATCGTTGCTTTAATGCTTACATTAGCTGTATCATCAAGATTTCTTGTGTATTGTGCTGACGTAATATTCATAACTGCTCCTATAACTCTGCATCTGCTGTATAAGTTTGAACATAAGGAACATTGTCTGCTCCACTTGCTGTAAACTCAACGTCAGAAGTGGTGATGTCACCAGTGGCTATAGTTGCTCCATCTCCAACCTCTGATGTCCTTACAATAGTAGGATTTGCCCTCATTGTAACTGGAAAAAATGCGTAAGCTCGTCTTAAATTATCACTAGTGCGTATAACAGAAAGCCTTAAAGTTCCTACATCTTGATTTGTAAAATACCTCTGACACAAAGCTAGTTCTTCCCCAAATGACCTATGCTCAAATGGTGTGGCTTGTTCGCCTACTTCTAGTTGGATGCCAGTTATTTGCCAAGTAGCTCCACTTGTACCTACTAATGAGGTTGCACCTGTTGCTGTGTAGTTAGTGTTACTGTTCCAAGCACCTGCTGTGCCACTGCGAGTAGAGCCTCCACCAAGACCAAAGATAACTTGAACACCAGTACCATTATCTGTAAGCCAAGTGCCACTAGTATCACCAGTAATAGTTAAAGTTTTACGTTCCCAAGTATTAGCAGACGATATTGAATAGCTAAATGGGTATGAACGATTATGAGCAGAGTTAGCTAAACAACCACCAAAAGTACCTGTCAAACTAGATTTAACATAAAAAGATAGTGTAATAGTTTCGGCAGAAGAAGAACCCCAAGCTAAATTAACGCAGTTGTTTCCTTCAATGCTCTGTTGCAGAAAGAAAATGTCAGAAGCACTTACAGAATAAGCACTAAGAGAAGTTGCTAATAAACTGCTATTAAAATTATCAGGAGCATCAGTGCTTACTTGAATTGAATATTTATCATCTGCTGTTCTATTAGCTTGCCATCTATCTGCTGTTGTATAGCCGTTGTAAGTAGCATTGACGTTTACAGTGCCAACATTGCGTTGATTTACAGATACTGCACCATTGATGATAAGATTCCTTCGCCCACCAATCTGACTATTGGTTAGAACTTCACCCATCTTTGCTAATTCTGCTGCTTTGGTCATGCTAGGTCTCCTTGCAAACTAAAATTTACATGGCTTTGGTCAAATGCTTCATTATTTGCAGGATAGCCTACTTGTATACGCATAGAACC
>Ga0222719_10005963_pt1 | contig 10417 bp, 10 predicted proteins | sample C33_34DmetaG_FD_165039 | JGI IMG/M metagenome (GOLD analysis project Ga0222719, IMG submission 165039) | Estuarine water microbial communities from San Francisco Bay, California, United States - C33_34D | ecosystem: Environmental > Aquatic > Marine > Unclassified | place: USA: California...
ATAAGTTTGTAAGAAACATCTTTGGTTTTGACATCTACACTTCTAACTTCTTACCATCATTAACAGCTACAGAAGCTATTGATGGCTCAGGCTACGGCTTAGCTAACGATACTGCTGAAGTTGGTGACAAGGCTAACGTATTTATGTGTGTTGCTGATGACTCTTGCAAGCCAGTCATGCACGCATGGAGACGAGCTCCTCAAACAGAAGGTTGGAGAGACTACGATGAGAGAGCTGACAAGTATCAAGTTACTTCTCGCTTTGGTTTCGGTGCTCAACGTGTAGATACACTTGGTGTTATTTTAACTGACGAAGCTACATACTAATAGGGAGACGAAACAATGAGTTATGAAAATGATGCAAAAAGAGGAGTAGCTAATCACTATGGTCCTCGAGGAGCTGATGCCAAATTTGGTGGTGCAGCTAAATCAACAGGTAAGGTTAAACGTGCTGAGTGGACTTTCACTTATGACGACTTACCAGTAGCAGGAGCTAACAACTTAGGTCATGTAATTCCTGCTAACGCAACAATCGTATCTGCTAAGTTTATTGCTGATGAAGCATGGACTACAGGTACTGCACTTAACGTTGGCTTATATAAAGCTGATGGTTCAGGTGTGGTAGATGCTGATGCTTTTGATGCTATTGCTAACCCTGCTGCAGGTGATCTTGTAGTAGGTGATGGTGCCTTAGTAGGTGCTTCTATTGGTGCTGTAGCTGCAGAGTTACAAGTTACTGATACAGCAAGTGACTACGATGGTGGTAAAGCAACAGTTATTGTTGAATACTACGTTTAATTAGGATAGGGGTCTTCGGACCCCACCTAATCTTTTAGGAATATATATTTATGACAATACAACACAATATTATCACAGATCCTGATATACACGAGCCTAAAGGTGTAGCAGCAGCTACAAGTGGTAAAGTATATATTTCTAATGGATCAGGTTCTGGTGCATGGACATACCCTCCAGGTAAAGCTCATGCAGATCTATACATCTCAGCAGGTGCTACTACTCATACACTAGCAGGTGCTTCTGCTTATTCACTTCTTAATCCAAGTGGAGAGTGGACACAAGGTGTCACAAACGTTCTAACTACAACTCCTGGAAGTGGAGTAATTACACTTAATCAAGCAGGTGATTATTATATAGACTTTTGGATTAACTTTACAACTACAGCTATTGCTTCAGGAGCAGTTTATAACTTTAAATATGCTTTAGATGGTACTGCAGCAACTAGACTAACTACTGTAGCTAAGCCAACTAATGGAGCTGATAAACTTACTTTAGCTTCTAGTGGTTTAGTTACTGCTACGGCAGGACAGACTCTATCAATATTTGTAGGAGGAGATGGTACTTCTTCAGGACAGAATATAACTCCAACTGAAGCAGGTTTAACTGTTTTATTTCTAGGATAAAATTATGGCTAAAATGACACTACTTGAAATGGTACAAGACATCATGTCAGACATGGACTCTGATGATATTAATAGTATTAATGATACAGTCGAAGCCTTACAAGTAGCACAAATTATTAAATCAACATACTATAATATTATAGATGGTAAAGATTTTCCATTTCTATATGAAACGTTTCAATTAGAGTCTAGTGGTACTAATGCAAGACCTACTCACATGGGTATACCTGAAACTATTATTGATCTTAAAACACTTAATTACAACTGTAAAAAACTTACAGATACAAAAGACAAGTACAAAGAGATTCTTTATAAAACACCTGAAGACTTTCTTTATATATTAAATCAAAGAAACAGTTCAGAATCTAATGTTACTACTGTAACTGATACTACAGGTATCTCACTATTAATCTATAATGATAGAGGTCCTCAGTACTTTACTTCATTTGATGATGATAATCTTGTATTTGATTCTTATGATAGTGCTGTTGATTCTACTTTAGTAGCAGCTAAAACACAATGTCATGGTAAACGATCAGTAGCTTTTACATTATTAGATACATTTACTCCTGACTTACCAGTGCAAATGTTTACATATTTACTTGCTGAAGCTAAGTCGACTGTTTTTGTTACTCTTAAACAGATGGCTAATCCTAAAGCTGAACAAGTGTCTACATCACAAAGACGTAGAATGGCTCAAGAAGCTTGGAAACTTAAGAATGGTATTACATATCCAAACTATGGTCGAAGAGCTAGTATGAAAGGAAAACCTAACTACTAATGACACAACTAACGAGCAACACTCAGGCATTTGTTCATAAAGAACAATATGGTAAATCAACTAAGAAAAGGAAGACTTCTATGAAAACAATGAAAAAGAAACCAATGAAAAAAACACCTATGAAAAAGAAAAAAGGATATTAACATGGCACAAGACGTCTTTGGAAAAAACAGAATAAGAAAAGAAAATCCTCTTAAGAAAATAGTTAATAGCTATAAAACAGCTAGTAAAACTAGATCTGAAAGAGTAAGAGGTAGACAAGACTACATGAAACAGAAGTCATCTGCACAGTCTGTACCAGGTACTATGAAGGGACAACAAGTCGACACTACAAAAGGACCTACTTATACAAGTTCTCGTGCTTCTACAGCTCCTTCTACTTCAGTGGTTAGACAATCTGATGATGTTCTTAAACAAGGACCTAATTATAATATAAAATCTGAAAAGAATATGGGTACAGTAGATAGAAATGTACAAGATTATGAAGGTTCTAAAGGTCCTGACTACTCAGTAGCTAAAGAAACAGCTACAGGAACTCTCTCTGCTAAAACAGAAACTACATCTAGTGATCGTATGTCATGGGCTAGAGAAGCTGAACGTAAGGCTCGTAAAATGATGGGAGGCAGATAATGGCTCAAGATCCTAAGATGAAAAAACCTAGTGAAATGACTGCTGAAGAGATTGCAGCTATTCGTGATAAATATTCTACTAAAGCTACTATGGGTGAAGGTAAACCAATGTCACCTATTGATGCAGGTAAAAAACTATATGAAGGTATGAAAAATATAGTACAAGATTCTATGGCAAGAACTATACAGTCTAGAGAAGAAAATAAAGAGAACTACAAGAAAACTAAAACTAAATAACTTAAGGATAAACAATGGATACATTTACGACCCCAAATGGTAAGGAGATAAAGATTGTTAATGCTCCAGGTACTGGACATTATAAAATACAATTTACACAAGGTGGAGAACTTCCACATGAATTAACAGGTTTCTATACTTCTAGTGCTGTAGCACAAGTAGCTGTTCGTAACTATCTACTAAATAATAAAGCTAAGTTTGAAAAGAAAGAAGAGAACAAGAAGTTTGTTAAAGAACTAAAAGAATCCTTAAAAGAAAAAGAACAACCTACTGAGGAATAATTAATTGGCAGCTAAAACTGAAAAAGTCTTTAGGTCCTTTGTTAAGGGTCTAATTACAGAGGCTAGTCCTCTAACCTTTCCAGAGAATTCCTCTATTGATGAGCAAAACTTTGTTCTTAATAGAGATGGTTCTCGTTCAAGAAGGTTAGGATTAGACTATGAAGGTTTATATGCTAAGAATTCTACAAGCTTAACAGCAGATGATATTAAAGAAGGTAAGCAGTCTTTTCATAGATGGGATACTCCTAGTAGTGACTCTTCTATAGCTATAGGTGTTGTTCGTATTAAAAACAAACTATGGTTTGTAGATTTACTAACTGATGCTCCTAGTGCTAATTTATTAAACAGTGGTAATTCTATTACTATAATAGGATTATCAAATAACAATATCGAAACTGCTGTTATTAATAATCAGCTTCTGATTGTAAGTAAAGATATAGATAAACCTGTATTACTAAACTATGATAGTACTACAGATACTGTAACTCAATCTACTATTGATATTAAAGTTCGTGATATATGGGGTTTAGATGATGGTCTTGAAGTAGATAAAAGACCTACTACTTTATCAAATGAACATAAATATAATCTTCGTAACCAAGGTTGGAATGAAGATATTGTTACAAATAGTGGTACTTATCCAGAAGCATTAGATTATACATTTCAGGATAGAGGATACTATCCAAGTAATGCTGATCAATGGACAACAGGTAAAGGCTCAGATCCAGGAAGTTCTGCTAATTATGAGAAGTTTGATCCTGAGATTATGGAGAAAAACTCCACCTCTAAATATCAAGCTCCTAGAGCTTCTAATATTATAGATGCTTTTGACAGAGGTGCTTCAAGAGAAGCTAATACAGATGTAACAGGTCTTAATTCAGATACAGAAAATGGTAACATATCTACTGTTGCTTCTTATGCTCAACGTTTATTCTATTCAGGTATTGATTCTGATATAACAGATGGTGATGCTAGATCTCCTAATTATAATGGTTATATATTCTTTACTCAAGTTGTTACTTCAAATGAAAATATAGGTAAGTGTTATCAAGAAAATGACCCTACAGATCCTTCTCTTAATGATGTAGTTGATTCTGATGGTGGTACTATTCAAATACCTGAAGCAACTCGTATTATTAAAATTGTATCATCACAGGCATCATTACTTGTATTTGCAGAAAATGGTGTATGGGAAGTATATGGAGACACAGGTGGTTTCTTTGCTACTTCTTTCCAAGCAAGTAAGATTTCTACTAATGGTGTCTTTAATCCTAAATCTATTGTTAATGTAAATGGTAACTTTGTGTACTGGTCTAAGGCAGGTATTTATATTCTAACTCCAGATGCAGCAGGTGGACGATTTAAAGCAGAATCAATATCATTAACAACTATACAAAGTTTATATCTTAACATACCTGAAATTGGTAAAAACAACTGTAAAGGTTTCTTTGATGAAAAAGAAAATAGAGTACGTTGGTTATATAATGATTCAAATGATATTACTTATTCGAACATTAATTATGTAAATAGATATACAAAAGAACTTATCTTTGATTTAACACTCCAAGCATGGTATACAAATACGTTTAGTGACTTGGCATCAAATTCACCTTATGTGGCTGATTATATTGAAGTACCTGGTTATGCAGTATCTACCTTTGATCAAGCTGTTTTAGTTACAAGTGGAGATACAGTTATTGATAGTAGTAGTGACACTGTTGTAACAACAGAAGATCTTTTATTAAATAGAAGCTCACAGTTTAGTTATCTAACTATTGTAGGTACAGATTTTACTATATCTAAATTTAACAATGTAGCCTTTAAAGATTGGAAAACTGAAGATGGTGTTGGTTCTTCTTATATTAGTTATATTGTGACAGGATATGAATTATTTAATGATGTCATGAGAGAAAAACAAACTCCTTACATATTCTTTTACTTTACTCGTACTGAAGATGGCTATACAGCCTCTGGAGCTGATTTAACATTAAATAATCAATCATCATGTAAAGTACAAGCTCAGTGGAACTGGGCAGATAGTGCTAATAGTGGTAAATGGGGAGCAGAGTTCCAAGCATATAGACTCTTAAGAAACTATATACCTAGTGGTCCTGCTGATCCTTTTGACTATGGAGATGGTGTTATTGTTACAAAGAGTAAATTAAGAGGTTCAGGTAAAACATTAAGTATTAAGATAACGTCAGAAGAAGGAAAAGATATGAAATTGCTAGGGTGGGCTTTACCTGCTACAGCAACTTCAAATGTATAAATGGAAATATTGTACGAAGAAGAAGGTTTATATCATATTGGTTTAAGTTGGGAAGATACTCTAAAGGGATGGGTAATACACATTCAAATAACAGAAGAACTTCCTAAGGTGTGGTCTGTATCAAAAGCTAAAGAGTTTTTTAAACTAAGAGAAAGACTCAGAGAGATACTAAGATCAAGAGGTATCTATGAAGTTTATGGACTTTCAGATACACCTAAAGAAGTAAAATATAATATGTTGCTTGGAGCAGAAGATACAGGAATTATAGTAGAAACAGAAGAAGGTAAAAATAAATATTTAGTAAAAGGAGTAATATAAATGGGTGGAGCAGTAAGTGCCGTATCAAAAGTAGCAGGTGTTTTTGGTAAGATTAATCCTTATCTACAAGTAGCTAGTTTAGCTTTTCAAGGTTATAGTGCTATTCAAGGTCGTAAATCAAAGAAAGAAGCAGCTAAGGCAGAAGAAAGAAGAGCTGCCGAATTAAAAGCTGCTGAAGAAGCTAAGGCAAGAGAAGCTCGAGTTAGGGCTAGACGTGAGATGGTTGCTCAAGAACGACAGAGGCGAATACAAACAGGACGAATGACGGCTGCTACAGGTGGAGTAGGTTTGGGTACTGGAGGTACATCTTCATTTACAGGAGCTGTAGGTTCTATTGGTACTCAAGCAGCTACTAATATAGGTAATATTAGTGTAGCTCAAGGAACTGCTGACTATTTATCACAGCGTAATATAGCTGCAGGAGGCTTTGCTTCACAAAGCTTACAAGCACAAGCAGAGTCTACAGGATGGACACAAACAGCAGGATTAGTACAAGGTATGAGTGGTCAGATTAGTAATATCTTTGGCTCACCTACTATTCAACAGCCTGGTCTATCTAATATAAGTAGATACAGTTCTACAGCAAATGCTCCGTTCTCATCTATGCTTGGAGGCTAAATGAAATTTGATAAAGACTTTGTAATACCTAAAGAGCAAAGACCTGAGAATCTACCTATGCCTGAGGAGGAAGCTTCTAAGGAGGCTTTCTATGCAGCAGGTGCCTATGGTGAAGAGAATGTAGTAGATCAATTTGAAGAGATCTACACAGGTTTAGTTCAAAAAGGGTATTCACAAGCCTATTCTAATGCTAAACAAAAGTGGGAAGCAGAACAAAATGCTAATACTAAGTTATTAATTCCTGAGATTATTAGTGATCCTACAATGAGTAAGCAACAAAAGATAGACATACTTAATCTTTATAATACTGGAGGTCATATCTCTAAAGATATTAAAGATAAGTTTATGGAGCGTACTGCTATTCTTGATTACTCTGATACTGTTGAAGAACAAAAGGCACAAGATGAAGTTATTGAAGTTATGCCTGAAGAAATACAAAGATCAGTAAGACTTAAAGAAGAAGAAGATTCTAGTTCTTTCTTAGAAAAAGTAGGAGGTGAAATAGCCTCTGTAATTCAATTAGGTTTATCTATTGTTCCTGAGTTTATCAAGTATGCTAATGTTGCAGGATATGCTACAGCTCAAAAGATTAAAGAAGGTAAAGTAGATTGGGCTAAAGCTGCTGAAATTAAAGAACAAACCTTTACTGAAGATGGTCTTGTTACTCCATTATTAGATTGGAAAGTAGATGCTATAGCTGAATACATGGGTATTAAGGATGAATACCAAGATTCTATAGTTAATAAAGGTCTATCTAAATTAGGTGAAGGTATTGAATGGTTAGCTGATAAGGCTGTAGAAAGCAATTTCTTAGGTGCTAAATCAAAAGAAGAAGCTATGTTCTATCTAGAAAGTATAGGATGGGCACTGCCTCCTGCCTATCAAGGGTCTAAGGCAGCTCTTAGAAGATCAGGTAAAGATCTTAAGTTTAAAGCAGACTCTCAAGTAGATAACACAATTACATCTAATCCAAAACTAGCAAGTGACCTAGAAGCAGGTGCTTTAAAAGAAGGAGACGGAGGTAAGACAGCAAAAGCTTTAGGTACAGACGAAGCTACTATCATTCAAGAAAGTGTTCTTCCTGATAACTACGATACTATTAAATCTAAAATTATACCTGATATATATGACAAGATTAAAGAGTCTAACTATACACCTGCTCAACAACAGGTATTACTTAATACTATCTTTGATACATCAATCGTAAATATAAATCAAAGATTAAAAGATTATGGAATCAGACGTAATATAGCAGATCAAACAAATAATGTTTTCTATAATCAAGCAAACTCTAGAGTAACAATGAATGAGAATGTTCTTTCAGGTACTATGAGATTTACTCAAGATGCTAATTATGCCTATCAAAACAAAGCTACAGTTAGTCAAGCTTATAAGAACTTAAAAGAATTAGTAGATCAATTACCTGAAGCAGAGAGAGGTAACTTAAGTATTGTTAATGTTAAAACACAAAGACAATTTAATTCATTAGAACAATTTGCTAAAGACTCTCAACCTAGAGGTCGTAATCAATATATGCTTGAGTGGGAGTTCAAGAAGAACTATGACTTACTCTCTGATAGCATGTACAGTATAGATTCAGTTAAGCAAACATTCTTTGGTAAAGGTGAAAAGCTAGGTACATTCTTAGCACATACTCCTGTTTTAGGTGAGAACCTATTTGGTACAGGTGTATTACCTTTATGGGTAGAACAAGCTAAAGCTCTTGCACAAGGTAAAGCAGGTTATATAAAGACAACAGCTACTAAAGAGACCAATAGATTAATTGCTCAGAACAGAGACTTGGCTCCTCAAGTACAGAATGTAATTAAAGAAATGGAAGCTAAAGCTACAGATGTATTTACTCGTAGTGAGCTCAGAGATATGTACCCAGAACTGTCAGCAGCTAAGCTTGACAAACTACATGAAATTCAACAATCCTGGAGAGCTTCTAATGACTTCTTATATGAACTTACTAATCAGGGTGAGAAAGTACGTTTAAACGCGGCAGGTTATAGTAGGGCTGCCTATATAAATAACGAATATGCAGGTGTTGTATTTAAAGAACTAGATCAAATAACTACACCTCCTAAGCGTGTATATGATATTGAGTCTAAAAAGATGGTTGACTATGAACCTGACTTAGCTAAAGGTAAAGTTGTAGATGCTAAAAATGGTAGTCGTTTAGTTGAGCTAGAGAAACCTGCTTATATAGATGGTGAGTATTCTCGTTATGCTGTAGCAGGAGGTAAAACTATACTTGGAGACTTACCTAAACGAGTAGTTCCTAAGCTACCAGGTCACTCATATAGACAAATGAAAGGTCATTTCTTTGTAGATATAAGACCTAGAAAAGTAGAGATAGATGGTAAAATCGTAGAAAGAGCAGGTGAAGGGATAGCTGATATAGCTCCTTTTGCTCGATATACTTCTACTAAAGGTGTAGCTAAGTCTAGACATGAAGCAGGATTACTACAAAAAGAAATAGCAAAAGAGTACCCAGATCATGATGTTATTCTTCGTGAAGCTAGAGAAGATAGACTAGCAGACTTTACAGAGGAATATAAGCTTAATGCAGATCAATACAGAAATGCTCTTTCTCGTAACGAAAAGATTAGATCATTAACAGGTGAACCTGAATTAGTAGATCCTCTTACAGCTCTTAACAATGCTGCTAGAGATATTTCTAGAAATGCTGCTTATGGTCAATGGAACAAAGCTTTTGAAGCTAAGTTTGTACAAGACTTTAAAGAGTTCTTACCTAATGGTGACTTTCCTACTAGCGTTAAACAAATAAGTAAAGCAGGTCTAGTGATGAATGCTGAGCGTACTGCTAAATTTAGAGCAGCTCGAGATGCTTTTACAAGACATACTCACTTTAGGTCTCATGCTAATCCTCTGGATAAACCAATACAGGCTACTATGCACGCTTTAGCTGATGTAATGGAAAAGATTCCTTCTAATGTGGCAAGAGAATCAGTAGCTCCTTTGATTAGAGATGCAGGTAACTTAGGTTCATACCCTATAACAGGTTTTCCTAAGAAACTAGGTTCATTATTATTTATATCATTACAGATGCCTGTAAGACACCTAGTTATTCAGCCTATGCTTGTGTTAGAACAAGCCTTAGTCTTTCCTAAAACATTTAAGAAAACAGCTAAGATGGCTCCTGTTATGACTATGGAGTTATTATCAAATCATCCAGTTCTTAAAGGATATGGAGATAAACTTAAAAACTTCATGACCAAAGAAGAAAAAGTTGAGTTTAATAGAATTAAAAAGGCTTTAGAAGAAACAGGTGTTCTTGAATCTATTGATCAGAACTTAATTGTACAAGAATTGTTTGAAGGACCTACTCCTAGAATACAACAAACAATGATGGACAAAGTAATGAAACCTGGTAGAGCTATCACTAAAGCTCTTAATACCTCAGGCTTTGCTGCAGGTGAATTAATGAACAGGGTAGGCTTATTTATTCAAAACGTTGAAAGATGGAAAGCTAAGAATCCAGGTAAAAAGTGGGATACTAAAGCTAACATAGACAATTTAGCATTTGAATCATGGAAACAATCAGGAGCTATGACGAGTGCAGGTGCTCTTGCTTTTCAAAGGTATCCTTTTCTATCATTCTTAACACAGTTCATGTCTATTAATCAGAAGTTGTCAATGAACTTATTACAAGATACAGCGACTAACTTAACAAGAAAAGATAGAGCTAAGTTAGCTGCTTCAAGAATGGTCATTCATGGTGTTGAATATGGGGCTCCCTTAGGTATAGGTAAGTTACTTGTAGATCAATTCATGAAAGATGAAGATCCTGAGAATATAGAAATGTTAAGAACAGGAGCTTTAGATCTTATTACAAAT
>Ga0222719_10005964_pt1 | contig 10416 bp, 10 predicted proteins | sample C33_34DmetaG_FD_165039 | JGI IMG/M metagenome (GOLD analysis project Ga0222719, IMG submission 165039) | Estuarine water microbial communities from San Francisco Bay, California, United States - C33_34D | ecosystem: Environmental > Aquatic > Marine > Unclassified | place: USA: California...
CACCCATAGAAAAAATCAGTTTTAGATTTTTAAATTGGGTTAGTGCGCCTTTGGGCTGCTTCCATACCATGGCACAAACCACTTCTTCGGGCTGTGGGGTTTCCAAACCAATGACTAGAGGAATATGGGGAGCAATTCGTTCAAAATTCTCCTTCCATTTTTTACTGGGAATGGGAGGAGCTATGATTGCAAAATGCATAATATAAAGTTAATTTTACCATTATAAAGATAGGCTAAATTTGTATTTTTAAGCGAAATGTCTGCTTATGAATCCTTTAAATGTTTTTCAAAAAATGCTTTTGTTTTTTATTATGATTTCATTGTTTTCTTGCGATCAAGACTTGGACGAGGACGCACCTATTGAATCTAGTATAGAGGAACAAATCGAAGAACAAATTTTAAAAAAAACCAATGCAATACGGAGAACAAAAGGGTTGACAGATCTGGTTCAAAACGATGAGATGGATCAACTCGCAAGGTTACACAGCGAAAATATGATCACCTTCAATTTCTTTGATCATGTAGATCATGAAAACAAATCTCCTTCAGACCGGGCAGACGATCTAAGCTTTGCGTGGACTAGCATTGCAGAGAATATTGGGAAGGTGCCTTGGTTTGAAAACGTCAACGGATGTGGGGATACTCGTTCTGTAGACGCACTTTCTGAGTGCGTTGTTGAAGGTTGGAGAAACTCTCCTGGGCATTATTCAAATATGATTGGCGACTTTGAAGAATTGGGTGTGGGCATAGCCTTTTCAAAAGACAGTATCGCGTATTTTACTCAAGTGTTTCGAACACCCTAGTTTTACTTACAATGATAATCTGCAGCACGTGTTGCGATTTGATTATTGGGCTTTACATTTACCTTATATCCCAATGAATTTGCCCATCCTTTTGCTGCTGCAATTAGCTTATGTGATTGATAGTTTTCATCGCCATTGTAATCCATGTCAATTTGTACTTTGAGAGGAATTTTTTGAGTTAACCATTCTGCTACATCAATACTAAACTCTGCTTCTTTCCAAAGACGGGTCCACATGTCTCTGATGATTTTTGAGGTGGTTTTACTAAAAATATAATGCACTCCCCTGGTGCCTAGCCGGAAGGCAATAACCGTTGTGTATCGTGTTTCTTTGTTGATGTTTTGAGAGTCTGTACCAATATGGATTTCTGCATAGGGATAATTTTTTATCACCTCCAGGGTATGTTTTACGGGATCGATTCGATCCCCTTTGATGTTTCTAAATAGTAGCATAATTCCTCCTCTAAATTAAAAATACTATTTTGGTAGTCACGATAAATTTCTTATTTAATGACAACCCTTTTTTTCAATCTGTGTAATACTTTAATTTTAGTTGCATGGGCAGCGATTCTTTTTTTTCCAAAAAGTAAGGTCTCGAAACCATTAATTTCGTTTCCATGGATCCCTTTGGGAATTAGTTTTTTTTACACTTATTTCATCATTGTATCTGGAGGGCTAGCAGAGGCTGATTTTTCTAGTTTGGAAGGGATTGTTGTTTTATTTAAAAATGCTACTCCTGAATCTGCAGCAGCGGGCTGGCTGCACTATTTAGCGTTTGACTTTTGGGTAGGGACTTGGATGATTCGGCACAGTCAAAAGTTTCAAATTAAACACATATTGATAGTACTACCTTTGTTGTGTACTTTTATGCTGGGACCGATAGGAATATTGATTTACAGTCTCGTTTTTTTTACGAAAAAAAAATTCACGAAGGCCAGTTAAAAGAAATGTTTTGAATTAAATCGGGATGAAGCGAATACGAAACAGGACAAGTAAGTGCAGCGCGCTCTAAAAGGGTTTGTGTTTTAGTATCAAAACGCTGGGATAGATTTACAATCACACGAATTTCACTAATTCTTCGGGGATTGCTTGCCATCACTTTAGTTACCTCAGCGGTACTTCCCTTGAGATCAATTTCTAAACTCCGAGCTTTTATTCCCATGATGGTCAATAAACATGACGCCAAAGCTGTTGCTACAGTGTCTGTTGGAGAAAAAGCCTCACCTTTTCCTTGGTTGTCCAAGGGAGCATCAGTGATGAAATTGTTTTTGGAAGCCCTATGTGTGGCTTCTGTTCTAAGGTCACCTAAATAGATCACGCTACTTGTCATAAGTTTATAGATTTAAAATTTTTGTACAGAAAAGCTCTCCCACAAGGGCGCTTAAACCTAAGATAAAAGGATATGCAACGAAAAGCCAAAGGCCGTCTTTAATGCGAATACCGTCCCAGTAATTTGAAGAAGTGGTAAGGCCTTTAAGAAAATCATACCAGGTTATCAATTGAAGCTTTGAAGCCACAAAGTTGGCTAGTATGGCAACTACTAAAATGAATACACCAATGAGATAAACCCGAACCATAGTCAAAAATAAAGAAGTTTTACTCGCAATTATGTAAATTAGATAAAAACTAATGATGAAAACACGCTGGGTGCTTAAAATTATATTGGCCTTAGGAGCACTACTTTGCTCTATAGTGGTGGGGATTATGTTTACAAAATTGTCATTTATCGATTGGCCTTATGCGATTGGAGCCGTAATTTTAATAACTTTAGCATTAACGATACCTAAAAAATAAAATAGTAATCAAATTAACAGAACAATGAAAAATCTTATTCTTCGAATAGTGGTCTTTATGGTATTAGGTTCACTTCAAGCGCAAAACTTGAAAACCATCAAAAAAGACATTCAAACTTCAGTTGAGAATCAAAAAGAACGGCTAACCACAATAAGCGATGGAATTTGGGAGGCTGCGGAGACCTCCTTAGAAGAGTTTACCTCATCACAACTTTTAAAGGATTACGCCCGTGAAAATGGATTTGAAATAACAGAAAATGTAGCGGACATTCCTACGGCTTTTATGGCCAAGTACGGTTCTGGCAAACCTGTTATTGGAATTTTAGGAGAATTTGATGCCAATGCGGGAATTTCACAAAAAAGACAACCCAAAAAAGAAGCCCGTATTCCCGGCGGTGCAGGTCACGGTTGTGGACATAATCTATTTGGGACTGCCAGTCTGGGAGCTGCAATAGCAATCAAAGAACAGATAGAAAAAGGAACCCTTAAAGGAACCGTTATTTTTTATGGAACTCCTGCCGAGGAAACTATTTTTGCAAAAGTATGGATGGTTAGAGCGGGTGTTTTTGATCAACTGGATGTTTGTATGGACTGGCATCCTGGAGACAACATCATATCTGGGACGGAAACCAGTAAATCTTTGGTCGACTTTCGGGTCATGTTTTATGGAGACACCTCACACGCATCAGCAGATCCTTGGAATGGTAATAGTGCAGTGGATGCTATGGAACTTTATACTACGGGATTAAATTACTACAGAGAGCATATTTTACCAACTTCACGGATTCATTATCAAATCGAAAAAGCGGGAGATGTGGTAAACGTCGTTCCTGATTACGCAAAAATTTGGACCCGTCTCAGAGAGAACAGCGTGGAACAGGTAGATGTGCTTTACGAACGTGCTTTGAATATCGCAAAAGGAGCAGCACTGATGACAGGAACCCGATATGAAACGAAACTGATTTCTGGGATTTACGAAATTTTGGTCAACCGAACAGGGGCGGAAATCATGCAAAATAACTTAGAGTCCTTAGGAGAAATATCCTATAGCAAAGATGAAATTGCCTATGCAAATGCCATTCTAAAAGAAGCGGGAAAACCACAATTAGGAATTAACGGAAAGGTCACTCCCTTACAGGAAACCCTTCCTGCACAGGGAGGTTCCACAGACGTGGGAGATGTGAGTCAAGTTGTTCCCACCATTCGAATGTCAGCTACTGTAGCTGCAAATGGAGGCCCTTGGCACTCCTGGGCCGTTGTGGCTTGTACAGGAATGTCAATTGGGCATAAAGGAATGATTTATGCTGCAAAAGCGCTTTCGATGACCATGGCAGATTTGTACAAAAATCCAAAATTGGTAGAAGCAGTTAAAGAAGATTATCAGAAAAACAAAAAGTCAAAACCCTACAAACCTCGAATTCTCCCTGGGCCACCAAGTTTAGAGTAATTCGTAATTAAGAGGGTTTAGTGCAACCATTTGCGTTCTTTCATTTCTTTTTTTACATGACGAGACAGGTAGATTAGCGCTATCATATTTGGAATACACATAAGCGCAAAAGCAAGATCAATGATGCCAATAACAACTTCTACGGTGGCCAAAGCAGAAAAGATAATACTTCCGATATAAAAATAGTTGTAAAGGTTGCCCCACTTAAGTTTGGTAAGGTATCCAAAGCATTTTACACCATAATAAGAATAAGTAAACAAGGTAGAGATTCCAAAAACAAAAACCATAAGCATAAGAAGCTCATCACCAAAACCAAAAAACAAGCGCCTGAAGGCCTCTAGTGTGAGCACGATACCATTGAGTCCTTCCACTTGATAGGCGCCACTAATGATAACGACTAGTCCAGTAATGGTGCACACCAAAACGGTATCGAGTAAGGGGCCTAACATGGCAACCAACCCCTCGTCAGTTCCTTTTGAACTCTGAGACTGTCCGTGATACATGGGTGCATTTCCTACACCACTTTCATTGGAAAATACAGCACGACGCACACCTAAAATTACCAATCCCCAAAATCCCCCAGTAACCGCTGTTTGAAAGTCAAAAGCGCTGGAAAAGATTAGTCCAAAAGTGGGTAGAATTTGCTCCGAATTGGAAAGCAACATATAAAGACCTAGAAAAAAGTATAAACCAACCATAAGTGGAACTAGATTAGAGGTGACTTTTACAATAGATTGCAGCCCCCCAAAAATCACAAAAGCACTAGCAATGGAAAGAAAAATCCCCAAAATCAATTTCCACTGAAAATCACCGAGAAGTATATAAGAATCGGGCTGTACTACATCCATAAACGTTTGGGTCAATTGATTGGCAGTGAAGGCGGGAAGTACCCCAAAAAGTCCAGCTATTGAAAACCAAATGGCCAATGGTTTCCCCCATTTTTTTATACCGATTTGCATATAGTACATGGGACCGCCAAGAGGGGAGCCATCAGCATCTTTTTGTCTGAGTTGAACAGCTAATGAACAGGAGTAAAATTTGATGATCATTCCTATTAATGCGGTAACCCACATCCAGACCAAGACCCCAGGACCACCCATGTGAATCGCAATAGCAACTCCAGAAATATTTCCAAGACCTACTGTAGCCGCAAGTACTGCAGAAAGCGCTTGAAAACGCGAAATTCCCTTGTTTTGTTCTTTAGAAAAAAGAAGTTGAAAAGCAGTTTTGATTTTTAGTAAAGGATAGCCTTTGCTGTGAAAACTGAGGTAAAGGCCACCACCAATCACGGCAAGAAGCATTACCCATTCCAAAGGGCTAATGATATATTGTAAAAATGATTCTAAGGAAGCAATCCAGATGGCCATATTGAAATAAGACAGAAATTTCTTTGAACACTAAAGGTAAGGACTTTTATGGTGAGTATTAAGAGATATTTTTCCATCAAAAACTTTGAATTGTTTTAAAAAAAAGGCAACTTGAAAAAAAACATAAAGCATGCAGACACGTAGAGATTGGTTACGCTCATCTATGGGGATTGGTGGGTTGCTCTTGGCACCCCCTACTCTTTTGACGGCACAGCAAAAAAGAGCGTTTCATCCACGAACCTTAGAACCCGTCATCCGATTGAGTTCTAATGAAAACCCTTATGGCCCTTCCAAAAGGGTTCAAGAGCGGATTATAAATTCCTTTGTGCACGGTTGTCGATATCCTTACGCATATTCGGATGATTTGGCCTCTATTTTAGCAAAAAAACACGGGGTAGACCCCGAGTCGATTATCGTGACAGGAGGTTCAACTGAAGGGTTAAAGATTGCGGGCCTCACTTTTGCTTCTCATGGAGGTGAAATAATTTCTGGACAACCTACTTTCTTGGCGATGATGGATTATGCCAAGCAATGGGGCGCTACGGTAAACTGGGTTCCAGTAGGTGCAGACAAGGGCTATGATTTGGATGAAATTGAAAATCGGATTTCACCGAAGACCAAGTTGGTTTTCCTATGCAATCCCAACAACCCAACGGGAACCCTTGTCCCTGCGAAAAAACTCGTTGACTTTTGCAATGCAGCGAGTCAGAAAACAATAGTATTTTCTGATGAAGCCTATTACGACTTTATCGAAACACCAAATTATCCTAGTATGGTAGAAGCCGTAAAACGAGGAGATAATGTGATTGTGTCTAAAACATTTTCAAAGGTCTATGGTATGGCAGGCCTACGAGTAGGCTATTTGATCGCCAAGCCTGAACTTGCCGTCCAAATCAGAAAAAACATTGTAGCTATGAGTAACGTCCTAGCAGTCGAAGCTGCAAAAGAAGCGCTTCAGGATGATGCTTTTTACCAGTTTTCTTTAGCAAAAAATAAAGAGGCAAAAAATAGAATCTATACCCTTTTGGACCACCTAAAACTGGAATATGTGCCTTCGCACACCAATTTTGTGTTTTTCCATTCAAAAAAAGACATCCGTGAGCTTGGACCAAAGATGTTGGAAAAAGGGGTGCGAATTGGCAGACCATTTCCACCTTTTTACGACTGGTGTCGAGTGAGTACAGGAACCTTGGAAGAGGTAGACGTCTTTATTAAAGGAATGCTGGAAGTGTACGAAGGATAATTTTATTTCTCTTTTACAATGATATAAGTCGCCTTGACTCCTGTAGCGAGGTTCCATCGATTGGAACCCACTAGTTTTCCATCATCGTCAAAAACACGTACTTCTGCAGTATTAGGACCCGATGTGCCTTGATTTAAGGCAACAAAATCGATTTTATTAAAGCCAATTTGTAAGTCGATAGCAATAGTTTTAAAGCGTTCTTGCAACAACACCCGAGGGACGACTTCTTTATCGTTGAGCATGATGCGGATCAAATCGCCGTCAGGAGATTCGTGGTCACGTACAGCGATTTGAACAAACTTTCCATTATTGCGAAAGTCACCTAAATATTGATCGGATTTAAATTGATTGGGATTTTTCTCGTTTTCAGGTTTTCTGTTAAGTCTGTTTTCATATCGTTTTCCAGGATCCAGAAACTGTTCGTTTTCACCAAAAAGTAAGCTTGGATTTTCAATATCCCTTTTAGGGTCTTTAAACTCTATCTGAGGATTGAAGTAATCTTCTGAGAGAAAGGATTTTTTCTTTTTAGGAACTATTAAACTTGGAGATTTTTCTTTAGGTGAGGCAATAATGAACTTGGGAGGATCAGACAATTCCTTAGAGTTTTGTCCCCAAACGAGTCCAAAACCGAGAAGAAAAAACATGAAAAGGGATTTCCCAAATGCAATCATTGCAACTATTTTTTAACAAACCTAGGAGGAAATCAGGTGAAACTCAAGTGTTTTAACAACAAATTAATGTACCCTTTTGTTTTTTATTTACCTTTAATCAAACCAAAATGAATTGATTTATGCAAATTGCTACTTTTGACTGGCTTATAATTTTATTATTTTTTGTGATCTCTCTGGGAATTGGGATTTATGTTTCAAAATCATCTGGAAAGAGTGCGAATCAATATTTTTTATCGGGTAGGAGTATGCCCTGGTGGCTTTTGGGACTATCTATGGTCGCAACCACCTTTTCTACAGACACTCCAAATTTGGTGACCGATATTGTTCGGACCAATGGAGTTTCTGGAAATTGGGTCTGGTGGGCCTTTCTGATTACGGGGCTTTTAACTGTTTTTGTCTATGCTAAACTGTGGCGTAAATCCAATGTAAAAACAGACTTAGAATTTTATGAACTGCGCTATGGTGGAAAGCCTGCAAAGTTTTTAAGAAAATTTAGAGCCATTTATTTGGGAATCATTTTTAACGTGATTACCATGTCGGCAGTGACCTTGGCTGCGATAAAAATCGGAGGAATTATGTTGGGTCTTGAGCCATGGCAAACAGTCCTTTCAGCAGGATTGGTAACCGTAACCTTTAGTGCTATTGGAGGGTTTAAAGGAGTGGTTTATACCGATGTTATTTTGTTTTTTGTTGCCATGGGAGGCGCAGTTGGTGCTGCGGTATATTTGGTAAACATTCCCGAAGTAGGAGGTATAGAGGCTTTATTGGCCAATGAAAATGTAGTAGGTAAAATTTCAATTCTTCCCGATTTTGGAAATCGTGAGGCGTTAATTACCTTGTTGATCATTCCCCTTGCAGTACAATGGTGGAGTTCGTGGTACCCTGGATCTGAACCTGGAGGAGGAGGCTATATTGCACAACGTATGTTTGCTGCAAAAGACGAAAATCACGCCATAGGGGCAACCTTCTTTTTCAATATCATGCATTATGCTTTACGTCCATGGCCTTGGATTTTAGTAGCCCTTGCATCCCTTGTTGTATTCCCTGATTTGGCTAGTATTCAAGAAGCCTTTCCCAATATTACCGCAGATAAGTTAGGAAACGACTTGGCGTATCCTGCCATGTTAACCAAACTTCCGACTGGACTTTTGGGCTTGGTATTGGCGTCTTTGATTTCTGCCTATATGAGTACGATATCTACTCAATTGAATTGGGGGTCTTCTTATATTGTATACGATTTTTATCAAACCCAAATCAATCCTGAAGCTTCTCAGAAGAGATTGGTTGCTGTAGGAAGAATTTCGACAGTAGTGCTTATGGTGTTAAGTACACTGTTGGCTTTGTTACTTCAAAATGCGATGCAGTTGTTCAATTTGTTACTAGTTTTTGGAGCAGGGACTGGGCTTATTTTTATCTTAAGATGGTTTTGGTGGAGGATCAACGCATGGAGTGAAATCACTGCAATGGTAGCCTCAGGACTAATTTCTCTGATTTTGACCATACCTTCAGTAAAGACAAGTCTTTTTGGAGCGGAAGGAGTTTTTCCAGCTTGGGCAGAGTTCCCCTTTGTCGTAGCAGTTACCACAAGTTTATGGGTACTAGTAACCTTTATTACCCCACCAGAGGACACCTCGGTATTGCGTTCGTTTTACAAAAAAACACAAGCAGGAGGTCCTGGATGGACAAAAATCGTTGAAGGTGCTAAAAAGGAATCGATCGATCTTGTTGATGACCAGCATGTGTGGAGTGTTCCGTCAGGAATAATAGCCATGTTGTTAGGTTGTGTAATGATTTACAGTACCATGTTCTGTACCGGATATTTTATCTATGGGAACTATAATTTAGCCTTTCCTCTATTGGGATTAGCATTAGTTTCAGGATTTTTACTGGTCAAAATATGGAAAAAAATCAAGGTTATTGCTCTCTAAGTTTATCCTAAAATAATCCCAGCAATAGTTGCGGACATTAGCGAAACTAAAGATCCACCTACCATAGCTTTAAACCCGAGTTCGGTTAATAATTTTTTGGTTTTTGGAGCGATGATTCCAATCCCTCCAATTTGAATCCCAATCGAGGCAAAGTTGGCAAACCCACAAAGCATATAGGTAGCCATAATCACCGATTTTTGATAGGTGAAATGGGTAGCACTCATGCCGTCTTTAAGTGTTACCAATTGGGTGTAGCCCACAAATTCACTAGCCACCAGTTTGACCCCTAATAGTTGACCCATAAGCGCAATATCTTCTGTGGCCACTCCGATGATCCACATCAAAGGCGCAAATAAATACCCTAATAAAAATTCGATAGAAAAACTGTCATATACCGTATGGGCTGCAATCCAACTGTTGATCCCTATTAAATCACCAAAACCAGAAAAAATACTACTCAACATAGCGATCAATGCAATAAAAACTAATAGCATGGCGCCTACGTTGACGGCCATTTTGATTCCTTCTCCAGTGCCTATAGAAATGGCAGAAAGTAAATTGGAGCCAATTTTATCATTGGAAATAGAAATGTCTCCGACAATATCTTCCGTTTGAGGATAGATAATTTTTGCAATTACAATTGCTCCAGGAGCTGCCATCACAGAGGCTGCGAGGAGACTTTTGGCAAACTCCAAGCGTTGGACAGGATCGTCTCCTCCGAGAAAACCAATATAGGCGCCCAAGACACTACCTGCTACTGTAGCCATTCCTCCTACCATGACAAGGAAAATTTCCGAACGGTTCATTTTTTCTAAATAGGCCTTAATCAGCAGCGGTGCTTCAGTCTGACCTAGAAAGATGTTTCCAGCCACAGAGAGACTTTCCGCACCAGAAATTTTGAAAATTTTTGTAAGAAGCCAAGCTAGTAAACCCACAACTTTCTGGATGACACCAAAATAGTACAGTATGGAGCTTAAAGCGGAAAAGAAAATGATGACAGGCAGGGCTTGAAAGACGAAAATAAAACCATAAGTTTCTGTATTTCCAAATTGACCTAATAGCATTTTTGTTCCTTCACCTGTATATTCTAAAACCTTGATAAAGAAATTTCCTAGAGCCTCAAAAACACGCTTCACCCATTGGATTTTTAAGACTCCTATGGCAA
>Ga0222719_10005968_pt1 | contig 10416 bp, 15 predicted proteins | sample C33_34DmetaG_FD_165039 | JGI IMG/M metagenome (GOLD analysis project Ga0222719, IMG submission 165039) | Estuarine water microbial communities from San Francisco Bay, California, United States - C33_34D | ecosystem: Environmental > Aquatic > Marine > Unclassified | place: USA: California...
TCAAATACTTCTATATCATAACCCTGTTTGCGTAGATGTGTGGCGATCCGATGTGCTCCTGGTGCTCGGAGAACGCCGTGTCGAATTTTTTGATATTTGTTATCTGCGAATATTAAGCCGTCCACGGCAATATTTATCGACCTTTGAATTGTCGATTAACCCAAAGTAATCCAGGAACTAATAACAAGATTAGTAAGCAACCGATAGCAGTGCCAAATGCCAATGACCAACTCGCTGTTACCGCTCCACCCATAAAGTCCGATACAGCATTACCAAATCCTGCACCATATACCGCACCCATACCTACCTGTAGATTTTTTGGAAAGTATTTTTCAATGTGTAGACCGTAGAGGGCACCTAGTATCACGATGCCGTTGTCTACAAGTCCAAATATGATATAGTCTAACATGCAAACTCCTGTTGTAGTTTGATGTTGTCCATAAACTCTTTCTTAGTTGCTGGATCATCATTGAAAGCACCTTTTAACACTGTGGTCTGTGTAAGACTTGAATGTGCCATGATACCTCTGTTCTCACAACAACCGTGTGTTGCCTGGATGTAAACACCTATGTTGTGTGACCCAGTGGCCGCTTCAATCTCTCTAGCAATATCATTACATAGTTCTTCCTGTAAGGTTCCACGTCTGGCACACCACTGTGCGATACGTGTATATTTGCTAAGTCCAATCAGTTTCTGTCCAGCAATAATACCAATGTATGCTACACCTGTAACTGGTTGATGGTGATGACTACACATGCTTCGTAGTTCACTTCTAACCACTAACATGCCTTCATAACGATCACTTGAATCATTTGGGAAAGCAGTTGCGTTAGGATTAGGTTCGTATCTACCTACCATGATCTCATTGATATACATTTTAGCAAGACGTCTAGCAGTGCCCTTTGAGTTTGGATCATTGTGTCTGTCAATGATTAGGCTATCTAACACACCTTCAAACTTTTCAGTGATCTCATCAATCAATGGTTCCTTCTCATTGGGGCCAATATATTTTGCGATATTATCACCTGCCCAATACCTAGCACCATCTTGTTTAATTCTGCTTACAATTCTTTCACTGATTGAGTCTGTGCTCAATGCGTCTTGTTCTTCCCAATCTATCTTGCTTTCTACTGACATATATTTTCTCCGAGTTTATGACGTGGATGTCTTAATTGTTAATTTACGTAAGTCTGGATACTCATGATATTTAGGTAAACTGTCATGACTACCTAATAATTTTAAACCCTGCTCTGCTTCTTCTGGCGTAGGTTTATAATGATATCCTAACTCAAATTCTTTTTGTTCTTGCCAAGGTGTTACGGATAAATCTCTACCATCATAACACATTAGTTTAAGTCGCTTATAAAGTTCATAGTCATCTAACAGTATAGCACCACCACGGCCTAATGTCAAAGGTTTATTATGTCCAAAACTTAAACATTGTATCTGTCCTGATTTATACATATTTGGATACAATGCTCTAGCACTATCCCAGATGTTTGTGTGATGAAAGTAATACTGTCCAGACCAATGTTCAACATCATTATACTTAAACTTAACGCCAATTTTCATCAACATCATTGGTATTGAAATGTATGTTTTAGGAGTGAACTCTGTCTTCTTAAATCCTGTGGCTAGGAATGCCAGTTCAAGTGCATGGGTGCAACAGTCAGTCATCACGGCATATTTGGCATCCGTGTATTCCGCTAAGGCTTGTTCAAATTCTGTTATCAGATCAAATGGATTAGACTCTTTCAATTTTTTTCACATCTTTCTTGGCTATATGTGCATAGCATACACGATAAAAGAAATGTGTCAAGTAATCTGGTGTGCCTTGTTTTTCTTGCCAATCTATTGGCATCATCTTCTGCCCGACCAATATCTCTTCGTCTAATGTTTTATATGTAACAGGGTCATTGACAAGATCCTCACCTTGGCCCCATTCTTTCCAGTTATGGTCAAATGATTGTTCTTTGCCAATCTCGTAATTTATGTTATAAACATTAAATTTTGAATATTCACACACCTCAATGATCTTGGGATCATCATACTTCTCTGACAGATACCTGCCAATGGAACCATAAAATTCTTCTGATTCAGTTAATGCCATTAGCATAATGAAGTTATACGGTTGCATCTCATACTTGAAGTCATCTCTCCAGTCAACCCATAATCCGCCTGAATCTCCATCTAACCAATCTTTTACTACTGAATCTACTTTTCTAAACTCTTCACCTAATTTTTCATGCGACTGTAAGAATGTTTTGATGTCAATGTAAAACTCACCCCATTCTACATCATGCACTTCTCTCATGTATTTCCCTACCAGATTAAGTAAATGTCCGTTGTGTAAACTAGACACAAATATCTGCATGGCAGTCATGTTAACATATTCTTCTGGGGTATAGCTGTATGTTCCAACAACATATTCAGCTGTAAGATCTGTTCCATCATCTCTGATGACCGTGACACCAGTGGTTGGTTCAAATCCTTTTTTGATCTTCAATGGTATAGATGACGACCCCAATCCGTTTTTATTTTCTATGGTCTTCAGACCCCACTTCTCTCTATAATCAGGCGCATAAGCCGGAGTCTCTGGTAATAAGACCCACGGGTGGTTTAATGGAAATTCAACACCTCTGCCAATGGTCCTCTCTATGTCTTTCCTTATGGTATCCATCGACGATCCAGGTAATCCCAAGATACCCTCAACAAACAAAGGGAGATCATATTTCTCTCTCAGCCTGTCGATCATCTCCATCTTCTGTTCAAATGGAAAATCTACCCTATCTATGTTCTTTAAGACATGTTCGTTGAGATCTTCCACTGCTATTTTAAATTGTGGTAGTAATTTAGCCTCTGCAAATATCTCAAATATGGTTTCTAAGTTCTTTATCTTTGTCTTAGTGGGCTGTATGGTTACCATCTTTGGGTATCCGTGTTCTTTGCTGGCTTTCACTATGTATTTTGCGTATTCGATGTCGATGTCAAAAAGCCCAAAGTTAGCATCTGATATGTAAACTCCGTATATTTTATTTTCGCCGACCCAACGTATCTCATCCAACACCGTAGCGAAAGGTTTCTTGATGGTCTTTGTGTGTGTTCCGCCTCCCCAGTCACAAAACGAACATCTATAGGGACATCCCCTTGACGTTTCTAACATGATCCATCCATGGTCAGAAGGGTTGGTCATATCTATATATTTGTTAAAATATTCTTGCTGGGCTCTAAATGGGTTGGATGGCCACTGGAAGTTCTTTTTGTCTATTGGATTATCCTGCGCCACTATATTCTTGTCGTTATCTGGATAGTAGCAATATGGAATGTTGGCAGGATTAAATTCAGAACCATTGTCGATGATATTATCCAACACTTCCTTAAATATTATCTCACCGTAGGCATCGCCAGGAACGACCATGTCCACGTAGGGCTTTTGTCTAAAATACTCTTTGTTATATTTTACGTCGCACTGTGGTCCGCCAAATATGATGATGGCGTTTGGCAATCTCTCTCGTAGGATCTTGGCCATCTTATTGAAAGTGCCTTCGTTCCAGGTATAAAGGCTAAAGCCTATTAGGTCAGGCTCCATGCTGATGGCACTTTCGAGTTTCTCTTCCCAATCATTGATAACTATCATGGGATCTATCCACTCCCAATGATCACTATATAAGCCCTGTTCTTGATAATATGTTTTAGCAGAAGCCCAAAGATATGGAAATTGCCATTGATTTACGCTTGGTTTTGACAGCAATAGAATTTTTTTCTTCATGCTGTTATTTAATGTTTTCTAACAGGTTGGATGCTGAAAAGAATTCCTCAGATAGTTTCTTGGTCTGTTTCCTGATAGCAGGAACGTATGTGTCATAATGCTTCATGTAGTTATTGATGCGTTTGATCAATTCGTCCTTGTTCTGTTCATATGCCTCAAATGATTCTGTCCATTCGCTCGGATACTTGAACTCTGGTGATGCCATTTCTGAATAACTTAATCTATCTGGAACCATTGGTATGGCATCAACCATTGCACCTTCATACCAACTAATACCTAGTGTTTCTTGTAGGTTTGCTGAAAACACTATCTTGGCCTCACCTAGTAGATTGTGATATTCATTCTTGGTCAACTGCTTGTCCTGGCATACAACAAACTCATAATTGTTTAAGTGTTTCTTGAGATCAAGGAATATGTCCAACTGCTTCTCTGGTGCTATCCTGTGTGGAAACAAGATCATGTCCCGCTTGTCCATGTTCTTGTATAGGTTCAGTGTTGACTCCATGTATTCAAAGGGCCAACCCGTTCTAACAATCTTCTTCTGGTGTTTCCAGAACGCTATCATCTGTGCGTGTGACTTGTTTTCTAAGTCTAATGCTAACAAGTTCTCACAGAACATGTCAATATGGAAGTCTGTGGCAAAGTAGTTGTGGTCAACTGCCTCAAAGAATGCCACCTCTGCGTGTCTTACCCATGGCGCATTACCTATCAGCCTGCCCAGGAAGTCCGCTGGATCATATGAACCAGCATGCCACAGTGCGTGGATAACCACTTTGATACCAAGCAGTTCGCTCATGTATTTTAAGTTGATTATTCCAGGATGCCACGCATCAGTAAAAATAAAATGATCACCACTGTTAACGCTACCATTGGTGAACAGCCGACTAAATTCCTCAACCTGTCTGGACTTGTAAATATTAGTTCCACCAAAATTAAGAAAAGCGCCAGGGGTAGTAGCACTAGGAATATCACGAGGTCCTTCAATAACTTTAACATTGTGTCCTTGATCCTTTAATAGTTTAGGTATGTGCGTCTTCCACTGTCCAGTGTAACGGGTTTCAACTGCTTCTAGATCTACTAAAAATATGTTAGACATTCCACTCAGTTCCTTTTCTTATGCAATCACTTGCTATCTGTATGTATTCCTTATCCTCGTCCTCTAGTGCTGACCAAAATTTTGATACTGACTCAACAACATCAAGGACGTATTCAGGACGATTAAGATGATTGTTACCCTCCATCAACTGCTGTAGATGATCCATGCGTGATTTGATCTTGTCTTGAACCGTTGGTTCTTTCTCTTCCTTCTTACCAAAGATGCGATCCCATCCGTCCTCGTATGCAGATGATGTTGCTTTTGATTTTATCTCATCACCAGTGATGTCGTTCTTACTTGCCATGATGCCATGCCCATATTAATACCATAATTATCAAACCAACGATAGCCAATGCTGTTAACATTAGACCAATTCCTCGGCTATGCCTATCGCTTCTGCTACGATCAAACAAATGCCACAATACCATAGGCTACCAAATAATAAGGCACCGCCTGCTAGTATTCTAACGCCTGATTTAACTAGACTTAATTGTAGATGTAATTTTGGATCTGGATGTTTCATTTCTCTGTTCCTTTTAGTTTATTGAACACACGTTCTTTTTCCCACTTCTTCTCTTCTTTTTCGTCAATAACGTTGAGTGAATTGTATATATCCTCTATCATACACTTCATCTCATAAATCTGTTTCTTATAGGATAGGGCAGTCCAACCATCATTGTGTGCTGAGTTGCACTGTATCTGTAGTTCTCTGATGTGATCTGCTAGTTGTTCGTTGGGTGAGCGATTGTCTTCATCCATCCATGCCCATGTGCCGTCATCGTCATCTATGGTCATGCCCATCCAACTGTATTGAGGTTTAGGTTCAAAGCCAATCTTGTCGACTAGCTCGTCAAATTCTAGATCTAGGTCTAATTTGTTGTTAGTTGTAAGATCGTCTCCCATACATTCTCGACAACTGGTCTAGCCAATTGTTCGTTGGCTCCTTTCCTCGTTGTAGTTTCTGATACTGTTGCCAGACATATGACTTGATGTTCCAACAGTCCGCTGGATCATACCTGAAACCTTGTTCTCTACAGAACTCTTCAAAGATCTCAAGCTGGTCAAATATCTGTCTGTTCGATAACCTTTTCGGGTTAACTCTTTCAGCCATGTATGGTTCCTTACTTTGTTTACAAAGCAATCCATTGTGCTGGCTCCCGGGTATTGTATTCGATTGAACAACCATTTTCGCCATCTTCTGACACGTCTATGATCACCTTTCTGTCTGGATAGCGTGTTGCTATTTGTTCATACAGATCATCTGCGATCATCTCGCACGATTTGTAGTCCAACTCCAGTGTTGACTTCTCATACAACCCCCCAAGCCACCGCTTGAATTGGATGAACTCGATATCCCTGTCATTATGGAACACTTCTATTGCTATCTTGAAGTGGAACATGTGTCTGTGTGGGTGTGCCAAGAACGACACATCGTATTCATCATCAGTATTTAGCTTAGGATCCGTAGATGCGGCTGGGTAGCAGTGTATCCCCTCACGCTGAAAAGTCACCCAAATCAAGCGGTTAGCACGATCTTTGATCGTTTTCCTAGTGTCTGCTAATGCTTGATCTCTCTGTTCACTCATCCAATTACCTCATTGATCGCTGATACTAGATCTTTGTATTTTGCGATCTCTTCCAGTTCTTTTTCCACTGTTTCAGCGTAGTTGATATGATCAGCAACGCCCACATTGTTTGAGAGGAATGTCTCAATGTTGTTCTTGTGGACTGCTATCTCTGCTTCATATTTGTGTTTAAGTGTGTGTAGTAGTTTACTCATCGTATTATCTCATCCTTGGTGTATTGTGCCCAATCAGTAAATGTTTCCTGTGTTTTCAATGTGTCCAAACTATGGCACCAAACTCCGTCATTACTAGCACGGAAGCCAGTGTCATCAATTTTAATTGTAGCATTATTGTTATATTTTGTCAAGTTTGGTATCTTCAAACTTATCTGCGGAATGAAGTTATCAAACTGTGATAATGATGCTAACCATTTTTCTTTTGATTGACAGAACTTGCTATCAAAGTCTAAGGTAACTTTAAGTCCTAGTCTTAGTAGTCCACCAATCATCTTGTCCCAGTCATTGATGTCCTTGCCATCAAATGATTGGTTGGCCCCGAGGTATACGTGATCGCATTTGCGTTGTGTGACGATATCAGTAATTTCCTCAAGGGGCCGAACTCCTACTACGAACAGGGTCTGCATACCATAAGCTGGAGTCTTCTCTATCTCCACTCCCGTAAAGTATGTTATTGCCTCTGCTGAACCTGTTGCGTAATCTCTCTGCACTATGCTACCTTTTGTTTAAGTTTTTCGATTTGATCTTTAATATGTAATTTTTCCTGTTTCATCTTGTGTAAACTTGCATCATCTAAGTAGTCAGTATAACCCTCTTTGATTTTCTTGTCAAGTTCTCTGTGTCTCAATTCTAATTCTTCCAAATGTGATAATTCGCCATTGCCCATTTAAGCCTCCTCCGCTTCAAGTTCATCTAATTTAGTATCATCTAATCCACTATCATCTACATGATGATTATCTGCTTCGTCTGCCTCCTCCTCAAACAAGTTATTAAACATAGTAGATGCGTTGACAGTTTTCTTACCTGTTGCGCCTCTGGTGCCAATAATTGACATCCAAAATCTTGAATACTCCTCAACCACTGCCAGTGCAGTAGCTCTGTCTGGAGCACTAAAAATAGCGTCAACTATATCTCTGAATGTATAACGATCAAATGTTTCCTGTATCAACATAGCAGGATAACGACCACTGTCATACTGTCTGTTGGCTTCTTGCACTGCGTTGATGTGTTGCCATACATTGTGTCCCATCATCAGTGTGTATGAGAAACTATCCCATGATGTCTTGCCTTCCTTGCCATTCTTATTTAGGTCGCCTGGCTTATAGATACAGATATCTTTCATTTCCAAGTTACGTGATATTGGGCTATCCTTGAATGATGTGTGATAGCCATCTGCTAGGACACCTTGGCTAAACTGACGGGTGTCTGTGGCATACTTCTTGTCATCAGCAGTAGGTTGCATCCTGTAGACCCATTTCTTGCGATCTTCCGTTTCAACATCAGTGTAGATCTGACCATTTGCTGTTGCTAGGAACGGTGAAGCACAGTCAAATGATATAGTGAAGTTGGGGTTATGATACTTACGAACTGCTCTCTGTATGTCTGTTAATAGTGTAGCCCACTCTAGTTTACTAGTGCCTAGGAAGTGCATCCAATCTTGTTTGCCCTGTTCAAGTAGGCCATCATGTATGATGTTAACCAGTCTATGTAACACAAGATGTATGTCACACATGTTCTGACCACCCATTGACCAACCATTGAAGTGATTGTCTGGATACTGCTTGGGATCACAATATTTCTTCATGCGTTGATACCAGTCTTCCGCTTCAGCGTGATTCTCGCCCTGTAAAACATTTAAGAACTTACAACGTCCTGTCCTGTTCTGTATGAAGTAGTCATTGTTGATATAGGTTGCCTCAACGGCTTCCATGTATGAGTTGATGCCAGTTGCTTCTCTACCACGTGGACTGCGACATACCCACGCAGGTATATCCAATATCATACCATAGTCCATGTAGGCATCCATCCACGCTAGAACTTCCTTACGCTTCTTGGCCGCTTTAGGACAGTTAGGATTCTTCCAATCACCTTCCCAAACGCCCTTACCAATCTGGAAGCCACCACTATCACCCAGTAGCCAACTACCTTCCTCACGTTCTCTGACCATGAGCTCTTTTGCTGAGTCCTTAGTTACATCCAAGTCAGCATGACCTGCAGAATACAACGACCATTTGTAGGTAAACACACCCTCTTTAGAATTTAACCAATTGATGTGTTCCATCTCTGGTAAGTTCTTAGGCATGCGATTGGGGTCAACATAGTTGCCCATTGCCCTCTGTTTGCCCACAAAGGTTGCGTAGAATGAACTCAGTGCTGGAAGGAATATAGCATAGTCATTCTGTTTTGCTGTTAAGTCGTCGTGTTCTACTCTTTTAGTCATTATTTGCTCTGTGCTGGTAAGATGTAATTGTAAACTGCTAGGCCACTGTCAACTGTGATCTGTGCCGCACCTTGATCTGAGATGTTGATAGTTTTATCACCTGTGAGATCTAAGATACTGATGAACTGTTTAACTGGCCAAGCCCACGCTCTACCCAGTTTACCATTTACTTCTGGTTGGAATACAAAACTACCTGCGTGTGTTGAATGATCACCAAACTCTAGTTTAAGATCACCATCTTCTGTTTTAGCATTGAATGTTAGTTCTTCTGCGTTGGCCAATGCCTGATACTTTAATCTCTGAACACCAGCGATTGTGGGTTCAAATGTGATGTTCCAATCAACACCTTTAAACTTGACTACCTTGAGTTTCTCTTCAATGATCTCTGATGTCATAAATCTGTAATCATTCTTAAAGTCACCTGCTGAGTTCTTAAAGTGTAGACCCACTGGAACTTCCGCACCATTTCTATCTTGATGTTTGATTGAAATGTCAGCATCTTGTTTATATGGCTCCAATCCTAACAAGACTTTAAGTTTTGATAAGTTAGGCATACCAAATGTGCCCTTAAACTCTGCTACTGGTTGTTTGAATGCCGCCTGAACAACAACTGATCTGTCCTCTGCTAAACCATCTATAACAGTTTCTGTATCGGTTCCACTGATCTTAACCAAATCAATACAACCGAGATCATATGTGTGTTCAACTAAATCTAATAAGTGATCTCTCATATTCCGTTCCTTGTGTTAAATTAATATTTGATAATACATTATACATTCTATTTAGACCGCCATCAACTATCTTTGGAATTTTGTTTGCCAATATCTTCAATTAGCCTCCTCTCCTCCTGCATGGAATGTTTCCTACGTTTGACTAATAGTTCTAACTTGCCTGGTTCGAAATACTCTTTTTCGATATCTTTTTGGGAGCAAATACCAAGTGCAATGGCCTCTTTGTGTATCATTGCGATCTCTTCCTGTGTGTATGTCTTTTTGGAAGTCACAACATCATCCTTGACATGTATCACTCGACCTAGTGATTGTCCGCCACGTATGGTTTCTAATTTTCCAGGTTTTCTAAGTTCCATCCATCCGTGTATGGTTTCTGTTCTAAATCTCACAGTATATCCTAGTTTCTCGATCATGGGCACTAATAGACTGCCCGGAGTAAACTGACGGAAATTGTTCTCAAAGTTTCTTATGTTATGTGCATTGTCACAGTCGTTGTATGTAAACAACAATGTGCCTCCTGGACGCAATAGACCAGATACTTGTGTCAGGACCTGCTCACACATGCTGAGTGGTAGATTGTTTAGTGTGTTCCATAACACTATCAGACCAAATTGATCGTTAGGAAGATCTCCAAAGTATTTTTTGCGTGGAATGAACCTATCAATGACATAAGGTCTTACCCTATGTTTATACACCTCATTCATCTTTCCTCTTATGTCATCCAAGGTTGACTCGTTCATGTCGACTAGATACAAGGGATCACTTGATGCCATTTCGTCTATGATCTGCTGTTCCTGG
>Ga0222719_10005972_pt1 | contig 10411 bp, 16 predicted proteins | sample C33_34DmetaG_FD_165039 | JGI IMG/M metagenome (GOLD analysis project Ga0222719, IMG submission 165039) | Estuarine water microbial communities from San Francisco Bay, California, United States - C33_34D | ecosystem: Environmental > Aquatic > Marine > Unclassified | place: USA: California...
CAATGGGAGGCAAAAGACTGCTTAGTTATGATTGCAAAGTATACTATAAGAAGGATCATATTGTAGAAGCAAGAAAGATTAAAACACCAGACGATATACGTCCAGGAACCAAAAAAGGTAAACTAGACAGACATCCTATATGGCTGGTGAAAATTGAGATGCCAAAAAGTCTTATAAAAACAATTTACTCTGGATATAAAGAAACACTAGATTATCAAACCGATCCAGCAGGTGAACAAACTGTACAACCTGAAATACAGTCAGCTGATGCAACAAGTTTGGATACACCAGTAGATACAACCGGTACAGATGAATTAGAGGCTGTATAATGACTTTACAAAAATCAGATTTAAGAAACTTAGTTTATGACACATTTGAAATAGATTCATTCCAAAGTAAAATGGGTGAAGATAAAGATATCATAACTGTCAGTTTCAGTCTCCGCGAAAAAGATGCGGCAAATGATCTAATGAATTTTCTTGAAAAAGGATATGGCTTTATACTAGATGCCGATATAACTCCAGGTGAACAAAGTGACGGAACTTATAAAGTATTTGTAGAGTTAGAAAGAAACAATCAAATTGCTGATAATTTATTAGAAATTGTTGACGGTGTTACAAAGTTATCAGATCTAGATCGTATTAAGTTTAGATACTATAAAAACTTTAAGAGTCACGAAGTTACTGCTGAAAATATAGTAAAATATGTTCCAATGGATTCTACAACATACGAACAAATTACAAACGAAACAAAATTAGAAAATTACAAACACTTCTTTAACAAAAGTTATTTAGAAGAAATTGATTTACTAGAAAATACGTTGACTGTCAAAAAACCATACGGTGATAGAATACAATTTACTGTTATTGATATTTGTAATAAAGAAGAACTAACTGAAATTGTCACCGAATCATTTGATGTGAATAGTTGGCCGGAAATAATCTTTTTGACCAAATATTTAGGTGATTACAACATAAGTAAGTACGGCGACAAAATTGTTATTGAAAATGACAATAAGGCGCTTATATTAAAAAGAGGATAAATTTATGGCTAAAGAAAATTATCAAGCATGTTTAGACATTATACTACATCATGAAGGTGGATATGTAAACCATCCAAAAGATCCAGGTGGTGAAACTAACTTGGGTGTTACAAAAAGAGTTTACGAAGATTTTGGCGGTACCAAAGACATGAAAGATTTGACTGTCGATGATGTTGCGCCAATCTATGAAAAGAATTACTGGGGACGTATGAAGTGCGATGATATTCCAAGTGGACTAGACTTATGTGTATTCGACTTTGGTGTTAACGCAGGAACAGGACGTTCAGCAAAGTATCTACAAACAATGATTGGCACTGTTGCTGACGGTGGTATTGGTCCCAACACACTTAAGAAATTAGGTGAATATATTGACGAACACGGGGTAGAAGCCGCTATAAAGAATTTCCAAGAAGCACGTCAGTCATACTATGAAAGTTTAAGCACATTTGAAACCTTTGGTAGAGGCTGGACAAGGCGTGTTGATGAAACAACGGAGACGGCCTTAGGAATGGTATAATGAATTGTTGTCAAAATTGTGGACATGATTCTCATTGTGGCGGAGCAAAGCATATGGAAGTCAAAGAACACAATACTGATTACGAACCCTATTATATTGTAATTTGCAAAGAATGTCGTTGTAAAGAATGTGAGATAAAAAATGTTTAGTGGTTTAAAAATAGCAATGGTATTTGTTTTGCTTGCTAGTGCGGGTGGCGCATTTATCTATGTGAAGAATCTACAAAGTAATTTAGAAATTGCAAGAGCAAATAATGCTAAATTAGAAATTGCTGTAGAAACAAGCGAAGCAAGTCTCAAAGTCTTAAAAGAAGACAATGCTAGATTAAACGAACTTAATAGCACATTAAATGTAAGCCTATCAAAAAGTGAAGCATACGGAGATGAACTACGTGCAACACTTAATAAACATAATTTAACTCATTTGGCAAATAAAAAGCCAGGACCAATAGAAAAGAGGATGCAAAATGCGACTAATAAACTATGGAATGATCTTGAGTCTATCACTACTGTTACTCCCGGGGTGCAGTCTGATGAGACAAGAGCCGGAGATCAAAGTAGTAACAAAGATTGAAAAAACTGTAGTTCCTACTGTCCCACATCCTAAACCTGTACAAATGAATGACATTAAAATATATGTCGTATCGCCATCTGAAAATTTTGAAGAATTCAAAAAAGAATTTGAAAGCAAAAATGGTGGAGATGCCTATATTGCAATTAGTATTAAAGACTATGAAAACCTTTCCTTAAACTTCGCAGAACTAAGAAGATACATAGAGCAACAAAAAGCTATTATCGTTTACTACGAAGAAGCAGTAAGCCCCCTCCCAAAAACTGAAAAATCCGAATAAATACTCATAGTTAACGAAAGAGGGTTACTATGTGGGAAATGATTGAAAGAATGGCCGATGACAGGCTATGGATTTATACAGCAATAGCAGGATCACTATTCGGTGCTGCATTTTTGTTTTGGTTCAAAGACACACGCATGGCAACATGGGGTGTTAAAAAGTTTGACGCTACACTTGAATATCTAGCAATACGCTGGGGTTGGACATGGTTACAAAATGATCCAAATGCTTGGCGTGTAAAGTACCCTAAAATAACCGATAAAATTGACGAGCTTGAGGCTCGCATTGCCAAATTGGAGGGTAAAGACAATGGCTGAAGAAACTAAGAAAACAGTTACAGTAGATGAGTCAGTGGCCGCAGCAGATGCTAACGGTGACGGGCACATTACTAAAGAAGAATATGAAATGGAACTAGAGTTTAGACGCAAGGCACTAGAAGATGCTGACGCTCGTCGTGATGCAATGCGCATGATGACGTGGTTTTCACTAGCAGGTATGCTGTTATACCCAGCATTAATATTGTTTACAAGTTTACTAGGGCAAGATAAAGCAGCAAATATTATTGGAGATATTGCTCCAACATATTTTGTTGCTATTGCTGGTTTAGTTGCGGCCTACTTTGGTGCAAATGCTTATGCAGACAAAAAGAAGTAATCATTAGTAACTTTATGTAGTGGTCCGTACGATAAGTAAATGTATGGACTACTATAGTATATTAGGTGTTAATAAAAACGCTTCCGATAAAGATATCAAGTCAGCATATAGAAAGTTAGCAATGCAACACCATCCTGATAAAGGTGGAGATGCACAAAAATTTTCTAAAATAAGCGAAGCCTACGAAATTCTTAAAGATCCTGTTCGTAGACAAGAATATGATAATCCTGCACCTCAGTTCCAATTTAATACATCACACCCCTTTGGTGCAAATCCAAACGATATATTCGGAAGCATGTTCAGACAAAGGCAAGCAAAAAATCCTGATATTACAATAGCGGCAGATATAACTTTAGAAGATGTACTGACTGGAAAAAATTTAATTGCTAATTATAAATTGCGTAGAGGAAAGACAGAAACAGTAAGTATTGATGTTCCGCCCGGGGCAAAAAATGGAGATACGGTAAGATATTCAGGCTTAGGTGAAGATTACCATAATACATTGCCCAGAGGCGATTTATATGTTAACATACGAATAAGACGACATCCTATATACAACAGAGATAATGACGACATTTCAAAAATTGAAAGGGTTAATATATTTGATTTACTAATAGGAGCTAAGATAGACATAACTACTATCGATAATAGCAATTTAAAATTAAATGTGCCAGCAGGTACAAAGCCAGGAACAGTGTTTAGTGTAGGTGGGTACGGTTTGCCAAATAGAAGAACATCTAAACGTGGTAATATGTATGTAAGATTAGAAGCAGAGATGCCTATTATTAACGATAATGAAATATTAGATAAATTGAGAGAAATACGTAATGAAACTAGTATACAGTCCTAATGATTGGTTACAACATGAAGTTAAGGATTTTGACTTTGATAAACTTGATGCAAAAGAAATAGAGGCAAACATGATTGATATTATGTTAGCAAACGAAGGCATAGGGTTAGCTGCTAATCAAGTAGCCCTTGATGCTAAGATATTTGTTATGCGTCCTATAAATGATTCAAAAGACCCACATGCAGTAATTAATCCTGTAATTAAAGAAGTAAGTTTAGAATTAGAAGAATCTATAGAAGGTTGTTTAAGTTTTCCTGGAATAATGTTACCTATAAAAAGACCTAAAGAATTGGTAGCCGAATATGTTGACATTACAGGTAAAAAGTGTATAATTAACTATAGTGGTATAGATGCTAGATGTTTCCTGCATGAATATGACCACTTACTTGGAATTGAATTCACAGATAGAATATCTAAATTGAAAAAAGACATTTGGTTTAAGAAAAGTAAAAAAATGCAAAAAAGGATTAATAATGGTTGAACCATCCAAAACACTAACACTGGTTTTTGACAAAGCAATTAACGATGCAAAGGCATTAAAGCACGAATATGTTACTGTTGAACATTTATTGTTTGCAATGTTGTGCGAAGAAAATTTTGAAAATGTTGTAAAAGGTGCTGGTATCGATTATGACTATCTAAAGAGTAACCTTGAGCATCATTTAAAAAATAACTGTGATGAACTGAAATTAGAAGCAACCAAATACAAGCCCAAAAAGACACAATCTGTTGAAAGAGTGCTTAATAGAGCATTTACCCAAGTTTTGTTTAATGGCAGAAATCACATTGAACTTCCAGATGTCTTTATTAGTATGATGAGTGAAAGCAAAAGTGTTTCTTATTACTATATTGCAAAGTCTGGAGCTGAAAAACAAAAGTTTGCTGATTATATTAATGGTGAAACACAAGAATCCTATATGGATGAAGAATATGCAGGTGCGGCGGCAAAAGCGTTGCGTCAATTTACAACTAATCTTAACAAAGAAGTAGAATCTAATCGTGTCGATCCTGTAATAGGCAGAGCCGACGAGTTAGATAGCATAGCATTATCTTTAGGCAGACGTTCAAAAAATAATGTGCTATTGGTAGGAGATCCTGGTGTAGGTAAGACAGCGATTGCAGAAGGGCTGGCATGGAATATTGTAAACAAACAGGTACCAGATTTTCTAAAAGACTACGAAGTATTTAATCTAGATATTGGTAGTATGCTTGCCGGTTCTAAATACAGAGGCGATTTTGAAGAAAGACTCAAACTTGTATTAGCCGCACTAGAAAATAAGGGCAAAACAATTATGTTTATAGATGAAGCCCATATGATGAACGGTGCAGGTGCAGGCGGTAGCGATAAATCAAATGATCTAGCAAATATGTTAAAGCCAGCACTAACCAAAGGCAACCTGAAAGTAGTAGCATCTACTACCTGGGAAGAATATCGCAAATATTTTGAAAAAGATCGTGCGTTGATGAGAAGGTTTCAGCGTGTAACAGTCGATGAACCTAGTAAAGAAGTTGCAAAAGACATTTTGATTGGTATCAAAAAATATTATGAGGATTACCATTCTACTGAAATTACAGAGGATGCTATTGAAAGTGCAATTACCCTTAGTGTTAAATATCAAAATGATAAAAAATTGCCAGATAAAGCCATTGATTTAATAGATGTTGCTTGTAGTAGATTTAACTTATTAGAAGTGCAACCGGAACGAAAAATAGTTACTAAAGAAAATATTGAATTTGAACTAGCAAAAATGGTTAACATTCCTGAAGAGCAAGTTGCTGAAAAAGAAACTGCTAATCTGGCTAATCTAGAGAAGAATTTGAAGGGTGTTGTATACGGACAAGACGAAGCTATTGTATCACTTACTGATAAGATACTAGTTGCTCAAGCAGGACTAAAAAGTGAAAATAAACCTATTGGCTCCTTTGTGTTTATGGGTCCTACTGGCACTGGTAAAACAGAAACCGCCAAGCAACTTGCTACACAGTTGGGTGTAAAATTAATAAGATTTGATATGTCTGAATTCCAAGAGAAACACTCCGTGTCTAAGTTAATTGGTTCTCCTCCAGGATATGTGGGTTACGAGGATAGTGCAGGACAACTTATTACTAAACTACAAGAAAATCCAAATTGTGTCTTATTACTAGACGAAATAGAAAAGGCACATCCAGACGTTTCCCAAATATTGTTGCAGATAATGGATAACGGGTTTGTTACAGGGTCAAATGGTAAGACAGCAGATGCAAGAAATACTATATTAATTCTTACTACTAATCTTGGTGCTGAAGAAGCAGAAAAGAATACCATTGGCTTTACAGAGGATATGGAAAAAGATTATGATGATGAAGATATGAAAAAATTCTTTGCTCCAGAATTTAGAAATAGACTAGATGGCACAATTACATTTGGTAAACTTGATGAAAATACTATGATTAAAATTATAGGTAAATTCTTGGTTGAGTTAAAGTCTAAAGTAGCTGAAAAAGGTATTGATATTACTATTACAGATCCAGCAATTGACTTATTAGTGAAAAAAGGATTTAACCGAAAAATGGGTGCTAGACCATTACAACGTGTAATTGATAACGATATCAAAAAAGATTTATCGAAACTTATACTTTTTGGCAATTTGAAAAATGGCGGCTCAGTAACAATAGATGTAAAGGATGACAATATTGTATTAACAGTAAAGGAGTCTGTGCTTGAAGAAATTTAATACAAATTCTTTATTCTACAACAAATATCTATATAAACTGTGTTTCTTCAATGGGTTATCTAGTTTGTTTAGAAATAAAAATTTGAAATATGCAGGACAGCGTTTAGATGATCTACAAAGAGATTATGAGGACGGCAATCCGCTATATTTTTCTAAAAGGCTACGTCAAAAACCTATCACAGAATCTGACTTTGCTGATGCGAAAGTTATATATAATAAGTTATCTAAAGTTAGAGACTATATGTTAAGAATAAATCACCCTAATCTTTGTATCTATAGTAATGATTATGATTGGCTTGAAAGTATAGGAGGTTCAATACGTGCTAATTGTTCGATTTATTTCCCTACAGATAATGTAAAGCCACTACTAGACAAAGATGTTATATATAAAGAACAATCTGAATACAAATATAGAGTAACACTTAATTTTGAAGCTACTGATAAACTAGGATTATGGTTAGAAAGTAATCCAGATAAAGTTAAATGTCAAAAGGATCTTATATACAACCTAAAAGCAGGGCAAAACACATATGGAAGAACATTCTATGTTAAGGATGACAACCATTTAATGTTAGCAAACTTGGTTTGTAGTGTAGGTTTTTTGAAAATACAAAAAATAGTAACAAAACAATAATTGATAAATAGTTACATGCCCAGTAATAGTGTAACAATATTATCAAATCAAAGCCATCCACAGGATAGCAGTACTCAAACGCTTTCAGGTGACAAGTACCAAGGTGATGGCTACTATAGCAGAACTGACGGTTTACATACTGTTCAATTCAACTTGAATGGCTTTAGTGGTACAATAACCATTGAAGGAACTCTTGCTATTGATCCTCAAACCAGTGATTGGTTTTCAGTAGAATTATTCACAAACACAAGTGTAGCAGGCACAGTTGACACAACTGGAGCAGTTTCTACAGGTAATTTAATTACTTTATCAAGTGTTTCGTATACAAATGAAACAAGTAATAATAATTACAACTTTACTGGAAATTATGTATGGGTAAGAGCTAAATTAACTAACTGGACAGACGGCACAGTTAATAGCATACTACTGAATCATTAGGGAACAACGATGGCACAAAAGAATATAAATTTAGGTTCAGCTAATTATGCAGGAGATGGCGAAAGTCTCCGTTCCGCATTTGAAAAAATTCAAGATAACTTTAGTGAAATATACTTAGACTTAAATGTAGGCGGACAAATTATCATTAAAGATATACATGGAGATCTTAATGGTAGTGTTTTTGCAGATGATAGTACTTTACTTATAGACGGGCAAAGCGGAAAAATACAAACTAGTAAACTAAGCAGTGAAAATGCAAATACAGGTGACGCACTTGTATGGAATGGAACACAATGGGGACCACAAAGTATAAGTGGGGCACCACTTACTAGAGATTTAAAAGGAAGTTTGTTTGCTGATGACAGCTCTTTACTTATTGACGGAATAAACGGCATCCATTATGGACGTTTTGACGGAATATTAGATGGTGAAATGAATGGCTCAGTTTTTGCAGATAATTCTACACTACTTGTTGACGGTGTAAATGGGACAATTCCTAGTGTAGATAAGTTATTAGCAGATATAAAAACTGCTTCTGCAACAAGTACAAGTTTTGCAGACTTTCAATCCAAAATAGCAGCATTGTAAGGAATAAAAATGGAACATTTTGTAAGAGTAGTAATGGAAAAACAAGAAGATGCACAATTATTAGATGAAAGCATCTTTGCAGAACAGGAAATTTACGAAACCGAGCAAGGTGCTACAGTATATGAAATTGCACTCCCTCGTCAACTAGATGAAGAAGAAGCAAATGAATATGCTAGTCGTTTAGCAGATTATATGTTTGAACAAGGATTTGATGATTTCGACATTGAAATTTCAGCATCAGATGATGTCGATGTTGCAGAGGACGAAGAAACATATGACGGAGACGATTTTTTTGAAGAATATGGCGTCATGTGGTTTAACGAAGATGATGACGACTTAGACGAAGCAGAATACCAAGGACGCAAAGTTAAACTTGGCAAACCCATGCAAGGCGATGTTAAGAAGTTTAAAGTATATGTCAGAGATCCAAAGACTAAAAATGTAAAGAAAGTAAACTTTGGTGATCCTAATATGCGTATTAAAAAATCTAATCCAGCACGTAGAAAGAGTTTCCGTGCAAGACACAACTGTGATAACCCAGGACCAAGAACAAAAGCACGTTACTGGTCATGTAGGAAGTGGTAAATGAAACTTAACGAATTATTCTCACCCATAGGCGCACCCGACGATAATCAAGATGTAAATTGGCTTGAAGATCTAAAATTCTTTATGGATAATGATAATGATGTAATATCAAATGTTCTTTTTCCAGCAATCAAGAAACATAAAAAATATGCTGGACATCCTGATGCTTATAAAATATACATCAAACCTATTAAACGTTGTAAGGATATGTATTGTAACAAATACGATATTAATGATCCTGGAGAAAAATTTACCAAAGAAACATTAATCAGCATGGCGAGAAATATTGCTGCCGAGCAAGAAAAATTTATAGAGCGTGGCGACTATGAAAATTAGAGAACTATTCGAGGCAGACACTGACAAACATGTAACTTTCTGTTTTGGAAGGTTTAATCCTCCTACTCTCGGACACAAGGAAGTATTTAAGACTATGGCTGCACAAGGCGGCGATATGAAAATTTTTACTACAATGAGCCAGGACGCAAAAAAGAATCCACTAGACTACTCTACTAAAATAGACTTTATTAAAAAAATTCATACCGACTATGCAAATAATGTTGTAGAGGATACAAGTTTAAATACTATTACTAAAGTTGCAGAATACCTAAATGATCAAGGTTACACACATGCTACATTTGTTGGCGGTGATGATCGAAAGAATTTATATGATCAACTTGTATCATATAACGGAAAGGAAGAAGGCAAGAAAGGTCCGTTGGAAAACAAATACAAATTTGAAACAATGGAGTTTGTTAGCGCAGGTGCAAGAGAAGATGGCGCAGAAGGAGTCGAAGGTATAAGTGGAACACAGGCTCGTGAAGATGCTGCCAACAACGATATTAAAAAATTCACACAGCACACAGGTGCAGGTGAACATGCGGAAGAATTATTCGCCGCGGTAAGAAAAGGAATGGGATTATCGGATAATACCGAAAATTAAACAAGGGGAAAACAATGGGTGTAATGGACAAAGAAAGATCAGCATATGCAAATCCGGCAGGAGGCGAACTTGCCCGTATGGGAAGGATCCTTATGGATAAGGCAGTAACAGTAAAAGATGATGCACTATCGTCTGTATTAAGTAGAGTGGGCGACGAACTTACACGCTACGGTGAAGTAGGTGGTGCTAGAAGTATCGAGGAACTAGAAAAGAAAGTTAGGATACCTAAAGAAAAAATTATGAAGTTGATGAAGTGGGCACAGAGCCAGGAAGATACTTCATTACAAAAAGTTAAGGATCCAGATCCTAAACCAGATGATGAAGATGAAGATGAAAAAGAATCATACACAGCCGAGAATACCCCTATCGGACATACTGATGACGAACGCAATATGATTCGTAAGACACTTTATAGTATGGCAAAGTATGCTAAAGAAACATTTGAAATGCTAGAGAACTTACCTGCTGACTCTGATTTCCCCCATTGGTGGCAGGCAAAGATTGTTGAGGCTAACAAGAGTTTAAGCAAAGCCAAGCACTATTTGGAAAACGAAATTGAAGTTCCAGATGTTGGCGGTGACAGAACTGAAGAAGATATG
>Ga0222719_10005973_pt1 | contig 10410 bp, 9 predicted proteins | sample C33_34DmetaG_FD_165039 | JGI IMG/M metagenome (GOLD analysis project Ga0222719, IMG submission 165039) | Estuarine water microbial communities from San Francisco Bay, California, United States - C33_34D | ecosystem: Environmental > Aquatic > Marine > Unclassified | place: USA: California...
AGATCAAAAAAGAACTTCGCATCAGACAATCGGGCTCTAATGACTCGCTGATTTCCGGCAATTACCTGCTCAGGATCCTTACTTTCGATGTTAGACACCGTAATGAATCGGTTCGACAAAACACCTGAAGCGTCTCGAGTATGGAAATATTTTTGATGTCCTTTCATCGCAGCAATCAGCGCAATGTCAGGGACTTCTAAAAATCGTTCTTCGAATTCCCCACAGAGCGCAACAGGCCATTCAACGAGGCAATTGACTTCCGTGAGTAAACTCTCGTCGAGCTCTACAGTCACTCGATGCTGTCGGGCTGACTGCTCAATTGTGTCCCAGGTGGCACGCTTTCTCTGTTCAAAATCAGCAATTACGTAGGCATTCGTGAGTTGTTGATGATACTGACCGGCATGATCGATCGTCATGATATCAGGTGCCATGAAACGATGACCGAAGGTTTGGTTGCTGCTAGTCAATCCAAAAAGCGTCATCGGAACCACCTGATCGTCGATCATGGCGAGAACCCAATGCACAGGTCTCGGAAATTCCTCACGCCCGTTACCCCAACGCATCGGTTTTGAAAGGGTTAAACTTCCAACAACAGAGGCACACACTTCTGGCAGGATTTCCGAAGCACACCGACCTGCCTCAACGCCTCGGTAAACCACCCACTGACCTTTGTCTGTCTCTACCAGCTCGGTGTCATCAGGCATGATCCCGAGACCTCGACAGAATCCGAGCAGTGCTTTGCTCGGCTCACCCTCCTGAAAGGCAGCCGACGCTGCAGGACCACGACGTTCGAAGGGCTTGTCTTCCGAGTATTCGGCTAACCCTTCGATCGAAACCCCAAGACGACGTGGCGCGGCAATCACAGAGAGGCTCTCATATCTCAATCGTGCATCGTCGAGCTTCGTTATGAAAAGCTCGTTAAATTGTTGATTCAAGGATGGCAGGGCCGAGGTCGGAAGTTCTTCGCACCCAAGTTCAAACACAAACTTCCGTGTCTTCATGCCTCGACTCCCTTCAGGAACTCTGCTCTGAGCGCATCGTCTGCCAGTGGAAAACCGGCGTGCTTTCGTGATTCAAAATAACAATTGGCGACTTGCCGAGCCAGATTGCGCACCTTGAGAATGTATCGTTGTCGTTCTGTGACACTGATCGCGTGACGCGCATCCAGAAGATTAAACGTATGGCTCGCTTTCAACACTTGCTCGTAAGCCGGTAATGGTAAGGATGCATCCAACAGTTTTTCACACGCTTTTTCCGCTTCTGCAAACCCACTGAAAAGCCAGTCAGTATTGGCGTGTTCAAAATTATAAGCGCTCATTTCTTGTTCATTTTGGAGAAAAACGTCCCCGTAGGTCACGATAGAGCCTTCGGTTTTCGTCCAGACAAGATCGAACATTGATTCAACATTTTGAAGGTACATTGCGATTCGTTCGAGCCCATAAGTCAGCTCACCCGTCACTGGGTAGCACTCAAGGCCGCCCACTTGCTGAAAATAAGTGAACTGGGTGACTTCCATCCCATTTAGCCAAACTTCCCAGCCAAGGCCCCAGGCACCAAGCGTGGGCGATTCCCAATTATCCTCGACGAGTCGAAGATCATGAATTTCAGGATCGATTCCCAAATATCTTAAGGATCCAAAATACAGCTCAACGAGGTTTTTGGGATTCGGCTTCATAACAACTTGGAATTGATAATAATGTTGGCCACGATTGGGATTTTCACCATAGCGACCATCGGTTGGGCGTCGTGAAGGCTGAACGTAAGCCGCATTCCAACGTTCTGGGCCGATCGCACGCAAGAAAGTTGCCGGATGAAAAGTCCCAGCCCCCACTTCCATGTCATACGGTTGTAAAATAACGCAACCTTGGTCAGCCCAATATTGTTGGAGGGCCAAGATCAGTCCTTGGAAAGTTGAAGTATCTGGTGCGCCAGTTGTCGGCATAGTCGTTCCGTCAGCTAGGATAAAGGCGCACAGTATAGCTAACGGGTTAGAAATTTGTGCAGTTGATTCAGCGGTTTGTTTGGTTTCTTGGCCAAATGCCCAATTTTGTAAAGCATCTGCTCGCCAAGGCGATCAGTCTCTACTTGATTTATTTTCCAAATCAATCTGCGCGCATTACTCGAAAAAATATCCAGCTCGCTTATCCCTCGATGCTAAAACATCAACAGCATCAACTGAGCAATGATTCGATTGAGGAGCTTTCACAAAAGTTTTTCGATTTACTGACGACCTGGGTGAAGCCCGTTGCAGATTCACGCAATCGAGTTACGACGGTCCACGGATTTTCCGAATTTCAACAAACATCTGATGGACAGCCAACCTTGATCCTTCTGCCTCATCTTGGCAATTGGGAATTATTTGGTCTTTGGTTAACGCAGTATCGCCTCTATACCGCGATGTTCAGGCCTCTACGAGTTCCTGAAATTTCACAATTGGTTCGTCACGCTCGAGAGCGTGGCGGGAATCATTTAGTTCCAGCGACCACCGCAGGCGTCAAAGCGATGCTCAAGCGGCTAAAAAATAATGAATGCGCGATTGTGTTACCTGATCAGGCCCCTAAGGAGGGCGAAGGCGCTTATGCGTCATTTTTTGGGCACGATGTTCTTACGCCGGTGTTGCCGTACCGATTGGCCTTGGCGACCAAAGCACGAGTTTTTATTGGCGCCGCATTGAAGACCCAAGAGGGCTATGAGGTTGTTCTGAAGAAACTAAACGATCCCATTGCCGATGATCAAGACCATTGGCTAGCGATGATGAATCGAGAAATTGAAGCTCTAGTGAGAGAGTATCCAGAGCAATATCAATGGGAGTATCGACGCTTTCGTAATGCCCCAGACGGCTCTCTGCGTTATCCCTAATGTTCCCAAAACGACGGGGATAACACCACTAGAAGAGTAAAGAGCTCAAGTCGCCCCAACAGCATAGCGAAGCTTAAGACGTACTTGGTCCCATCTGACAGTGTGGAATAGTTCAGCGTGGCGTCCCCTAACCCAGGGCCTAAATTGTTCAGACATGCGCCCACCGCTGAGTACGCGGTAATTGGATCCTCACCGAGCGCCATACAAACCAGCATTAAAACAGCAAAAATCAGGACATAGGCCGCAAGAAATCCCCAGACGGCGTCAATCACGCGGGACCCCACCGGTTTTCTTCCGAGTTTGATCGGAATCACCGCGTTTGGATGAATCAGCCGTTTGATTTCACGAGATCCCTGTTTGTACAACAGCAACATGCGGATGATCTTAATTCCACCACCCGTGGAACCTGCGCAGGCACCGATAAACGCACTCATTAAGAGCAAAAACGGAATAAACGTCGGCCAGCTGGCATAATCAGCAGTTGTAAACCCCGTCGTTGTTGCAATCGACACCACTTCAAAGATTCCCTTCCGGAATGCCTCGTTGACTGGGTAAGTCCCGTTCTCAATCAAGGCTAGCGAAATCAAAAGCGACAAACCAAACAAGAACAAAAGGTAGGTTCTCCATTCAGGATCATACAGGTAGTGCTTGAGGCTATTGTTATGCCATGCGATGAAATGAAGCGAAAAATTCATTCCCGAAATTACCATGAAGACAATGGCAACGGTTTCGATTGAGACGCTATTAAAATGACCAATCGATGCGTCATACGGCGAGAAGCCCCCGATCGCAATGGTCGAAAACGCATGACAGATGGCGTCAAATATCTCCATTCCTGAGATCCAATACGCCAATGCGCAGGCAGCTGTCAGCGAGAGATAGATTAACCAAAGTGCCTTCGCGGTCTCGGCAATTCGAGGTGACAATTTGGCGTCTTTGACGGGTCCGGGTGTCTCTGCTCGGTATAACTGCATTCCACCAATACCGAGCATCGGAAGAATCGCGACCGCGAGAACGACGATCCCCATCCCGCCGAGCCACTGCAACTGTTGTCGATAAAATAGAACCGATTTTGGCAAATGATCAAGACCCACAATCACTGTCGCCCCAGTTGTGGTCAGTCCGCTAATGGATTCAAATAACGCGTCGGTCATACTTAAATTGAGTTGTTCAGAGAGCGCTAACGGCACACTACCGGCACTTCCCAGCACCAGCCAGAAAAGGACCGTAATCACGAAACCGTCACGGATTCTAAGGTCCCGCTTTTGCCGACGAGCGGGAAGCCAACTGATGAACCCAGCTCCAAAAACTAAACCAGCTGCCGCTCCAAACAGGGGAATCTGTCCATCTTCGAAAATGACACTGATACCAATAGGCGGCAGCATGGTCAGACTGAATAGCATCAGTAGCAATCCAAGAATTCGAAGAGTTGGGCCGAAATGTGTCATTACAAGAAGGTCGGTGCGACCGAAAATAACCGTTCAATGTCGGTAATTTTTCGCTTGTCTGTAAGGAACATGATCACATGATCTTGATGTTCGATTTCGATGTGATCATGGGCAATTAAAACCTCATCGTTTCGGACGATCGCGCCAATAGTTGCTCCACCTGGCAAAGCAATATCGCCAATTTTTTTTCCGACAACTCGACTGGATCGCTCATCGCCATGAGCGACGGCTTCGATGGCTTCTGCAGCGCCACGTCGGAGAGAGTGAGCGGCTTGGATTGAGCCTCTGCGAACTAACTGCAGCAGTGACCCGATCGTGGCTTGCTCTGGGCTCACAGCAATATCAACAAGGCCACCCTGTACAAGGTCAACATACGCTGCGTTGTTGATCAGGGTCATCACTTTTCGTGCGCCTAATTTTTTTGCGAGCATCGATGACATAATATTCGCTTCATCACTATTCGTGACGGCACAGAAAACATCTACGTCATCGATTCGTTCTTCGAGAAGCAGATCTTGATCCGATGCGTCTCCTTGAAGAACGACCGTCCTATTGAGCATTTCTGATAGTTCTTTGCATCGCACTTGGCCGCGTTCAATCAACTTGACCCGGTATTGATTTTCAATTGACGTCGCAAGACGTGCTCCAATATTACCTCCGCCGGCGATGAGGATTCGCCGATAGGGTTTTTCAAGTTTTTGCAGCTCAGAAACGACAGCCCGAATATCTTTTCGAGCTGCTAGGAAAAAGACTTCATCATCAGCTTCGATGACCGTATCACCCCTTGGCAGAATCGGTCGATCTTTTCTAAAAATCGCAGCCACACGCGTGTCGACTTTGGGAAGGTCTTGGCGAAGATCTTTCAGCTCTCGTCCGACCAAGGCACCATCTGAGTAGGCTTTCACGGCAACAAGCTGAACCAATCCACCAGCAAAATCCATCACTTGGAGTGCGCCTGGTTGTTGGATTAAACGGAAAATGGCCTCGGTAACTAACTGTTCTGGACGAATGATTTGATCAATATTGAAGGCGGTTTTTCCTCCAAATAACGGGTTTGTTTTTCCATCATCGTCCCCGTCATAAGCGGGAGAGCGAACCCGTGCAATTTTTGTCGGGGTTCTGAAGAGTGCATGACTGATTTGGCATGCCACCATATTGATCTCATCGGAGTTTGTGACTGCGATCAGCATATCCGCATCAATACCGCCGGCTTGTTTGAGAATATCTGGGTAAGACGCGTTCCCATGAATGGTTCGAATATCTAGCCGATCTTGTAGTGCACGCAACCGAAAACGATCCGTATCCACGACGGTGATGTCATTGGCTTCAGAAGCAAGATTTTCCGCCAGCGTGGCTCCTACCTGTCCGGCGCCTAGGATAATGATTTTCAAGCCGACACCCCGTTATTCGTGGGCTCTGATTTAACCAGAAGCGCGTAAAAGAAACCATCTCCTCCGGCGTGCGTGGGAAGGTGCTGGGTTCCATAAAGGGTGTCGAGACCGGGTACGCCATTGATGGTGGTAAGATGCGCATCGCCATGACGCTCCAAAAACTTACGAATTTGATGTTGATTCTCTTGGGGCAAGATGGAGCATGTAGTCACTAACAATCGGCCGCCAATTTTTAAGGTGTCCCAAGTCGCATCGAGGATCATGGTTTGCATTCCAATTAATGATCGTAATGAAGTTTCCGAGCGCATCAGTCTGACATCTGGATGTCGTCGAATCACCCCTGTCGCGGAGCAAGGGAGGTCGAGTAAGACCGCATCAAATTCGTGCTGATCCCACCAACTCTCCGTATGTGACGCATCGGCAGCGATCAGTTCAGCGCGCAAACCCAGCCGAACCAGATTCTCTTTGATTCGTGATAGCCGCTGTTCACTGACATCCAGAGCAATGACTTGAGAGTCAGACATCTCAAGCAAATGGCAGGTTTTTCCGCCGGGGGCAGCGCAGGCATCAAGAATCCGCTCGTGGTCCTGCGGGTGGAGAATGATCGAAGCCCATTGGCTCGACTCATCCTGAACACTGACAAACCCTTCCGCAAAACCCTCGAGAGATTGAACGGGAACTGGTTTTGCCAAGCGCACGGAATCAGGTGCTGAGCCTGGAGCGGCCTCAATTCCTTGTGTTGTTAGTGTCTCGATATAAGCATCTCGATCCAATTTTTGACGATTGACACGCAACGTCATTGGAGGATGAACATTATTCTCAACGAGAACCCGCTCCCAATGGTCTGGCCAGCTTTGTTGAATCGCATCAATCAGCCATTGCGGGTGATTCCAGAGTGTCTGTGCGGAGTGCCGCTCCATTTTGAGCTCTGATTTTTTTCGGATGAATTGTCGTAAGACAGCATTCACTAGCCCTCGAGCCCAGGGGCGCCCCTCAGTGACTGTGACATCCACATATTCGGAAACCACCGCATGTTCTTTGCTACCCATCCAGCCAAGCTCGAAAATGCCACAGCGGACGATGGCGCTGAGAATCTGATCCCGAGCTTTGAGTGGTTTATCCAATAGTTGCGATTCGATGGCCTCTAAATGGAACCATTCGCGACAAATCCCATAACAAATCGATTGTAAAAGTTTTTTGTCATTTGGGTTTAAGTGAACCGAATGTTTCCGAAGCAGCGCATCGAGATTTGATTGCTGATTTTGGAGCGCATCAATCACTTCTGCAGCATGCGCTCTGATCGATTTTTTCACGCGCCCTGCTCCAGCAGCTGAATCGGTTCGATCCAAGGTGCTGATTGATGCGATAACATTTGCTCAAGCATCATTCGCTTACCACCGGGGAGCTGGCAGTCGAGTATTTGTAGATTTCCATTGTGTGTGCTGACTAAAATTTGATCGTTTTCCTTCCAGAGTATGCCAGCTTGACGGGGACTACCCCCTGCTGGGCGGACAGAATAAATTTTGATTCGGGATGAACCGGCAAATGTAAAAGCCCCAGGGATAGGATTGAATGCATGAATTTGCCGCATGACTTGAGTGTGATCGCGATTCCAGCGAATACAGGCATCGTCTGTCGTGATTTTATGGGCGTAAGTGATCCCGTCGCGAGGCTGTTGAATCGGTTGAATGGCTCCCTGATCAAACCTTTTCAGCGAGTGGACCAGCAGCGGACCACCAATCGTTGCCAGCTGATCGTGTAATTCAGCCGTTGTCGTTTGGTCATCAATTGGCACCGATGCGGTGTTGAGCATAGGTCCTGTGTCTAAACCCTCATCCATTAACATAATTGTGATGCCAGTCTCTGTGTCTCCAGCTTCTATCGCGCGCTGCAACGGGGCTGCTCCACGCCATTTGGGAAGGAGTGATGCATGGACATTCAAGCAGCCAAGACGCGGGCTTTGAAGAACTGCCGCATTGAGAATCTGCCCATAGGCAACGACGACGATGGCATCAAACTCTTGTTCTTGAATCCATGCGATTTCGTTTGGATCTTTGAGTGTCATCGGTTGTCTGACCGCCAAATTGGCTGCAAGCGCACTTTGTTTGACGGCGCTTTCTGACACCTTTTGTCCTCGCCCACTGGGTCGATCTGGCTGTGTGAGGACATACTCTATGGCGATATCCGGATCTTCAATGAGAGCTTTGAGTGTTGGGACAGCAAAGTCAGGAGTGCCGGCAAACAGGACCCGCAACATCTAAGAAGTCGCCTCAACTCGTTTTTGTTTGGTCAATTTTGATTTGATGCGTGATCGTTTAAGGCCTGATAAGTGATCGACAAAGAGTTTGCCGTTTAAGTGATCGCATTCATGTTGGATACAGACTGCCAGCAACCCTTCGGCTTCCATTTCGTAAGGTTCACCCGAACGGTCGAGTGCTTTGAGCCGAATGTGCTCAGGCCTTTTAACGACCTCGTAAATCCCTGGAACCGACAAACAGCCTTCTTGCATTTCATCAATCTCTTGGGTCAAGAGCTCAAATTCAGGATTGATCATGACCAGGGGAGCGTTTTGTTCGTCTTGCAAATCAATGACCACGACACGCAGATGAACATCGATTTGTGTTGCTGCGAGACCAATCCCTTGCGCTTCATACATGGTTTCAAACATGTCATCGATCAAAACACGAATGGAGTGATCGACGGTTTCAACCGGTTTCGCAATCGTCCGAAGCCGAGGATCCGGGAATTCAAGAATTTTACGTAATGCCATGTTGTGTCTGATTCATAGGATGATTGATGTGAACCGAAATTGTACCCGAACTCCAAGGTGCCTCGCACTGTTCATGACTATGCTTTTGTTTTTGGCTGAGTTGACCTACGCATGTCCAACGGGTCGTTTGTTTCATGTGAAACATTCAGAGCCTTGTGAGAAAGATTGCATTTATATCCATATTCTAGCCGATGGGATCACTGCCGAATTCATTTCCAGGCCGCAGACGCTGAGTCAGTTGGTCGCTGTGAGTCGCTCCGCATTAACGCCTGTCGAGCTTAAAGGTCAGCAGCCCTTGATTCCCCTCCGCCCGCAACGATTGGTCGATTCACGAGCGGGCCTATTACCCGGTTGTCGATACGGTCAGCTCCAACGGGGAATTCAGCAAGGTTTACGCGCAGGCGATCAGATTCCGATTTTGCTCAATCGAAGGCTGGGGGGGACTTTGCAGATCTTGACACTTAAAGACCAAACGGCATTTGGAGTTTATGATGTGCATTCGTTAATGCTGATTGATCCATGATTTTTGTAAATGATGTAAAGAGTAATGCGGACATTCTACTGTCTGGCGGTGTTTCTGCGATCCCAACAGAGGGTGTTTGGGGTTTGAGTTGTCGTGTCGCGTCTTTGGCGGCGATTGGGCGGATTCTGCACATCAAACAGCGGGACCCCACGAAAGGTTTGATTACATTGGTGACTGAATTTGATGATCTTGCTCATTGGTATGCTTGCCCGATTCTGAAGGACGCAGAACAGGAATTAAATCGACCGTCAACCTGGATCATTCCGGTCAACTTGCAGTGTCCTACATTACTCACAGGTGGCCGTCAGTCGTTGGCTGTTCGCCGTGTGACAATGCCATCCTTAGTCCGGTTGATAGAGCTGACCGGTCCGCTGGTCTCGACTTCTGCCAACCGATCAGGTCGTTCAGCCTGCGTGGCTCGATGGCAGGTGATGAATCAGCTGGCACATTTGGTCGATCATGTGGCGCGGGGACGCACGCAGGGCTACCTGAAACCAAGTACCATCCGAGATATGCAGACGGGAACAATCATTAGGGATTGATGAAATGATGGATTTTCATACGGTGAAGTCATATTTGTTGGGGCTTCAGGACAGTATTTGCCAAGCGCTCGAAGCTGAGGATGATCAGGCGAGGTTTCAGCAGGATCAATGGGAGCGTGAAGAAGGCGGTGGTGGCCGTTCGCGGGTGATGGCAGATGGAGCTGTGTTTGAAAAAGCTGGAGTCGGATTGAGTCATGTCATGGGCTCCAAATTGCCACCATCGGCGACAGCGTCTCGACCTGAGCTCGCAGGTCGATCGTGGCAAGCCATGGGCGTCAGTTTAGTGATTCATCCGGAAAATCCCTATGTGCCGACCTCGCATGCGAATGTTCGCTTTTTTGTCGCAGAAAAAGACGGTGAGGAGCCGGTGTGGTGGTTTGGTGGCGGGTTTGATCTCACCCCGTTTTACCCGATGGATGAGGATTGTGAACATTTCCACCGGGTCGCTAGGGACGCGATTAGTCCATTTGGCTCCCACTATTACGCCAAATACAAAGCAGCCTGTGATGCGTATTTCTATCTGCCGCACCGCGATGAAACCCGGGGGATTGGCGGTTTATTTTTTGATGATTTTAATGAGCTTGGTTTTGACCAAAGTTTCGCGTTCATGCAAGCCGTTGGCGATGCCTTTGTTCCTGCCTATGTGCCGATTGTTCGCCGTCGTCGAGAGATGACTTACGGGATGCGTGAGCGTGAGTTTCAGTTGTATCGTCGAGGTCGGTATGTGGAATTTAACCTGGTTTACGATCGCGGCACCCTATTTGGATTACAAAGCGGGGGTCGGACTGAGTCGATTTTGATGTCGATGCCGCCCTTAGCGCGTTGGGAGTATGGTTACGTGCCTGAAGCTCAGAGTGACGAAGCGCAGTTGGCTCAG
>Ga0222719_10005974_pt1 | contig 10410 bp, 16 predicted proteins | sample C33_34DmetaG_FD_165039 | JGI IMG/M metagenome (GOLD analysis project Ga0222719, IMG submission 165039) | Estuarine water microbial communities from San Francisco Bay, California, United States - C33_34D | ecosystem: Environmental > Aquatic > Marine > Unclassified | place: USA: California...
GTTGTCCAAACCCTCTGCTGGGTTATTTGAGCCTCTTGCAAATGCTAAAGAAATTATTTCTCCAGTATCTGTATTTACTTTTGCAATATATTTTATCATTAAAATGTTTCTCCATAAGGTATGTCACTAAAGTTTTGCCAAAAATCATACCCACCAAGACCCATTGGAGTAGGTCTCCAACGAATCGGATAATAGCCGCTAAACACCTGATTTGTAGCAGTAGAAGTTGATCCTGTAAAAATACTAGTATTAGTTCCGCTTGTTATATTAAAGTTATTAAAAGCTACAATTCCATTAAAAGCCGTAGTGTTCCATGTTCCAGTTGCTACCATAGCAACATAGTGAGTAAGATCACTAGTGATTCGATTATTTGAGGCTCCATTAGCTGCATAAATATACCCATCATAATAGTTATTAACAGAGTAATAATTTCCTATAATACCCCCATAAGGAAAATAACCAACTAAACTAAATCCTCCGTTTCCGGTAGATTGTCGTGAATCAAAATATATATCATTGTCTGCATTTTTTACTTGTAATCCATAAGTTCCAGAAGTTGCAGTAACATCTCGAGCGCGTTGCACTATTACCCAATTTACACTAATACTATTGTTATTTTGATCTAAAAATACATTATTTTTTAATTGAATAAACTTATAGGTACCTGAAGATACACTTACATTTGCAAAAACTAAAGAAGTAGTTCCGGCCGGGGGAGTATAACTTGCAAAAGGAGAGCTGCTTGTTCCCGCTGCTACAATTTGTAGTCCAGAGTCCCCAGACCTGTCCGAGTCAATTATTAAATTTCCATTAAAAGTTTCTACATATAATCCATATCCCATTTTACCACCTCACAAATAATACTGTTGCATTCAATATTGATAGACCGGAATTAGTGATATTTATTGTTATGCCATTACTCGTATAAGTTACAATACTACTTAATAGATCCGAGCTTATAGGAGGAGTCCCTAAAAACATTACAGTGCTATTGCTAGTAGTTACTCCTCCCATACTTGCCGATATAGATGTAGAAGCTGTTCCACTAGTGCTTAAGCTAATACTTTGCAAAGCTAAAACCGATGAGAATCTTTCTGCTGAGCCCATTATAAAAGTTGAACCGTCTGTATCGTTTACTCTTAGTCCATAAGAGCCAGTGCCTCCTCCTCCACTAGTTCCCCCACCTCCACCTCCTGTTGTGGACGTTACGGAAAAACTATCTGAGGTCGTGGGGGAACCAACAGAAAGAGTTGTACTTCTTGTAACTCCAGAGGTTGTCGAAGCATCGACTTGTACTTGTAAAGTATCGCCATTAACAACAGTTCCTGAGCTTGTTGAAAAAGTTCCTCCATTTTTACTGACTCTACTATAACTTGTATTTGTTATACTGTAACTTGCTGAGGCCCCTGTATCCATTCCACCTATTGTGATTGTATTTGAGTTTGCTGTTACTCCTGTAACTACTGTTACGGGACCTCCTAAATTAAATGAGTCAGGTTGTGTATCAAGATTAGATCTTGTTACAGTAAAAGAGTTTCCAGTATTTTGCCAAGTTCCCGAACCTCCATTAGTTGTAGATATTCTTGCTTGACTAAAATATGTATAAGTTTGCCCAGTTCCTGGGAGCTCTGTGAATCCTGTTCCAGCACTTCCATCGGGATTTTCATCATACGATATAGTAAAATCATTTGTTGCGGAACCTCCACCATTATAAGTAGAGACCCATCGATTAATATTATTTGTATAAAGTCTATATTGTGTACCCGAAGTATCTCCGGTAACATCTACAGTAACATCCGAAGTACTTCCTCCTCCAATTGTTGTTGCAGAGGGGGTTAAAGTAATACTAGTATCTGGCTGGTCAACTATATAGCTAGATCCTGTATAAGTCATTGTTGTACTACTTGTAATATTAGTACCGCTTACGCTAGGGGCGAGTACTGCCCATATATAGACAGTGTCTCCTACGCTATTTCCCGGTCCTGATATATTGGTTCCACTTCCAGAAGGCCCAAAAAGAGTTCTACTAGAAAAAAGATTATAAGTTCTTCCCACTATACTTCCTAAATTGCTATAGGTTGTTGTATCTCCTTGAGAAGCCCCTGCAGTATAAGAAGCATAGTATATTTCATTTGAGCCGCATCCAGTTAAACTATTTGTATAAGTTGTTGTACTTGAATTTAAAAGAACTGGATCTGTTGTTATAGAGATATTTAAATCCAATGTAGGAGTTGTCGAGTCTGTAGTTACAGATGTAGTTCCCTGAGAACTGGTTGCTACGCCATTTACCTGTCGAGCTCTTAAAGTATAAGTTGTGCCTGCTGATAGCCCTGTAAAAGTTTTTGGTGAAGTATACCAATTTGAGTTATCTATACTTACTTGTAAAGTTCCTACATCTGGGGAGCCCGCAGTTGCAGTTCCTACAAAACTTGTTTCTCCAATACTACTTGCAGCAGCACTTGGTTGCCCAGGAGTTTTATCAATAGTCACATATACAGGGCCAGCTACAACAGTTCCTGAAGTACTCCCAGTCCTTAAAGTTGCTGCTGCAGAAGAAGTTTGAGCCCCTGAAAAAGAAGAAGATGCAGTAGCACTAAAAGTTCCTGAAGTTCCACTTACTGAGCCGCTTGCGCCCCCAAATAGAGTAGTATTATAATAGTATGTGCCACTAGTGGAGGCAGTCCAGCTAAACGTTACATTATTGCCACTAGCTACAGTAGTTGGCGAAGCGCTAAGACTATAAGTAGTAGAAGAGCCTCCATCATCCCACTCTACTTTTACATTTCCTGATGTGCCAAAAGGATTGGAATTACTTGACCAATTCCAAGATGTTCGATTATTACTACTATCATAACTATAGGTTGCGGCAGTTCTACTAAAAGTAGTGCTTCCGACTGTCATTGTAGCCCAGCCAGAATTAGCTCGATTTCCTGTTAATTGAAGTATAACAGACCCGGTACTACCTCCATCTGTAGTAGCCCAATTGCATATACGAACATCTGCTCCGCTATATACAGAATCTAAATTAACATTTGAAGTACCTCCAGAGGTATTGGAAATAGTTCCTATGCTGACATCTGTATTAAAACCGTAGTTAGCTAGGCTACCATATGTAAAAGTGCCTACAGCAACATATTTTGTTTGAAGAATTGCCATTATTCTACAGCCACATATGCTTTCATTACTTGAGGAGTATTCTCTAAGCCATAGTAGACTCCCCATAACCACACATCAGACTCTACTTCAGTAGGTACCGGAAAAGTAATGTTATTAGATTGAGCGTATTGTTTTGCTTCTTGAATAGAAGTTGCAAAATAGTAATCTATTCCTACAAGGTCTCCCATAATATTGTGCGTCAAAGTTTTTGCATCATAAGTTCCAATATAAGAACGATCTTCTGTTTTGTATAATCGTTCTTCAGTTACTAGGTCAATTTTTATACCATAAACTGTTGTTGAGCCTTCTAAAGATGTAAAAGGAGATTCACCTAAAAGATATACACTTAAAGTCTCATTATTATAAAGTTTATATGGAGCTGTAGAGCCTGTCCAAATAACAGGACTATCAAAGGTATGCCCTTCTAGTAAATCTACTGATTGCGATGCGGACTTATCAATACGAACGATTTGATTATTTGAATACACGTGGTCTATAAAATGACCGCTTGTATATCTTGTCATTGAATCCCAGCTCATCTTTTAGCCCCACTGCTCCGCCATAGCTAAGGCGATGCCCATATAAGTTAATGAACGTTCTTTTGCGCGGTTAGGGGTGTTTGGTGTGTTGTCCCGACCACAGTCATACTGATTCGCCCACCTCTGATACTTGCGACCAGAAGGAGACTCAATTATTCGTGGCGGAATTTCGTTGGTAGGTTTAAGTTTAGCCAAGCCCCTCATCCATAGCCCTGTCTTTTTGCTAGCATCATCTCCAAACATATAGGGATGAACATATTGGGGCTTGGGCATAAACTTGAGTCGAGTGTTGATACAACCGACTGGATTCTCAATAGCCACTTTTGGTATTGGTGCCTTCCAAAGGGTCGTAACGAACTCTAGCGCCTCTTCTGTTAGAAGGGCTCGCTCTGGTCTTTTCTTATTCCAGTGCAAGCCAGAAGAAGCTAAATATGTACAGGGAGGATGAGCAATCATCAAATCCCAGTTATCGTTCAATATGTCAAGGACATTGCCCTTGTAGTGAGGACCTTCACTCTCTGTCGGTAATATATCACACGACATAGCGAAATGCCCACGCGCAGTAAATGCGTCTCGTACTCTTCCCGAATATTCACAAGCTACTAATACTCTCATTTGGTTTCTCGAATTTTAAGAGTATATTATAGCCTCATAGTACCTCGAATGTCAAGAAATATTTTTAGCCTGCTATTATAGAAATCATACCGACTATGATACTTCCGACTACGACGGCTGCTCCTACTACAGCTACTATATCAATTATTAGTGCTTTTCTTTCTGCCGCTTCTTTTGCTTCTTTCGCGCGAGCAAGACGAATTTCTCGCCTTTCTCGCATCATATCTTCATAGAAGTCAATCTGTCCTGAGTATATAAGGTATTCTCGCAATTCTTTTTCGATTGCCATTATTTTATGACGAGCCGCAGTAACTTCAAGAGCTTGCGACTCTACACTCGAACTATTGAACATTTTTCCTATGAAGGAAGAAGTGCTCGCTTTCATGTTGGCTTCGGAAAGTTGCTCTTTGGCGTCGAAAAATTTACCAAAATATCCTACCATGTCTTCGACATCTTTTCCTGCTTCCATTGCTTGTTTAAGAGCACCAAAAGCTGAAGTAGCTAGGGATACCGCCGCAGCTATCTCAATCATAAAAATTTCTCTGACAAAAGTCCTTAAGGTATAATTCCTCCTTGGTAGTATTTTCAGTTTAAATTATACCGAGCTGGAGTTCGAATGTCAAGAAATTTTTTTAAGCACCCTTTCGGCTTTCGAAAATTTCACCAAGTTGTACGTGAGGGGGAGCGCGCGCGAGCTAAATGAGAATGAGTCTCATTACCGCCCCCCCTATACAGCAAGCAGGCCTGGCGGTCAAGCATTTTTTGTGAATTATTTACAATTATTTTTCTGTACATCATGGCCCAGGATGGGTTAGACTTGGCACTCAATAAACGGAGGCGCTTGCCATGGATAATCAACGCGAATTTTTTTACACCTGCTTAATGTTTGCTGGACTGCTCTGCATTTTTGCCGCTGTGCCTGCTGGCGCTTTTTTCGGGTTTGATGTTGCGGCGGTCGTATTTTCTGGCGGCTCGCTGACTCTTTTACTTTCGGGCCTGATTCTGGCGATTTATTCAAGCGCGCAAAAATGGTAATATGTCACAAAAATAATTCTGGACTTCTTCCCCGCTTTGTGGGAAAATTCATTTCAAGGTTGAGCGATGGGCGCTCGACCTCAACAAAAGGAGGCTATATGCCTTATTCAGAAAAGCAGGTTGCGGCACTGCAAAAAGCCGCAAAGCAATACGGTACGCTCAATGGTGAGCTTGCCGCCAAACTCGCCGCCGATCTCGGCCAATCCAAGCGAAGCGTAATCGCTAAGATCAAGTCGCTTGATCTGCCCTACGCTGTCGCGTCAAAGCCTGTCAAGGGCACTCGCGCTACAAGCAAAGCGGAATATGTCGCCGCTATTGCCAAGGCGCTGGACGCTGATGCGTCTACCCTTGCGGGTTTGGAGAAAGCCACCGCGCTTTCACTGTCCGGCTTGCTGGCGGCTATCCGATGATAGTCGCGCTCGCCGCTTGGATTGGGGCCGCTTGCATGATGGCGGCTCCTTTCATCATCGACACGAGCGCAGGAAAATATCTTGCGATTGTTGGACTGGCATTATTAACACTGCAAGCGATTGCAAATAAATGCTATAATCTGGTTTTACTTAACATTGTCGGCATTGGAGGCTATTTTTATGCGCTTTATCTATGACCTAGATCACACTGTGATCGACTCAACCCATCGGGCGGCAACGCTTCCCGATGGATCAATTGACCTTGACCATTGGCGCGAGCACTCAACGCCCGCGCTTATCGCAAAGGACAAACTGCTACCGCTTGCAAAGCATTGGAAAATCCAACGCGCTCGCGGTTGCGAAATTGTGGTTTGCACTGCTCGCGTTATGGGCGAGGCTGACTACCGCTATCTAGCGGGAAACGGTTTGCGGTTTGACGGTATGATTTGCCGAACCGAAGGCGATACGTCACCGGATGCGATTCTAAAAGAGCGCGGCTTGCGAAACTATGCCGCTTCCGCTGGCATATCATGGGCGCGGTTTGTCCGGTTTTCTGTCATGCTTGACGATAACCAAACCGTGATAAATCACTTGACGGCTCGCGGCTTGCGGGTTTATAATTCTCTGGAAATCAACGCGAGGGCTATCGCATGAAAATTTGCATTGTTGACACTGAAACTACCGCCGATAACACGGTTGCCGATTTCGGCGCGGTTATCGCTGACCTTTCCACCGGCGAAATTCTGGACGAAATCGGTTGTTTGATTTATGACCAATTCGATGAAATCGAGCTTTGGTCTAACCCCTACGCTGACAAGGGTGATTTTTGGCATCGCCAAAACAATCGCGCTCGCCGCAAGCAATACGTTCGCCGCATCAAAAACGGCTCGCGGTCTATCGCTTCAGAAAGCCTTATCAATATTTGGCTGGCTAAAAATGTCGGCAAGCATGATCCGGTTTTGACCGCTTACAACATCGCTTTTGATGGCCCGAAATGCGAGGCTACCGGAATCCAGCTCGGCCTTTTCCGCAAGCGTTTTTGCTTGCTTAAAGCGGCTCGCGCTCACTTTTCCGACAATGCCGATTTTGTGGCGTGGTGTTACCAACGCAACGCGCTAACCAAAGGCGGCAAGCCAAGCATGACCGCCGACAATGTGGCGCGGTATGTCATAGGCGACTCGCTCGACCCCGAACCTCACACCGCGTTGGAGGATGCGCGAGACTACGAACTGCCGATTGCTCAATATCTTTTTAAGGAGGGCGCATTGTGAAATATGTCGCTGGCCTATATTTGGCCTATTCAATAATTACCGACCTCGCAATTTGGGGCGGTGCAATTTACTACTTTTTCGGAGGCCCAACGCCATGAAAAAATTGCAAGCAAAACTCAACCGGCTCGCTGAGAATCTGACCTCGCCCGTTGCGGTAATTTTGGAAGGGCGCGATACTGCGGGAAAATCCTCTACCATTCGAGAATTGACCCACTACCTACCGCCCGACCTTTACAGCGTTTGCCTCTCGCACAAACCTAGCAAACGCGCAATGTCTAGCTGGCTTGGCTACTGGCAAACCAAACTTCCGAAGCAAAACCAAATCGTGTTTTTTGATCGCTCATGGTATAGCCGCGCGATGGTTCAGCATCTCAACGGATGGTGCACTTCGAAGCAATACGATATTTTTATGCGCGATCATAAAAATTGGGAAGCGAATCAGCCGGTGCGTTTAATTAAATTCTGGCTTTCGATTTCAGAGGACGAACAAAAACGCCGCATTGAATACCGCAAAAATTCGCCCCTGACCTACTGGAAATTTTCTGCGAATGACGAAAATGCGCTTTCACATTATGACCGAATGAGCATTTTAAAAGAGCGCGTGATTGATTCCGATTGGCACACAATTAATTTCGAAAATAAATCAAAAGGAATTAAAAAATTGCTTGACACATTATGCCGCGAGCTGGCATAATGTTTATATCGATTAGGGGATTGGCCCCATTTAAGGAGAAAGAAAAATGTCTTGTGAATATACCGAAGCCGCCGCCGAAGCCTGTTACGAAAAAGTCTGCGAAGAGTCTGCAAAACTTTTTCCAGAGTCAGAGTGGGACAGCCCCGCTTGCCTCGCTTGGGAAGAAGCCCGCTTTCAAGAACTGTGGGCGGAACTGCCCGACGCCGGCGAGCTTTACGGCTAGGGCGCGCGTGAAATGTTCCACGTGGAACAACCCTGGGCCACGACCCTGCCTGCCTTCGGCCAGGACCAAGCGACCAAGCGGTCGCTTGACAAATTTGGCGCGGGCGCGCCAGTAGTAGTACGACGACGATTTATTTTTGGTGGTACCTGCGCCATTATAAGTGCGCGACCGAAGAATGTCAAGTCTTTTTTGCGGGTGCGGACCAAATTATTTTAATTTGTTTTGGTCTTGTAAAAAGCGCCGCGCCGATTATAGTACAGTACCGATGCGATGTCAAGTACTTTTTGCACAATTGCCCAAAATAATTCGACGCGCTGGTCTCTGCTAGACCCCGTGCCCAACCCTGGTATTATATCATGACCCAGGCGGGGTTGTCAAGGGTTTTTTCAATTCGGCCTGGAATTTGCGCCAAGTTATTCGACCCCGAGGCGGCGCCGATTATACAGTAGTATTGCGACGATGTCAAGTACTTTTTGGGGTAATTCTGCATAATTTTTGATATGGCAGTCTATGCGGGGTTGTGGTAAGATAAATCACGAAAATTTTGGACAATTTGACAAAATAATTCTTGACACGATTAGGTCGTGTGCGGCCCCCCGGAATTCGTTTGCGTTAACCTGGCGACCAATCCGGAAAAAGTTCTTGACAACTTGCCCAAGGTTTAGTATAATATGTACATCAAATGAAGGAGTACCTATGAAATTTGTGGTTAAACTCAAAGCTAAGTCGGTATGGACAATGCGTAAGCGGGCATTAGTTCGTGATGCTCTGGACTATGCTAACTGCCATTTAGAATTGTATAACTTCGATTATCCGGTACATATTCGACTTTCGGGCGACAAATATAGCCCAGGTTTGTGCTGTGACCTTGGTGACCGATTAGTAATTAAAGTAAGCGGTAACCAACCAGACCACGAAATTGTGGAAACACTCTTTCACGAATTAACTCATGCTCGTCAGTATGCAAACTGTGATTTGGATGATATTGACGAAAATACCTGCTGGTGGAAAGGTCATCAGTATCGTGGGACTTTCGAGGATACAGGGTCTAAAGACTACTGGAATGCTCCTTGGGAAGTAGAAGCACGACAGGTGGGTGAAGAGTTAAGAAAAAATTACTACCAAATCTAAAAAAGTTGTTGACAAGATGCTAAAACTGTTCTATAATATATTTTCAAAAGTTGGGAAACAAACATTTTCGGGAGAAAAATTTATGTCTGATACTACTAAAGTTGTAAACTACACTGACGAAATGGTTGACGCTATCCGTTCTGAGTACGAAGCTGCTCCTGTTCGCGCTACTGTAGACGCCCTTGCTACTCGTTTCGGCAAGACCCCTCGCTCCATCATCGCCAAGTTGTCTACTCTCGGTATATACCAAGCTCCGGCTCGTGTTACCAAGACTGGCAAGCCTGTTGTCAAGAAGGAAACACTCGTTGCTGAGATCGTTGCTGCTATTGGTGTTGAGCTGCCTTCTCTGGTCAAGGCTAACAAGCAAGACCTCGAAGCACTTGTTTCAGCTCTCAAGGGCTGATTCATCCCCCAGGAGGTAGCCCATCTGCCTCCTTTTTCTTTTGTAAGTGCATTTGCTAAGTGTGCTTTCAAAAGGAGACTAACCATGAAAAATAATTTTGTTGCTAAAAACGCACATAAGTTCAACCGTGCGAACGTCATGGTTGACCGCAAGAAAGCTGCTAAAAAGTCTGGGTACAAGCAAGACCAGGCCTGGCATTCTTTAGGTGAGTATGAGCATAGTGTCATACTTGAATATTACGAAGCAAGTAATTGGGAGGGCTTACAGGCATACTGTATTTGTGTATTGCATCTAACCCCCGGTCAATACCAAGACCTGCTTCAGAGCTTACATGATGGAGTATCATAATGGATGAGATGAAAATTGAAGGTGTTCAACTGACTTTTGCCAACAATGGCGTAATTGTTGAATTTGATGGTAGAAATGCTACTGGGGATTGGTGTAAGCGCAAAGAAGTATTCCCCACCTTTATCAGTGCACTAGATCGTGCACAAATTGTATGGCAGTCAAGATTCGACGGAAGTGCTTTTCAGGACATTGACATAGACCAATAAAAAAATAATTCTTGACTTTTGTTGGTTGTTTTAGTATAATATTTATTCAAATTGAGGGAAGCCACGGACGCACGCAACAGCCACCGTTGCATACACCGCGATAAGGCAGTAAAGATCCCAGTGAAAGTTCAATGCCGATCTGGAGCCCTCACCCTAATTTTTGTAAGCCGTCATGCTTACAACCTAACACTCGTTGCCCCACACCACGACGGTGGTGATTGTGGCATCGGTGTAGTGCTAATGCGAGATGGCAAAGCACTTTCCTCAGCCAAGGTACAATATTGGTTCCTTCTACACCGAGAGGTAAGTCGGTGTCCAATGCGACTTGGATAGCTCGTTCCAGTTTTGTTGAACAGCAATTCTTTCTGGGTTTAAGAAA
>Ga0222719_10005976_pt1 | contig 10406 bp, 9 predicted proteins | sample C33_34DmetaG_FD_165039 | JGI IMG/M metagenome (GOLD analysis project Ga0222719, IMG submission 165039) | Estuarine water microbial communities from San Francisco Bay, California, United States - C33_34D | ecosystem: Environmental > Aquatic > Marine > Unclassified | place: USA: California...
GGGGATCGTGAACCATCCCGCTAGTGACTCAGAGAGTAATAGATGACCAAAATGAATCAGCGTTCGGGGTGAACCAATGACTTGACAATCGAGATGGCGGGGAAGAACGCCAAGTTGATCAATTGGTGTCGGAGGGGGGACTTGAACCCCCACGCCCATTAGTAGGGCACTAGCACCTCAAGCTAGCGCGTCTGCCATTCCGCCACTCCGACGTGGTGATGAGAGGCTATCGGCAACAACAGCGAGTACACGCTGCCATCACCAAACCACTCAGCGGACGTAAAGGAAGCTCAGCGCAAGGACCGAAAGGATCCACGAAAGAGCAAACACCGTCGTGATGCGGTTCAAGTTGCGCTCAGCTGCGGTTGAACCCAGCGCAGCGCCACCGCCACCACCAAACATGTCAGACAGACCGCCACCACGACCAGAGTGCAACAACACCCCAGAGATAGTTCCGATCATCGACACGATGTTGATGACCAACATCACGTACAGCATTACATCACGCACGGATGAAAGGTTATCGCCACTAAACGCCGTACGGTCAGCAGAGTTCTACTCATCGCAAAGCCACCGACCCACAGCGAGTCAGCGAAGTTCAGTCACGAACGGTGCCTGGCGAACCAGCGAGGAATGTGTGATGGTGACCCCGTCTTTCGTGGTCCAAATGCCTGGAACCGCAAGAGCACCAATTCCGTCGGCAAACCAGCCGGCGGCACCACAACTCAGCACCGGGTTCGTGCACGCAGCCCACTCCTCCACCCCGACGTAAATCGTTCCGTCACCATCGAGATCTTCAAGGGTTGCCAACTTCTCGATCGTCAGCACCCCTGATGCTCCAATTGCAGACAACGACTCGGCAGGACCGACTGTGTCGGGCCGCCACGCAATTGTTGATGGCAACTTCACGAGCGGTAACACGTGATGAGTCTCAGCCATTCGACCCAGAACGGCTTGAATATCTTCGACATGATCGTCATCGTCACGCAAGGTCAGTGCACGAGCCAGGAGAGCGTCGGCCTCTGCATCACAGAACCCGTTCACATTCCAACCCTCACGCTCTGCGGTCGAAAACTCTGAACACGAATTTGCTGCTGCAAGTAGGCCCACATCAGCAATCCCCGACTGGGCATATACAGCCAGATCCCAATCACCCGATGCGAGGCGGTCAGCGAACTCAAACTCGCTCCCGACAGACTCGACCTTGAGTCTGAAACCCTCATCTCGCATCATCGGCACCAGCGCGTCAACCAACTGCTCTTGTCGGGCTCGACCACCAGCCACCAACCAGATGATTTCGTGTGGCTCACCGGTTTCATCCTGCCAATAGCCGTCACCATCGAATGTCCAACCGGCTTCGGTGAGCATCTGAGCACCTGCGCCCGGGTCAAACGAGTCGGCAAATGGTGCAATATCGACACACCAATCATCCAAGGTCACAGGGCCACAATTCCAGACATTTGTTGCACCCAGCAGGGGCGCGTACACCTCGTCGACGAGCACCTCACGGTCAACTGAACGCCAGAACGCCTCTCGGAACACCGGGTCAGCAAACGCACCTGTTGAACGAAGGAACATGTCTTCGTGCCGGCCAAGATCGAACTGCTCCAACCCCAAATTGGGGTCTGATAATCCCTCAACGGTTTCAATCGACACATCGGGAATGATGATGTCAACCTGCCCAGACCGAAGCAGATCGACCTCAATCGCTGAGCTTCCAAGAGGAACAAGGACAAGCCGGTCAAACCCAACAGTGTCGGCATCACCATCTTCTTCCGACGCTGTCGGAACCAGAATCATCTGGGCAGCGTTCCAAGCCTCAACGCGGAACGACCCCCACCCAGACGGTGCTTCATCGTCAAACGCAGTCGAGACATCGCTGCACGTCTCCATCACTGATGCTTGCAACAGGCGGTCGAACAGCACCCGGTAGTTCGCAACAAACCGGTCGAAGTACACCTCAACAAGATCATCGGCTCGACCCGCCCGAACATCGATCACTGCGTCGTACGCGTCAACCCCGACAGACCCCGGAGTTGATCGCAGCGCCTCAACCGTGCAGCGCACATCGTCAACCCCGATCTTCGTGCCATTTGGCCAGAGCGCATCTGCTGCAAATTGAAAGGCAAGTTGCATCACTGCGTTGTCAGGGATTGGCAACGTCGTCGAAGGAACCACCTCAGTGGTCGTGGTCGAACCATCACCTGATGACCCTTCATCAGTAGTCGCAACTGTCGTTGGGGTTGCCAACGGAGCTGATGTCGTCGGCAATGTTTCATCGCTACCAGCACACGCCGGCAACACAACCGCCACCGAGACAGCCACAGCAAAAGATCGACAAAATCGAAGCGGTCGTGAGCGTCGTGAGCAGTTCAACATTCTGCTATCGAACGTACCAGTGCGAAGCAGAAGAAAAATGGCGCGTCAGCACTCAGCCGGCAGCAATCTTCACAATCTGGGCGAAGTCATCAGGGTCAAGACTCGCTCCCCCAACCAAGGCCCCATCAACATCGGGCTGCGCCATGAGTTCTTCGGTCGTTCCTGGCTTCACCGAACCCCCGTATTGAATTCGAACTGATGCTCCCGCTTCAGTGCCGAACGAGGCTGTCACTGCAGCACGAATCGATGCACACATCTGCTGCGCATCTTCAGCGGTTGCGGTCTTGCCAGTGCCGATCGCCCAAATGGGTTCATACGCAATCACCATGCCAGCGACTTCAGTTTTCTTGACACCTTGCAAGCCGTTCACCACTTGACCGAGCACCTTCGCTTCGGTCTCTCCTGCCTCGCGCTCGGAGAGCGACTCACCCACACACATGATCGGAGTCATGTTGTGCTTCAAAATCGCCTTCACCTTCGCATTCACCATCTCATCGGTCTCACCAAAAATGTCGCGACGCTCGCTATGGCCGCAGATCACCAGTTTCACGTCAAGCTTCTCGAGGAACGCCGGCGACACCTCGCCGGTAAACGCCCCCTTCACGTCATGATGGCAATGCTGAGCCCCTAGCAAAATGTCCATACGATCGGCCTCAATCGAGGTCTGCAACGTACGGATATCGGTGAACGGCGGGTGGATGCTCACATCCACCCGCTGGTACACATCTTTCGGCAACAGCCATGCGAGCTTCTGCAAATTGCGAAGCGCCTCAAAATGATCGAGATTCATCTTCCAGTTACCGCTGATCAACGGCATGCGGGCATCAGGCATTTGGGGCACCTCTCAATGCGGTAAGGCCAGGGAGATCGCCGAGTTCAAGAAGTTCAAGACTCGCTCCCCCACCTGTAGAGACATGGTCAACTTCATCGTCGAGACGGAATTGGGCAAGAGCAGCAGCGGAATCTCCACCACCGACCACCGTGAACGCCTTCGTCTCGGCCATCGCTTCAGCAACAGTTCTCGTTCCACCAGCGAAACGCTCGTCTTCGAACATTCCCATCGGGCCGTTCCAGAACACCATGCGAGCGTCCATCACCACGTCACTGAACGCCGCCGCCGAACCAGGACCAATATCGAAGCCTTTTGATCCTTCAGGAAGGCGGGTTCCGAAGGTGGCAAACTCACCGGTCGAATCAACACCAACCATGTCGTCAGGAAGAATGATCTTGTCGCCAGCAGATTCAAGAATTCGGCGACAGGTGTCAACCATGTCAGGCTCAAACAGTGAATCACCGATCGGCTTGCCCTGAGCAGCGAAGAACGTGAAACACATCGCTCCGCCAATCACCAACTGATCAACAACAGATAGCAACGCCTCAACCACGCCAAGTTTGTCCGAAATTTTGGCTCCACCGAGGACCGCAACAAACGGGCGCTTTGGTTTGTCTCGAAGCCCGGTCAGCACCTCAACCTCTTGTTGCAAGAGACGACCCATCGCCGACGGAACAAACTTTGGCGGACCAACGATTGACGCATGCGCCCGGTGCGACGCACCAAATGCATCATTCACATAAAAGTCAATGCCGTCGATGAGCGAAGCAACAAATGCGTCATCGTTGGCTTCTTCACCTGGATCGAAACGCAGATTCTCAAGCAGTTCGACCCCCGGGGCCAGCTCAGTCAGCCGTTGACGAACCGGCTCCATCGAGTACTTGTCAACCGGCTGACCCTTCGGCCGACCGAGATGACTTGCGCAGATGACCTGTGCACCACGCTCCAACAACCACGAAATTGTGGGGAGCGCTGCACGGATTCGAAAATCATCAACGACGAACTGCGAACCGGCGCGCTCCTCGAGCGGCACGTTGAAATCGGTACGAACCAGCACTCGGCGCCCAGTGACATCACCGAGGTCTTCGAGCGTCGGAATGGGTCGTGACTCCTCTGTCATTGGCGATCAGCGGCCGCGGCTGACATAACGAACAAGATCGACGAGGCGATTCGAGTAGCCCCACTCGTTGTCGTACCAGGAGCACACCTTGACGAGATCGCCCATCGACATCGTCATTCCCGCATCAAAAATGGATGAATGTGGGTCACCAACAATGTCGCTCGACACGATGGGGTCATCGGTGTACTTCAAGATTCCCTTGAGATCACCCTTCTTCGCAGCAGCAGCGAACACAGCGTTGATGTCCTCAACCGATGCTTTCTTCTTCAACGTTGCGGTCACATCGGTGATCGAACCAGTTGGCACCGGCACCCGAAGCGAGGTTCCGTCGAGACGGCCCTTCATCGACGCCAACACGAGGCTCGTTGCACGAGCAGCACCAGTCGAGGTTGGAATGATGTTGATGGCGGCACCACGTGCTCGGCGGAGGTCATTGTGCGGGCCGTCGACGAGCGACTGATCGCCGGTGTACGCATGAACGGTCGTCATGAGGCCCTGCTTCACACCAAACGCATCATCAAGCACCTTGATGAGCGGCACAAAACAGTTTGTGGTGCAACTTGCATTTGAAATGACCTGATGCTTTTTCTTGTCGAAGTCGGTGTGGTTCACGCCGTACACGATCGTGATGTCCGCACCATTTGATGGGGCTGACACGATGACGCGAGGCGCACCGCCTTCGAGGTGCATTGCTGCTTTGCTGCGGTCGGTGAAAATTCCCGTCGACTCAACAACGACGTCGACGCCGAGCTCACCCCACGGCAATGCCTTCGGGTCACGCTCAGACAGCACCCGAATCGTGTGACTACCGACCTTGATTCCGCCCTTCACCACTTTCACGTTCTGGTCAAGGCGACCCATCACGGAGTCGTACTTCAACAGATGTGCCATCTGATCGAGCGAACCGAGATCATTCACTGCAACGAACTCGACGTCCGCACCCTGAGCAAGCACCGCGCGATAAAAGTTGCGGCCAATACGTCCAAATCCGTTAACACCAACACGCACAGTCATGGGAGGTCCTTTCACATTCTTCAACCAGACGGTCGTTCGCAAGAGTAGTCAGACGCGCGGCCCGACATGAAGATTCCGGCAATATCTACGGCGTCAACTTCAGGATTGGCGCCCGTCAACATCACGATGCGATGCATGCGCCTTCACATCGTGAGCCGCAAGGGTTGCAACAACCCGCTCCGCAACCGCAACCGAGCGATGTCGCCCACCGGTGCAGCCAATCGCAATCGTCAAGTAGTTCCTGCCCTCAGCCTGATAACTCGGCACAACGTCAAGGAGTAACGCCTCAAGGTGCGCGAGGAACCGCTGGGTGACCTCGCTGTCGAAGACAAAATCTCGAACTGCTGCATCGCGACCCGTCAACGGACGCAAAGCATCATCCCAATGAGGGTTCGGCAAAAACCGCACGTCCATCACGATGTCAGCGTCAAGCGGAATGCCGTGCTTGTAGCCAAAAGATTCCACCGAGACCTGCATTGTGGTTGACCCGGTTTCTGAGAATGCCGCAACGATGCGATCCTTCAACTGATGGACATTGAGATCTGACGTATCAATGACAAGATCTGCTGCGCCCTTCACCTCTTCAAGGGCGACACGTTCACGTTCAATCGCTTCCAGCACGCCGTCGCCATCAAGATCAAACGGATGGCGCCGGCGAGTCGCCTCATAGCGCTGCACCAGCATCTGGGTCGAAGCGTCGAGATACAGCATCCTCACTCGGTGACCTGACGACTTCAAACTGTCGACATGCGGGAGCAATTCGGCATGGTTGCGTCCCGACACCAACACCAGACGATCGATACCCGCACCCGGCTTGGCTGCAAGTTCAACAATGGTTGGCACCAACGACGTCGGCAAATTGTCAACCACATAAAACCCGAGATCTTCGAGCACCCCGGCAGCAGCGGAACGCCCCGCCCCCGACAACCCGGTGATCACGACAATCTCAGCCACGTCCGTACCTTAGACCCACGGTCAACGGTGCGACCTACAACTCTGTCAGCCCGCTACTTTTCGTAAGCGGAGATGCAACAAACGAGGCACCGAGGCCGCCTCGAAATACTCGGGCGCTTGAGCAAGAAAACGCTCTGGTGGAGCAGGCTCATCCATGCGCTCAAGCAACAGTCCATGTTCGGCAAGGGCGTTCAAATAACGCGACAGGGGCCGATGCAGAAATCGAATACGGACTCCCAGCTCAACCTCTTCGATGGTCTCAGCCTCATCGAGATAATTACCAATACGCCAATACTGCTCGGGTGGCTCCACCATGTGGTCATCGATCCACCCGCTATCGGGAGTCTGCAGCAACGGGTGATTTAACAGAAAGTTGAACGAGCCGCCAGGCCGCAACACACGAGCTACCTCACTGATCGCACCATCAACATCATCAATGTGTTCGAACACCAGACATGCCAGAGCCGCATCGAAGACGGCATCGGCAAACGGCAGCGGACAAGCGCCCGACTGCACGTAACTTGGGCCGCCGCCGCGTTCACCTGCGACGGTGATCTGTGCCGAAGTTGGGTCGACACCGGTGACCTTGCAGCCCGTTGCTGTGAGGGCACGCGCAATCTGCCCATCGCCGGTACCGATATCTAGAACGTTTGCGACCCCGGCCAGTTCGCTCACCACCAACGGAATGATCTGATCTTCATATTCGGGGTCAGCGCCCTCGGTAAAACCGTCGATCCACCAATCAGCATGTTCTTCCCACAAGCGGCGCGACAGGTCTCCAGACACAGCCAACACACTACGGTTCGAACTATGAAGTTCTCCGTATGGCCAAATATCAAATACCCCGTTGACGAGGTGCTCGATCTCGCCCGTTGGCTCGATGACGGACGCTGGTACGGCATGTGGTTCGCCGACCACTACATGCCAAATACCGGCACCACAGAGGTCAACGATGGCGACTCACACGAAGTCTGGGGACTCCTACCGGCAATCGCAGTCGTCACCGAACGCCTCAGGCTCGGCCCGCTCGTTGCACCGACCTCAATTCACCACCCAGCACTCCTCGCAAACCGTGCTGCAACGATCGACCATGTCTCACACGGTCGTTTCGTACTCGGACTCGGAGCAGGTTGGCAGATCAACGAACACAACGCGTTCGGTATCGAACTTGAAGAGCCAAAAGCCCGAGTTGATCGGTTTGAAGAGGCCATCCAAATCATTCGGCTCATGCTGAGCGAACAACGAACAACATTTGAGGGCTCGATCTACACGATCACCGACAGCCCTTGCGAACCAAAGCCGATCCAAGAGAGGCTCCCAATTCTCGTCGGCACCGGCGGCAACCGAATGCTGCGCATCACTGCCCGCCACGCAGAGGAATGGAACACCTGGGGCCACCCCGATGGCGCAGGCGAACGCCTAAGCGCAATGCACGCTGCATGTGAAAAAGTCGGGCGCGACCCGGCAACATTGCACACCTCAGTGCAGGTTGCCGTTCACCTCAGCGACGACTCAGCAGCCAACACAAAGGCACTCGAAGGCCCACTCGGTGCCCGCACGATCGCTGGCGGCGCCGATGAGCTCATTGGAATTCTCAACCAATACAAAGAACTCGGTTTCAACGAATTCATCGTTCCCGATTGGTTGATGGGCTCCGAACCAGCCGCCAGAAAAGAACACCTCGACCGCCTGCACACCGACGTCATCAGTCAACTCTGACCGATCGGCGCTATGCCGACTCAGAGTGGAACTTGTCGAAAATCGCTTGAGCCACCGCGTCGGGCAAGAACGACAGCGCCTGCAACGATTCAAGATCAGCAGCCTTCACCGCTTTGACACCACCCATCGCCTTCACAAGGCGATCACGGCGGGCTGGACCCAACCCAGGAATGCCATCAAGACTGCTGGTTGTCATCCGTTTTGAACGTCGCTCACGATGGAAGGAATTCGCAAAGCGGTGCGCTTCATCACGAATACGCTGCAACATGAATAGTGCCTCAGAACCACGCTGAATTCGCACTGGGGCAGACGACCCGGGGACGTACACCTCTTCAAAACGCTTCGCGAGGGCTGCAACCGGAATCTCATCAGCAAGTCCGAGTTCGTTCACCACCCGCTCAGCAACACCGAGCTGTCCTTTTCCTCCGTCGACCACCAACAGCTGCGGTGGATACGCAAACTTGCCGGGCTTCTCGCCGCGCTCACCAATCGGCTGATCACGCTCATCGAGATAGGCCTGCAGTCGACGAGTAAGCACCTCTTCCATCGCCGCATAATCATCATTACCCTCAATATTGACCTTGAACCGCCGGTACTCCTTCTTCGCCGGCATCCCGTCTTCCAGCACGACCATCGAGCCGACGTAATCCGTACCATGCAGATGCGCCATGTCGTAACACTCAATGCGCAAGGGCGCCTCGGGCAGATGTAAGGCATCCTGCAATTCGGTGAGCGCTCGACTTCGTGTGTTGTGATCGCTCGCCCGCCGCATCCGGTGACGAACAAACTCTTCACGAGCATTGTGCGTCACCGTCTCTAACAGTTGACGCCGATCGCCACGCTGCGGAACACGAATGGCGACCTTTGAACCACGCAGCATCTGAAGCCACTCTTCATACAGAGCGACATCATCAGGAACTGTCGGAACGAGCACCTGCTTAGGGACACCAGTCGGCGGCTCGTCGCCATACATCGATTCCATTACCCGGCCGACAAGAGCGCCATCAGAAAGATCTTCGACCTTGTCGAGCACAAACCCTTTCCGACCGACCACGCGACCACGCCGCACGAAAAACACCTGAACCGATGCCTCAAGCTCATCATCAGAAATACCGATGATGTCGATGTCCTCATCGCGCTCAGCAACCATCTGTTGACGTTCGATCGCCCGTTCAACAGACTCGAGTCGGTCACGAAGCCGTGCAGCCTTCTCGAACTCAAGGGCCTTTGCCGCCTCGCCCATCTCTTCAGTCAGCCGAGCAACGACATCGTCGGTGTCACCACCAAGGAAGCCGCAGAGTTCGTCCACCATCGTCTGGTAGTCGTCAGCTGACACCTCCCCCACACATGGCCCCGCACACTTCTCAATATGGAAGAGCAAACATGGCCGACCAAGACGTTCGTGCTGGCGGAACTTGCCAGGAGAACACGTTCGAACCGGAAATGACCGCAACAGCAAGTCAAGGGTCTCCCGAATCGCGTAGGCATGGGCATAAGGCCCGAAATACCGGACACCCTTACGCCGCACGCCCCGAGTCACCATCGCTCTTGGCCACTCTTCATCTGTGGTCACCGCAAGAAACGGGTAACTCTTATCGTCTCGCAGCCGAACGTTGAATCGCGGTCGATGCTGCTTAATAAGCGAATACTCCAGCATGAGGGCTTCAACCTCATTGCGAACAATCGTCCACTCAACCGACTCAGCGGTCTCCACCATCTGTCGGGTTCGAGGATGCAAACGATCTGCCCGCTGGAAGTAACTACTCAGTCGATGCCGGAGGCTTGACGCCTTGCCAACGTAAATGACGCGCCCATGTGCATCTTTGAATTGGTACGAGCCCGGTTCATCCGGGATCGTCCCCGAGGGCGGGCGCTCGATCACATCTCAGAGACTACGAGCAGAGACTGCACAGAGCCTTGCGCTGCCAGTACCGTGGAGATGTGGCTCAACGATTCAACTTCGGTATTCCCGGACCCCGCTCTCGTGACGGTTGGTTCAAAATCGGCAATATTGACGTAACTACAACAGCGTTTCTCGTCGGCTCAGGAATCATTTCGATGTTCATCTATGCCGGCAGCATCGAGCTGTTCTCAAAACTGGTCTTCCACCCATCTGCGGTTCGACAGCTTGAAGTGTGGCGCCTGATCACCTGGCCAATCGCCACCCCACCGACCAGCGCATGGGTACTCATCACCCTGTTTTTCTTCTGGTACTTCGGCCACATCGTCGAAGAAATGGTTGGCCGAATCCGATTCACCCGCCTCATCGTCGCCATCACAGTGGCGCCGACGCTGTTCGTCTCAATCGTTGGCAACCTTCCAACCGCCGCAGAAATGGGACTCAGCCTTCTCGGCACTGTCATGCTCGCAATTTTTGCTGCTGAAAAC
>Ga0222719_10005977_pt1 | contig 10404 bp, 15 predicted proteins | sample C33_34DmetaG_FD_165039 | JGI IMG/M metagenome (GOLD analysis project Ga0222719, IMG submission 165039) | Estuarine water microbial communities from San Francisco Bay, California, United States - C33_34D | ecosystem: Environmental > Aquatic > Marine > Unclassified | place: USA: California...
CAGCTCCACCAAAAATATGGGGCTGAAATAGGATCGACAGGTACGTAATAGCGATGTGGAGTTATCCGGATGTAAGCTCGGTTAATGCGAACAAAACTATAAATGCAAACGATAATTTTGCACCTCAGGATTATGCGCTAGCCGCTTAATTCCTATGCGCTTAAGAGAGCGTGGAAACAGAATCTCTTGAAGTGTGATGACTTAACACATCCGCGTGGGAGAACTGTTACTCCCACATCTTTAACTTAAGGAGTAAACTATGTGGAAGTACATATTAAATCGGTTCTTTAAGATCGAAGGTGATAAGTCAAAGCATCGTCTTTATACTCTTCGATACGAGGACTCGTGTAAATAATGGCTGAAGAACAAAAGAAGAACGGAATCGAAGTCAAGAACGAGCATAATGAATTTGAACTCGCACTACGATTCTTAGGAAATGAATTGATAGCGATTAAACTCGCGGCAACGAATTTCAGCGGTAAACTCATAGTGTGGAGTATCTTACTACTCATCGTGAGTTTCATGATCATGGAAGTGTTCGGTCTCGCCGAGATGTTCGGTTACGGTATGGAAGAAGACTAATGCTGCACAAACTCATAGAATATAATGACACATTTGAAAGGAAGAAAATCATGACACCTAATCCTCACTACGTTAATATGTTAATTAATTTTAGTATACTTGGTACGTTGATATATGTTGCAATACAGGTATCTTAATTGTCAAATATGTAATAAAGGATTTGCGTGTTTAAATGAAGATATAAAAAATTGCTGGTGTTTTAAAGTTGAACATAAATTAATACATGAAGACTTAAAAGATTGTATATGTCCAAAATGCCTAGACGAAAATCAAGCATAATCAGGTTTTAATTCTAGTCCTTTTTTATCATAACCCCAAAATTCATTATATGATTTAAGTTTATTTTCTTCCTTATAATATTTGTTTATTATTTTTTCATGATTATCAACGTTTATATTATAACCAAGCTTTACTACATGCTCTTTTAATCTGCGTCTTCTATCAAGTCTTACTTCTAATGTATTATTTCCTAATATCCAATTTCCTCTGTTATCATACTTAACACCCATATTTTCTGCCATGTGCCATATTGGAGCATGTGGCATAAATATCATTGTACCACCTATTATCACGTGAACAAATATGCTTTTATGTTTTTCGTGTCTAGTAAAAAAGTCTAAAGTTTCTTGAAAATCTTCTTCTGTTTCGGTTGGATATCCAACCATCATTAAAGCTGTAATTCCAAGCTGGTATTTGTAGCTCATTTCAACATAATGATCCAAGTCTTCATTGTTAAATTTTTTTTTCATATGATCTCTTACTGAATTAGAACCAGATTCTATGCCAAGATCTTGTGATGAAATACCAGCTTTAGCCATTTTTTCGAAATACCAAGGAGGACATTGTTTTTTTGGTCTAACTATTGCTTGTCCCCCAAACTTTAAATCATTTCGAAGCAAATTTTTTTCTTTATATTTAATAATTTCATCTAAAAATACATGAAATTCTCGCATTGCGCCATTAAATAAACTATCAGCCCATCTTATTGTTTCTACACTAGGATGCATTTTTGCTTGATGCAATACTTCACAAGCTAAAGATTTTCCTGATCTAAATTTAAACTTTGGTGCCATTGCGTGAATGTCACAAAATGTACAATTTCTAACGCATCCTCTAGAACCAACCATGTATATGTATTTACCGCCACTACTATAATCAGATAAATTTAAATCTGTGTAATCTGGAAATGGATAACTATCTAAATTTTGAAGTTGATTAAATATCTTAAAATCAATTCCGGGAAACTTAGTATTACCTTTTAATAATTCTACTAAAGATTCCTCTCCTTCACCATAAATAATGTGATCTACTTTTGAAACTATAGGACTTTTATTTCCAAATTCCATGCATGCTGGTCCACCTAAAACAAATTTACCAGTGTATCCTACAGCTCTGAGCATATCAATTAATAAAATAGATGGAGCTTGTGATGTAGTAGAAAACTGTGTAATACCAATCCATTTTGGATCATGTTCTAAAATGCGATCAGCAAATGAAAATATATGATCACGTAGTTGACTTCCCCACTCTTCTACAAGTAAGTCTATGTCAAGCCAACATGGATGCTCGTCTCCCCACCATAATTCATTTGCATTTTTCATATTATTATACAAATAAATATTCATATCCATGTAAACACAAGAAAACCCTTTTAATTCTAATTGAGACTTAAGGGTTGCAGGTCCTGCTATTGGAGTAGATGGATCTAATTTTGGAACTGATACTAATACTATATCTTTACTCATATGCATTTACCGACATATCATTTATTAAATAACCTTCATTTGATGATTTAATAATATAATTAATACATTCACATATTTTGTCAAGAGTAACATAAGAAGAAGGCTTATATTTTTTTAATATTTTTTTGGTTTCACAAAAACCAAGTCTTATGCTACAAACCTTTGGCCCACCTTTAATATATTGTAACTGTTTGCATGCTTTATGCAGTCCTGCTTTTGCTGACTGATATGGCCATATTCTTCTTTGATTTTCATCCACTGTATTTGAGCCTATGTTTATAATTAAACTTTCTTTATTTATTTTTTCGTACACGTCATACAATATTTGAGTTTGCGTCCACATGTAATCAGCTTTTGTATTATCATCACCGTATGGAAAAGCATTATTTATAAACACACTACACTTATAAAGTTGTGCATACATTTTTTCTCTATCTTTTTTTTCTCTTAAGTCATAACCATTAGATCTACTAAAACCAAGACCTCCAAATTTTTTATGTAAAGCTTCACCAATTCCATCAGTGTGACCAGTAACGAATATCATAACTTTCCTTCCATATTTACTACATCTTTGTATAAGAGTTTCCAAACAGTTTGTTTAACTCCATAAATTTTTTTTTCATCGTAGTACTCGTACTCAGGACATTTGTCGACATATTTACGATGATGAATATCAAGCTTTAAGCTACCATTATAACCATTTTTATCATTGTTAGTTGTGTATACTATATTTTTAGCACCTTGACTTAATGCAAAGTTAACTTGATGAGGTATTGAATAGACGTTAATGCCTGCACATGTACAAACGCCAATTCTTCTAGGAAATCCTTTTAATCTATATTCTTTTAGTGTACAAGTTCTAGAAAACACTCTCCAAGTGTTTTCATAGTGTTCGCTGAAATCATGGCAACCACTTGTTGCAATTATATCTCCTTTGTAGTACGTTATGAAGAGATGCATACGCGTAAGATCTTCTACAGAGGCATTATTAATTAAATTTTGTTTTTGCGCTCTTTCACAAAAATATTCTAAATCAAAAAAATGATCTAATTTATTATATTTAACAACTGAGTACTGCATTTTTGTATTCTTTTATTTTATTATACTTTCTACTGTTTATTTGTTCTTGATATGAATCATCTAATCGTTTTACTTCTTCTGGATTATAATTTAAATTTCTTAATCTATTGTAAAATGTAAATCCGTTCAAAGTGTTTTTCATAGATCTAGATGCTATCTTTTCAGCTTCGGCTGCAGTCATATTGTCATTGTACCACCCTTGCTCATTAAATTTATATCCGTACTTTACAGGATCTATGCCGATTTTTGATAATGGAGATATCGACAAAACTTGAAAACTGTAACTGTCGACATAGTTATTCGACTCTAACCAATCACAAGTTGAATTTAAACTTTCTTTTGTTTCATATGGTAGACCGGCTATAAATCCGCAAGATATTAATATATGTGGATGCTTCTCTTTCATCCATTGTAATCCTTCTTTAACTTTATCTGGATGCATTCCTTTTCCTATACTTTTAGCTGACTCATGATTAAAACTTTCTATACCAAAAAATACAGACTTAAGTCCAGATTCTGCGAGTATATCCCAACTTTCTGGCTTTGATATAATTAAATCAGCGCGAGCGTATGAAGAAAATTCTAAGTTAAATGGAAGAGTCTTATACATATCGTTAAGTTTAGATATTTTTTCAACTGAATCGTTATATGTATCGTCACTAAACATATATCCTTCTGTGCCGTGATCAATATAGTTACGCATCATTTCTTCTTTAAGAACCTTTGGTGACTTACAAAAATCCCATAATTTTTTACCATTAAGAGGGTACGAACAAAAGCTACATTTAAATATACAGCCACGAGCTATTTCGATAGGCAAGTGCTCACGCTCAAAAATATGATCGTCATGATCCCATATAATTTGACTGGTGTTAAAATTAAAGTCTTTGAAAAAATGATCTTCTGCTGGTCCATAAAGATACTTAACTCCATTAAACTCATGTTTAGTTCTCATACCACCAACAATAGTTTGTAAACCAAGTGACTTAATAAAATCAAATAAATCTTTAGACTCTTCATAAGTTAAACCTATACTAGTAGCTTGTTCTAAAGCAGATCTAATTTTAACTCTACTAGCAAATGCATCAAATCCTACTGGTGCTATAAAAGTAGAACTAAATCCAATCCATTCAGTCTCCTTAGTCTTATGTCTTAAAATTAACTGTTTTATTTCTTCTAATTTAAAAGAAGTAAAAAAGTCTATGACTTTAACTTTTTGATTTCTTTTTCTAAATTCACTAGCTATTCTATACGCACCTGCAGCTCTTCCAAGTCCGATACTACCGTTCACGTCTGTAAATATTATAGCTTGCATTTTATTTGTTCTCTAAATTTTTTAGTAAAAACACCGTCTATTCTTAAGCAAAAAGTAGCGTCTGTAACTCCATCTGAAGAATGTCTATCATTTTCATTAAACCAAGCGCAAGTTGATTTTATGTAGTGTTTTTGATCGTTATCATCTTTAATATAAAATCTCATTGCGTTGTTGTCAATAGTAAACCATAAAAATTCACATATATCATCTCTTAATCCATCATACATAGAGTCGCGATGTTCAGTCAGTATTGAAAACTGATCAAGAGTAAATATAAAAACTCTACCAAATTCATTAAATGGTAAAGTGTTAATGTAGTTAACTAGATTAGGAAAATATTTAGAGTTTTCTGTCCATTGCGCACCTTCACTTAGATGTTTATTGATGTACCCCGTGTGTTGTCTTAAAAATACGCCAGATACCGAGTAATGGACCTTCTCATAATATTTTAAAAATGTTCTTTTTTCATATAAAGACATTTCTTTTAATTTATCTTTCCACTTTGGTTCTATTTCAAAAGGATATTTCATGCTATTTTTTAATTTAGTTACACGAGATCCAGGGTCACATATATGAGGCTGAGATTGAGCAATTCCTAGACATATTTCTTCAGATAAATCTACAAATGATTTAGTGTCTACTAAGTCATCTAAATTTAACCACATTTTATTAAATTTTGAACCTATCATAAATCTTTCTCAATTCTAAATTTTGTGATTCGTGTTTTTCTGGAACGCACGCCACTATATGTATTCTTTCTTTTTCAGTAGAGCAATTTAAAGCTGTGTGCTCTAAAGTGGTGTTAACACACATAACCTTTCCTTCTTCCATTTGCAGTATTTCGCCATGACTAAAAATAAATCTACCGCCTTTTCCGTAAGTGTCATATGCTCCATATATTGGTAAGTGAAGTCTTATAGTTTTATCTTTATGTAAAGAGTAGCAAGTCTTAGGATTTTGTATCATCACTCGAGTTCTTACTACTGGAAAAGGAAGAGATTTTAAGCATTTAACTATATATGTGTCCTCTATCTCTTTGTTCCAAACATTAAATTGAGTATCAGACGTAACTGTTCCATCATTGTACCAAAGAGAACCTATGCCATCGTGATGTTTATTTTCAACCGTGTTAGGTAAATGTTGTAACGCAAGCTGAGTTGCTGATTTTGGTAAAGGTAACTTCTCTCGTATAAATAGATATGATTGATATAGTAAATCAACATTAAATTTGACATCATTATAGTAAAAATGAGTTTCCATTGAATATCCGTAAAAGTAAGTGGTTTTGTCCTGAGCCGTTCTCCAATATATTTATATCAACTGACGGAAATGCAGCTCCTTGCTGCGTTTCTGGTAACTGGCCTCTTGACAAGCACGTAACACACAATATAAAAGATTGGAAAAAAGCGCAAAACAGTTCTTTTTTTAAAGGATTGAGATCTGATCTAGCAAGAGGTGAAGGTGAATATATAGACAAATACTGCACTTGGTGTAGCGACGTAGAGAAATCTGGTAATAAATCTCATAGACAACATTATGTCGAGAGACTTACTGAAGAAGAATTAAAACTTATAGAAAAATCATACAAGGATGGAGAAGATTATGATCCTCCTTTTATAAAGTCTCTACAAATTAAAGCTTTAGGTGGAAACTATTGTAATCTTTCTTGTCACATGTGCTTAGCTTCTGAATCATCAGGTCTTGCGCATGAAAATAGAAAGCTCGGTATAGAAGACAATCACCCGGTTGACAGACCTGCGAAATATTTTTTTCCATGGAGTCAGATTGATCTTGAAGAATACTTAAAAAATACTCAAGTTTTAAAACTTGTAGGTGGTGAAACTCTTGCAATTAAACAAAACTATGACACATTAAAAAAATGTATTATCTCAGGTGTATCTAAGAATATTGAAGTAAAAATTATAACGAACGCTACAATGTTTCCAGTTTTTGATAATCTTGACATATTTGATTACATACCACATTTTAAAAAAATGACTATATCGTGTAGTGTAGAAGTGTGGGGAAAACAAAATGACTACATAAGATATCCTAGTACGTGGGAAGAAACTCAAAAAAACATATACAAACTTAACGATACTCAAGCGCATGTTAACGTAGTATCAACTGTAAATGCTCTTAATATTGGTTATCTTCATATGATGGATTTTCCAGTTCATAGTTTTTCTTCAATTGTTTCGAAAGATAACGCTTTTTGTATTACTTCTATTCCACCTGACATTAGAAAAAAACTCAAGTTATTACCCAAACATACGAGTCTTCTCGAGTCATACGAGTATGATGAAAAAAATATGAATAAAATGTTAGACATCATTAGAATACGAGACGCACACAGAGGTACTCGACTTACTGATGTATTTCCTGAGTGGGATCGTTACTACTAATAATTTGTAAGAGATCAATATGAGTGAGACTCGCGTTAACTAGATAATGTTCTGTCATACCTTTCCAACATATAGTATCTCCTTTTTTCCATTTAACAATCACATCGTCTTCAACTCCAAAAACTTGGCCACATTTCCAGTCTTCGAGAAAGATTAAATTTTGCCAAAATTCTTGGACACCACGCTTTGCTTTGTATGGTTCAAGTTCATCAATGTGAATTGGTAACATATGACCTGGCTCTTGTCTAATAAGTAAGAATGCAGGATCTTTCCATAATGTGGACGATGGTGGATGAAAACACTGTGAAACTTTAAAGCGAATATGGCACTGTTCATATCCTGCGGCCGCGTATTTCGCGTACTTATGACGAGTTTCTGGTGCAAGTTCCATGCCACATACCGAATGTTTGACTTGATTAAGAGCATCTAGCCATTCTTGTTTTATTTTAAAAGTTCCTACATTTTTTATTGGCCTGCTGATAAGAATATCCTTTCAATATTACTTTGAGTCGTAATGACTCTGTGCGGTACTTCTGGTTTAAGTAGTGTATAAGACTGACCAACATCAATTTCTATTGTTTCGCCAGTCATAAATTCAAGAGCGCGCTTTTGGTGAAATTGACAGTTTTGGTGATATCTCCATTTAAAAGCGTCTGTATGATAAGGTAAATGACTACCGAACTTTGATCCAATCGTGTACAATACATTACAATTGTAATTAAAATGTCTATCGAGAGTTTCTTTTATTTCTTCTTGCATGTCGATATACTGTGACGTAAAAACTTTATAAAGAGTAAGAGGAACAGGTACTGAGTATACAGCATCAGTAAAAATCAGTTGATATTTGTAGATTTGAATTTGAGATGTTTCAACTATCGGTATATGACATAAGTCTTCACATGATATATGAGTATAAAAAGGTGTAGAATCAAACGGTTCTCTACATAAATGAACATTTACACCTTCACTATAGTAAAGTTCATGAACATATTTTTTAATGAGTTGAGTGTATTGTTTTCCAAGTTGTAATGCCAGATCGTGCCGCACTACACCCTGACTGATTTCATATAACATAGTGTAAATCTCACATTTTACATATTAGCCGTTTCTTCGCCACACCGCATACACATCAAATAACTTCATATGGAACCAAGTCAATAAAAACGCATACACAGGACTGTAACTAAACATCTTATAACATATAAACAACATACATGCAGTCACACCAATCATCATATGATCACTCGGCCGTAACAACTTCCCACTCATAACCATACTTCTCTCTCCATATCTCATAATCTTTCTCTGCGTCGTATCTCTTCTGGTCAGAATCAGTCCATAACTTCAAGTAATCTCGATCTTTCCACACCTTCTGACCTAATCCGTTATACCTCCAGGGCCTCCGAGCCGGATCTAACTCAATCCACTTCATTCTTCTCTAACCTCTTGTATGTATATTCTCTTAAATCTACTACTTTCTCTTGCTCTATAATATCAATTATTATACTCGTTACATCAATCTCCTTCTTCACGAAGAACATCTTCCTCTGTAACTCCTCCATCTGATGCTGATAATACTCTAATTCCTTCTCTTTCCGTACCTTCTGCTCTATAATATCCGTCAGAAGTATGATATTCTTTGTATAACTCTCTTTCATTCGATCCAAACTCTCTTCTATATATCGTCTTTCCTTTATCAGGACTCTCATATATGTACTTCTTCATACATTCCACTCCATATTCTCCTCAATCGCATACCTTGCACCATGTATATAGTCTTTATCCTCATCATCTAATACAGACCAAAACTTAGTAATACTCTCTATATGGTTACTTACAACATCAGGATCACTTAAATGATAATTCGACTCCATACAATACTGCAATAAGTCCATTCTTAACTTAATCTTCCTATATAACTCCTTACTTAAATCATATTCCGTCATCACATTATCCAATATACTATACACAATCCCAATACATTCAACGCTAATATATCCCTTATCTTCACTCTTGGGTAAACAATCTTATCCATTTCACATCTCCTATCGATTTCTTGTTAATATAATCATACATAATATACTATAATATAGTCTCATTAATAATTCGTATGGAAGGGAGTCAACATATCTCAAATATCTATTCAATAGACACCTACAGATACTCATACAGACATGTACCGTAATGATTGACTCATAATACTATATATACACCATGTACAATGAACAATATGCACCGAATTCATGTAAATCACGAAAACTAAGGATTCTGTGGAGAGAACAGTGAACCTTAGTGTCCTCAGCGGAGCGCCTAATTTTTCTCTTAGGTATAAAAAAAACTGCATATAATCGCATAAAGTCCTTTACATTCCTGCACGGTGTGGTATAATAATACTATATTAATTTAAAGGGAGTCTAATATGTCTAATAATTACTTTACTGTGATCACCACTACCAATAATACTTACTTTACTGGGAGGGGTAATACCGAGGAGAAGTCATTGAATCAAGCAATTGATCTATATAAGAAACAATCGAATGATTCAGAGATTCTTTCATTGAGAACATACGACTCGATATAATACACTGGAGGCCCACCGAGCTCCGATCTGGCACCATAAGGTTAGATACACTATAGTATACTGTTTCGGGGTCTCGGTCAGTGTCTAGTGACTGAGTCTATATAAGGGGTTTATATTGGAGAAATTGTGGCAGGGTATAATAGGCAACTAGTATATCGCACTTCTATAGAGACTCAGAAACTTTTTATAGAAACCTTATTATAAAATTTTTTTCTCGAGAAATTTTTGAGCTCGAGACCTTTTTTCATATAGGAAGAATATATAGTATTATGCTAATAGCTTAACGGAGTTAACCATATCACACTTAATATGTAATATACCGAATCAGAAGGTATGGGTTCGTCGCGAGTATCTCAGAGATTTCGTCGATGGCCACGGAGAGTTTGTAGAAGGTCATTGGGTATCTGCTAAGAGTTTACCAGGAAGAGCCTTCTATTTTGAGACATTCTTACCGGAGTACGGAGCTCTATACGATAAGTTACCTATCAGTGCATTCGTTGCTGATCCGGAGACTCCTTCTATAGATATGGCATTACCTGATTTGCAGTTCTGGAATTGTATGGATTACGGTGTTACATGTATAGAGAAACAATTCATTGGATCTATGGACTTTGAGGTATATACAAAGAATCATGGAAGAATGAGAGGACAATACATTGCTACTCTTGATAACTATCACGTGCATGCGGATGAAGT